>OGSD01001130.1_pt1 | contig 26060 bp, 20 predicted proteins | sample 1553571 | NCBI WGS metagenome assembly OGSD01 (sample SAMEA2580072, study PRJEB22360) | human gut metagenome | biome: human gut; feature: human-associated habitat; material: faeces | place: Denmark | collected 2008/2010 | reverse complement strand
CTACAAGTGGATGGATGTGACGTTAGTTTACAAGAAGTAAATGCACCGTGTTTTCGGTTTGCCCCATTCTTTATACTCAGTCAAGCCGGTTTGAAGATTTTAAGGTGCGGAAAATTTGACGAGGCTCGGAGAGCCGATGTTGTAAACAACCCCAGGTGAAGGCGAGCCGAGCCTGGGGTTGTTTACGAGTCAATGATTTATAAGAGAGGCTCGGAGAGCCGATATTGTGATAGTGGGGTGGTGAACACAACATCGGCTCTCCGGGCGGAATCAGAGGGCGAACTTGTAGGTGCGGCCGCCCACGGTGAGGATGCAAACGCCGCCGTTTCCCGGAGCGGCAAAGGTGTGTTCGCCTGTGGTGAGCAGGCAGCGTCCGCTCAGGTCGTAGACCTTCACTTCCGCGCCGGGCTCGGTACCCTCGATGCGCACTTCGCCGTTGGCGACATACACCTTAGGTGCTGCAGTGTCGCTGACGGCCGTCTCGATGCCCGTGGAAACGGTGACATGAACAGGACAAGTGGCATATACCGTAGGAAGAACGGTGTTCTGGTCGGAGGTGCCAGAGGTTTGCGTCCGGCTGTAGGGCGTTTCGACCTGAATGGTGGTTTCGCCTTCGCGTATGCCGGTAACAGTGCCGTCGGCGCTTACCGTGGCCACCGAGTTATTGCCTGATGTCCAGATGGCCTGGCCGAGAATCGTGCTGAACTCGGGAACGACAATCTCCTCGACATCGCTGTGGCGTTTAACGCTAAAACCGGCTGTCAGCTTTTGGGATTTTCCCACCGCAAGCGATTGGACTTCGTCAGGACTGACTGTCATGCTGAATGAATAGGTTTGAAGTTCGGCGCTGGCCCATTCCGTGATGCCTTCGGTGTACTGCACTTCGAGCGAGGAAGGCACATAAAATTTGGCACCGGCACCGAAAATATCGTCTATGGTTTGGGTAGAGGCGGTTGCGTTGGGCTGTCTGAACTCCGCAGGCGCGCCAAATAATATCACCCGTTCCAGTGCATTGGATCCGGAGAATGCATTGTCGACTATCTGATCGAGGGTGGCGGGCAATACGATTGCTGATAATTCAGGGCAATCGGCGAATGTGCTTGAATTGATAGACCTGATCTGACCCTTGATATAGACCCGCTCAAGATTAGTGCAATGGTAGAACGCATAACTCGCAATGCTCGTTACGTTTTCGGGAACGGTGATTTCCTTTAAACGATTGCATCCCGAAAAGGCATACGCGTCTATCCTCTGCAATCCGTCGTTTAAGGTGACGGATGTGAGCCCGGTACACCCGTTAAAAGCATTCTCACCTATCGACATGAGTTGTTCAGGCAACACGATAGATTGCAGTTGGCCACAGTCTTGAAATGCTCCGGAGCCGATGTAAGTTATGGTTTCCGGCAGTGTGACATTCTCCAGCCTTATGCACCCGGAGAACACATTTTGATAAATTGCCGTGACGCTGCGGGGAATGGTAATTTCAGTTAACGACGAGCATTCCATAAAGGCTTGGTTGCCGATAGTTTCCAGTCCCTCCCCTTCGATTGAGACCGAACTAAGTTTGGAACACCCCTTGAAGGCACTCCTGCCGATCGACTTTACAGTCTCGGGAATATATACTGACTCCAGGCCGGAACAATTAGAGAAGGCATCGGCGTCAATCGAAGTCACGGGCAATCCCAGCACCTCTTTCTGTATAGTCACATTGCCCGTAGGGTTGTTACCGGTGGAACCGGTTACATAAGCTGTGCCTGAATCCGGTGAGCTGTTGTAGGTCACGCCGCCGATGGTTACGGGCCATGTGGGCGTGGCGATGGCTTCAATCTGCGAGGCAACGGTGCTCCAGCCTGTGGCTGCCTTGTAAGCGTCGACGCTCGCCGAAGGCACGGCCACTTTGCCCGTGTAACCGGTGAACGTATGCGGGTCGGCATTGGGAGGCGTGGCGGCAAGGCATGTCAGCGTAGTCGCGTCGCTGCCGGCATCGTTGCCCATTCCGTCGAAGCAGTTTGTCCCCAAATTATTTACAGTTGCCGGCAGGGTGAGTGAGAGCAGCTGCCTGCAGTCGTTGAAGGCGCGGCTGCCGATTGTTGTCACGCCTTCGGGGATGTCGCACTTGGCGAGTTTGGTGCAGTGGCTGAACAGATCGTCGGCAATCTGCGTAAGCCCCGAGGGGAGCGATACGGCAGTGAGGTCAGAGCAGCTGGAGAATGCATAATCACCTATTTCGGTCACCGTCGCCGGAACGGCCACGGTAGTGATTGACGAGTTAAGTCTAAATGCACTTCGAGAAATCGAGGTCACCTGCAAACCCTGCACCATCTTTTGTACAGTCACATTGCATGTGGTGTTGGAGGTGCCACCGGTTACATAAGCAGAGCCGGAACCCGTTGTGCTGTCGTAGGTCACGCCGTCGAGGGTTACGGGCCATGTGGGCGTGGGGATGGCTTCAATCCGCTCGGCAACGGCGCTCCAGCCGGAGGCAGCCTTGTAAGCGTCGACGCTCGCCGAAGGCACGGCCACTTTGCCCGAATAGCCGGAGAACGTTTGCGGGTCGGCGTTGGGAGGCGTGGCGGCATAACATGTGATCACGCAGCTCTTATGGCCAACAGAGAAACAGCAGGCATTGACTGTTGTGAGGGTGGACGGCAGGATGAGCGACGTCAATGAGCTGCAGCCCTCAAAGGCACTCAACCCAATCGTCGTTACCCCTTCCGGCACTACGCACTCTTTGAGGGGTGTGACGGTGAAACAATAGTTCGGTATTTCGGTAATCGACGGTGAGAGGGTGACATGTTCGAGATAACTACAGCTCTTAAAGGCTCCCTCCCCGATTTCGGTAATCGTCCAGGGCATGGAGAGCGAGGTGATGAGACTGGTCACGAAGGCATTTTCGGCAATCGAGGTCACGGGGTAGCCGTCAACCATGGCGAGGAGCGCCACTTGGCTGGTGGGGTCGGAAGCCGGACCTGCTACGGTATAGGTTTCCGTCGAGGCGTTAAACTGATACTCTATGCCGTCGATAGTCTGAGTGTCGGCGGCGGAAGCTGCTGCCGGCAGCAGGCACAGCGCCGCGGAAGCAAGAAATGTGAAAAGTTTTTTCATCTGGTTCAAAAAAAATGATTGGCGCGGGCTGTTGGCACCCGTCTGGCTCAAAGTTAAGTAAATATTTGCAACCGCACAAACACAGCCCCTGAAAGCCCTGAGGTTATTGCTGAATTGCAGAATTTCGGTCAACAATGAAGGAACGCACAAGCCGGTGTCGTTACGTTTTGGTGCCATCCAAAATAACTGGTGCCGCTCCATGCAGGGTGATTTCAGGTGAGGCGGATGGCTGAAATCAGACGGGTGGTGGTGCCTGGTTCGCGGCGCCAGGAGGGGTAGAGGTGTGCGCTGCTGTCGGTGGCGTGACGGGTGCACTGGTGCGTGAAGGTTATGTTGGAGAGGGGGATGCCTGCGTCCGCAAGGTCTTCGGCATTGAGCCGGGCAAGGTCGAGATGGTCGGGCGAAGAGAGATGCCGGAAACCGGCTTCACGGAACTGCTTGACAAGTTCGGCCGACACTTCGTAGCATTCCGGACAGATGGAGGGGCCTAAAAGAGCTTTCATTCGTGCCGGGTCGGCTCCGAGGGCGCGTAGGCGCCTCACGGTGTTGCTTCCGATGCGGCCAAAGGTGCCGCGCCAGCCGGCATGCACCGCTGCAACGGCACGTATGTCGGGGGCATAGAGAAGTATGGGCTGACAGTCGGCGGTGCGTACTCCCACGGCTATGGCCGGGTCACATGTAATCAGGGCGTCGGTGTCGGCGAAAGTCTGGTCGGCCGAAGTACACAGTGCCACATTGGCCGTGTGCGTCTGCTGCGGCAGCACGAGGCTCACGCTTTCAGGCAGGATGATATCGGGGTGGCTGAGGGTGGAAATCTGCATTTCCACACCCTTCCAATGGGGTAGTGTCATATATGCTGATTGTGTGAAACTGTTGTTCTGGGCTGCAAAGATAATCAACAATTTCTGAATTGGAAGTTAAACCAAATGCCTTCGGCCGGTGTTGTGCGCTTGACAGGTTATTATTAAATTTGAACGCGGAATAGCGGAATTACAAAATAACAGTTACAACTAAACGTCTCGTTCTATGAAACTTGCTGAAGCACTCCAGATCAGGGCAGATTTGCAGCGTAGGCTTGCCCAGATGCCGCAAAGGCTTGAAAACAACGCAACGGTGCAGGAGGGTACTGAACCAGCCGAAAATCCCGAATCGCTGCTCCGCGAACTCGATACACTCACCGGTGAGCTTGAACGGCTCATGACGCGCATCAACCTGACCAACGCACGCGCTGCCGGAGAGGACGGCGTGACAATCACCGCCCTTATGGCGCGACGCGACATATTGCGTTCCAAGGCCGACACATTGCGGCGTTTCCTCAACGCCGCCAGCAGCATTGCCCAGCGCAGGCAGTCAACCGATATCCGCATTCTTCCCACAGTAGATGTGTCGCGATTGCGCAAGCGTTGCGACGGACTGTCGAAGGAGCTGCGTGAAACGGATCTGGCCATACAGAAGCTGAACTGGACAACCGACCTGATTGACTGACGTATCGGCAACTCCGGCAACTTTTCGGCGACAGCATCAAGGGGGCATGTGCAGCCATCCGGCGGGGCGAAAGCCAAACCGATTCCCGGACGGGATAAGCTTGTCTGCCCGAACGGCATAGGGCAAAAATCTTTTTATCCATCGCCGCACAACGCACAAGCTCATAAAACGGCCATGCAGGCCTTCACATCGCATCTGAATAATCACCATGGTTTTGACCGACGGTGACTGCATGCGCCCCCTCCGTGATGCTGCCGCCATTTTTAATTTTTGCCGTTATTTCGTATTTTTGTTTTCGCAATCGGCACAATGCACGAAATATGGGAAAACATTCAAAGGACAAGTCGCCTGAACTGCAGCAGAAAATAGCCATCCTCCCCGAAACGCCCGGTGTCTACATGTACTACGACGCCGAGGGGACGGTGATTTACGTGGGTAAGGCCAAGAATCTGAAACGCAGGGTGTCGAGCTATTTCAATCGCACCCACGATGTGCTCCGCACCAATCTGCTCGTGCGCGCCATAGCCGACATGAGCTACATTGTGGTCCCCACCGAACAGGATGCCCTCAATCTTGAGAACTCCATGATAAAGGAGTACAAGCCCCGCTACAATGTGCTGCTCAAGGACGACAAATCCTATCCCTGGATCTGCATAACCAAGGAGATGTTTCCGCGTGTGTTCATGACACGCCAGCGCCTCAAGGACGGCTCAAAATATTTCGGCCCGTACACCGAGGCGGGTGCGGCGCGCGCGGTGCTCGAACTGGCGCGGGAGCTCTATCCCATACGTACGTGCCGTGTGCCCATCACCCCCGACACGCTGGCCCGTGGAAAGGGTCGGCTCTGCCTGGAGTATCACCTGAAACGGTGTCTTGGCTGTTGCGTGGGGAAGGTGTCGGCCGAGGATTATGCCGGTTACATAGAGCATATACGCATGATTCTGCGTGGCGAGACGGGTGTGCTGATGAACTATCTGCGCACGGAGATGGAACGCCTCGCCTCCGAACTGCGTTTCGAGGAGGCGCAGGAACTCAAGGAGAAATATCAGCTTGTGGAGCGCTACAATGCCAAGAGCGTGATTGTGAGCCAGACACTCGACAATGTGGATGTGTTCGGCATCGACGATGACGTGAAGGATGTGTTCATCAACTATATGCATGTGCGCCGCGGAGCTGTGGTGCGCAGCCTTACGCTGCAATATAAGCGGCGAATGGAGGAGAGTCAGGCCGAACTGCTGGCGTACGCCATGGAGGAGGTACGTTCACGCTTCGGCATAGAGTTCGGCGAGGTGATTGTGCCGCTGGAACCGGATGCGGAGTTTGCCGGCGCCACCTACACCGTGCCTCAGCGCGGCGACAGGGCCAAGCTTCTTGACGTGTCGGTGCGCAATGCACGCCAGAGCAAAATCGACGCCCTCAAGCAGATGGAACGCCTCGACCCGGAGAAACGCACCATGCGCACGCTGGAGCGCATGAAAGCCGATTTCCGGCTTAAGGTGCTGCCGCGCCACGTGGAGTGTTTCGACAACTCCAATATTCAGGGTACCAATCCGGTGGCCAGCTGCGTTGTGTTCCGCGATGCGCGTCCGTCGAAGAAGGATTACCGCCATTTCAATATCAAGACAGTGGAAGGACCCGACGACTTCGCTTCGATGAAGGAGGTGCTTACACGGCGCTACACGCGGCTGATGGAGGAGGCACCCGACGATCTGCCGCAACTCATCGTGGTCGACGGTGGAAAGGGGCAGCTCAGTGCTGCGGTGGAAGCTCTCGACGAGATTGGGCTGCGCGGGGTGATTTCGGTGGTAGGCATAGCCAAGCGCCTGGAGGAGATTTTCTTCCCCGGCGATTCAGTGCCTCTGTATATCGACAAGAATTCCGAATCGCTCAGGGTGGTGCAGCAGCTGCGCGACGAGGCTCACCGTTTCGGCATCACACATCACCGCAACCGCCGCTCAAAGTCGGCGATTGTCAGCGAACTCTCGCAGATAAAGGGAATCGGCCCCGGCACCGAGCAGACCCTGTTGCGGCATTTCAAGAGCGTGAAACGTGTGTCGGAGGCATCGCTCGACGCACTTGCCGAGGTCATCGGGCCGGCAAAGGCCCGCATGGTGCGCGACCACTTCGCACCACCTGCCTTGTCGTGAAAGTTTTAAGGGGAGATTATTTTCTTACCGGCTCAATGCCGAAGCGACGACGGATGTAGAGTGCGATGATGTCGCATATGGCCTCGAGCGGGAGCACCGACGAATCGAACGTTATGTCGTAGCCGCTTGAGTCGCCCCAGCGTTTGTCGGTGTAGAAATTATAGTACGACGCGCGGAGCTTGTCGGTTTTCTCGGCAAGGTTTCGCGCCTCTTTTTCGGTGGCTTTGTCGTTGCGTCGCAGGATGCGCGCCACGCGTTCGCTCATCGGGGCGTGGATAAACACGTTGACATGCGGCACATGGCTCTCGCGCAGCACGAAGTCGGCCGACCGCCCCACAAATACACTGGGCGCCGTTTCGGCCAAAGTATTGATCACGTCGGCGATGGAGTTGTAGATTGAATCGCTCATCATGGCCTGCCCGTTGTACCATGGAATCTGGCCGTAGCCCATGCTGAACGACACGGCACTCCCCATGAGGTTGGGCATCCGCTCGTCGGTGCGCTCGAACAGTTCGGTTGAAAGTCCTGCTTTCTGCGCACCGCGCGCCAGCAGCTGTTTGTCGTAATAATCTATGCCGAACCGTTCGGCAAGCATCTTTCCGAGTTCACGGCCGCCGCTTCCGAACTGGCGTCCGATTGTGATGGCGAAATTGGCCTTGTTGTCGAGTTGGGAGTTATCCATGGCGTATGAGAATGAATGTATGTTCAATGTATGTTGGAGTTGCCCGGGGGCAAGCCGTCATTTAGTGTCGGCTTCGGGTGCGGTGTCGAATCCGAGAGCACGGAACATCTCGAAGTCGCCTTTCATGCCGTTGCCTACGGTGGTGAGCATGTCGCCCACTATAGCCCCGTTCACACCTCCGCGCAGCATCCGTGCGGTGGCCTCCGCCGAAACCCTTGCGCGTCCCCCTGCAAATCGGAGCACGGTGGTCGGGGCCAGCAGGCGCATCAGTGCCAGTGTGAGGATTACCTCGCGCTCGTCGAGCAAGGGTGTATTTTCGAGCGGTGTTCCTTTGATAGGGTTGAGCAGGTTGACAGGCACGGATACAGCACCGGCTTCTATGGCCTCCTGAACCATTTCCAGGCGTTGCCGCATGGTCTCGCCCATGCCGATTATTCCTCCGGAGCATACCTCAAGTCCCACCTCTCGGGCCAGGGCGATGGTGCGGAGCTTGTCGGCGCGTGTGTGAGAGGTGCAGAGGGTAGGGAAAAAGGAAGCTGCCGTCTCCAGATTGCAGTGGTAGCGGCGCACGCCGCCGTCATACAGTGCCTGCAGTTCTTCCCGCCCAAGCAGCCCCATCGAGGCGCAGAATTCCATCGAGGTGTCGCGCCGTGCCATGGCGTAAAGCTCGCAGTATCGGCGTATGTCTGCTATCCCGACTTTGCGGCCGGAACATACGATGGAGTAGCGGTGCACGCCGTGGGCGTCGTTGTAGGCGGCCATCCGGTTGAATTCGTCGGTGTCCACCATGCTGTATTCGGCGCAGCCTGTGTGGTGGCCTGCGGCCTGCGCGCACCATTTGCAGTTCTCCGAGCAGCGGCCGGAGCGGCCGTTGACAATCGAACATGTGTCGAAATGTTTGCCGCAGTTGGCAATGCGCACCTCGTCGGCGGCATCGCATAGGGCATCGAGCTTGTCGGCCGTGTCGCAGCCATCGGCGAGCGCCATGCATTCGTCGATTGAAGCGCCTTCGCCGCGCATGGCGCGGTCCTTTATGGATTGGAGTAATTGTTTGAATTCTGCCATTTATCGTGGAAATATCGGGATACCGCCTGAGTGGCGCCCTCCGGATAACACAACAAAGTTAACCAATTATCCAATAATTCAAATCGGGCGAATAGTATTTTTTTTGCATGGAAAAACACTCGGAAATACTCGAAAATTTTGCCGGGGAGCTGTCAAAACAATAAATCCTAAAAAATTTAGGCGGTTTCATTGGGGCGTGATTGAAAAAGGTTTTGCAGAATTGCAGAAATTCACTACCTTTGCAGCCGGGTAAGTGCTACACGGCCAGCTCCCCCTGAACTCCGCCAGGTCTTGATCGAAGCAACGGTAGGGGGTTGTAGCGGCGCGATGTGGTTAGCTTACCCTTTTTTTATGCCGTTTCCGACGGTTCCGCCGCGGGTTCCGCTGCGCTGACGGCCGGCTTTTCCGCAATGTCGGCATCCTTTTCAGGCTTTTCGGGAGTTTTTTCAGCTCCCTTTTCGTCTTTCTTTCCGGTTTCTGCGGCTGCACTTTCTTTGGCCTTGCGTGCTACTTCACGGGCGTGGCGGTAATTTTCCACAGATATGATTATTCCGTTGATGCCGAACAGCAGCGCGGCAATGCCGGACACAAGCACCAGCCAACGCTCTGAGCTTTCGCCATGCAGTGCGGGCAGACACAGCGTCACAATGCCGGCAGCAAGCACAAGAATCGGGGCTACATACAGCCATCCGGGATAATTGGTGGGACGGTTGCGGTTTGAAAGCTGGAACACCTGGAACAGGCCCCCTACAATCATCAGGGCGCCGAACGGATAGAAAAGCAGCGGACGGAACACATCGGGCATAAGCATGATGCAAAGTCCAAGCCCGAGGCCGCCTACGCCACACACCATCTGGATGATGCGCATGGCTGAACCGCGCCGGCTGTTCTTTCCGGTGAAAAACGTTGACAGCAGGCTGAGCACGGCGGGGACCACAAAGGCCAGTCCGCACAGAAGCACAATGAACCGGGGCAGGATATCACGGTCGTACAGCCAGATGAACACACCCCCGAGCACAAGAATCACAAAAGAGATTAAAACGTTACCTTTATTCGACATGTCCGTAGTTGGATTAGAGTTGTTGTTTGTTATAAAATATAAATGTACAAAATTAACAAATTGTTGATTCATCTGTAATGAAATATGGGCATATTGCCTAACTTTGCAGCGTTCAACATTGAAAAACATCCACAGAAATGATTTACGGAATAATAGTGGCCATGGATTCTGAGATGAACATGCTCAAGAATGAAATGACCGAGATAGAGGAGACCGAGGCTAACGGCTTCACGTTCGTCACCGGCCGCATAGGGGCATCCACCGTCACCGCCATGCGTTGCGGCATCGGCAAAGTGAATGCCGCCGTGGGTGCCATAACGCTCATCGACAATTTCCGGCCCGACGCTGTGATCAACACCGGTATCGCCGGAGGTACGGGCAACGGAGCCGGCATTCTCGATGTGGTGATCGGCACGGAAGTGGGATATTATGACGTGTGGTGCGGCCCGGGTCTGCCGGTAGGGCAGGTGCAGGGTTTGCCCGACACGTTCGCTTGCGACAACGCTACTTTCGATCTTGACAAAGTGCGTGGCAGGGATGGTGTGAAATTCGGACTGATTGCATCGGGCGACAAGTTCATCTCAACGCCGGAAGACCTCCGCGCGGTGCTCGCTGTGCGCCCTACGGCGCTGGCTGTCGACATGGAGTCGGGCGCCATCGCACAGGTGTGCTATCTGCGCTCCGTCCCCTTCCTGGCGCTCCGTGTGGTGAGCGACACCCCCGGTGTGCCCAACCATCACGAGCAGTATGCCGATTTCTGGTCGCTCGCCCCTGAATCCACCTTTGCCATGCTTCACGCCCTGATAGGGTGACGCACCGGCACCATTGACTTGATTCGCACAACTACTTATGAAAAAAATAGCAAGTTTCACAGTCAATCACCTTGACTTGCTGCGCGGCGTGTATGTGAGCCGCCGCGACGTGACCCCTTCGGGCGATGTGCTGACCACTTTCGATGTGCGCATGACCGAACCCAACCGTCAGCCTGCACTTTCACCCCAGGCGCTGCATGCCATGGAGCATCTGGCGGCCACATTTCTCCGCAACCACGCCGAATGGGGTGAAAAGGTGGTTTACTGGGGGCCTATGGGATGCTGCACAGGCAATTATCTCATCCTCAACGGAGAGTATGAACCGCGCGATATCCTCCCGCTGCTGCGCGAGACATTCGGCTTTATAGCGGGCTTCGAAGGTGAAGTGCCGGGTGCCACACCGCGCGACTGCGGCAACTACTCCTTCATGAATCTCGAAGATGCCCGCGCGGCTGCACGCCGTTATCTCGACGAGGTGCTTGCCTCCCCGACGGAGGCCAATCTCGTTTATCCCGCCTGACCGGAAGTGGCACTTCAAATTTATAAAATTTTATAACGGGGCGTAAACGATTATTTAATAGGTTTTTGTAAATTTGCCCCATTATTCAGCAAATCATATCCCGCAAATGGGCTTGAATTTGACCATCGACCAAGGCAACAGTTCTGTAAAAATTGCCATCTGGGACGGAAGCACGCTGGTGGACGAAGAGACCGCCAGGGAGCTTTCCCGCCAGCAATTGGCCAGAATAGTCGACCGCTTCCATCCCGCCAGGGCATTGTGCTGCTCGGTGACCGGCAACGGTGACCGTTACGTACAGTGGCTCACGGCCATGGGACTGTCGGCACGGCAGGTAAGCTCCGATATGCCCCTGCCCGTAAAGATAGGCTATACCACCCCACAGACACTCGGCAGCGACCGTATCGCGGCCGCAGTGGGTGCGTGCAGTCTGTTGCCGGGTGAGAATCTGCTGGTGGTGGACATGGGCACAGCCGTGACCTACGACCATGTGAACGCCGACGGCGTTTTCGTGGGCGGCAACATCGCCCCGGGCATAGGCATGCGCCTGCGCTCGCTCCACAATTTCACGGCCCGGTTGCCGCAGATCGACGGGTACGGCGACATTCCGCTGTTCGGTCATGACACAGCCACCGCCATGCGTGCAGGTGCCGTAAGGGGAGTGGTGGCCGAAATATCCTATTACCGCTCGCAGTTGCCCCCGCAGACCAAGGTGGTTCTCACCGGCGGTTGGGCCGCGCATGTAAGCAAATTTCTCGACTTCCCGGTGACGGTGGACAAATGTCTGGTCACCAAGGGACTGCTCAGTATATTATTATATAATGAAAATAAATAGACTAATCATCTGTCTGGCTGCTCTGGCAGCGTCGGTAATCTCTGCAGTGGCACAGAATTCAACCGTGTCGCCCTATTCGCGTTTCGGCTACGGATTGATTTCTGACCAGGCAAATACAGTGCAGAAAGCCATGGGCGGCGTTGGTGTGGCCATGCGCTCGGGGCGTCAGATCAACTTCATGAACCCTGCAAGCTACGCCGGCATGGACTCGCTTACGTTCCTGTTTGACATGGGCGTGGATGCAAAGATTCTGAAAACCACCGACGGCGATCAGAAAGGCGACAATTTCACCGGAGGCCTGAACTATATAACCATGCAGGTGCCCATCACCAAATGGCTCGGCGCATCGGCCGGTCTGATTCCGTTCTCGCAGGTGGGCTACAGTTTCGGTGACGAGATTGCCAACGGCACCGATACCCGCTCGGGTTCGGGTGCGCTCAATCAGCTTTACCTCGGTTTCGGCGCCACCCCGTTCAAAGGCCTTTCGTTGGGTGTTAATGCAAGCTATCTGTTCGGAACACTCATCAACGACACATATGTTTACGGCACTTCCACATCGCTGTTCGAGCGAGTGATTGAGGTGCGCGACTACAATCTGCGTTTCGGCCTGCAGTATGGCCGCGACATAGTCCCCGGCCATCGCGTCACGGTGGGTGCGGTCTATTCTCCCAAAAAGTCGTTCCGAGGCCGCACTTACGGCATCAAATATGATGTGAGCGCCGATCAGGCCCCCGACACCATTGCCGATATCCGCCTAAACGGCAACGCCCAGATGGCCGAGACATGGGGCGTGGGTCTCAACTACCAGTGGGGCAACCGGCTCATGGCTGAGGTGGATTTCACATATCAGCCCTGGAAAAAGGTTAGCTTCGCCACCATCGAGGGATTTGACAATTCACGTAATTTCAACGACCGCTGGAAGGTAGGTTTCGGTGTGCAGTTCGTCAACAACACGCGTGGCAGCTGGCTGCAGCGTGTTAACTACCGCGTGGGCGGATTCTACTGCAATGATTATATAAAGGTCGGCGACAACAGCGTGCGCGAACGTGGCGTAAGCCTCGGTTTCGGTCTGCCTTCGCCATGGACAAAGACCATGCTGAATCTCAGTTTTGAATACCGCAACCGCCAGGCACATCCCAATCCGCTCGTAAAGGAAAACTATTTTGTGCTCACGCTCGGCGTGAATGTCAACGAACTGTGGTTCTACCGCAACAAACTGCGTTGATACGCACCGATACGTACGTCGCTGCATACAACCATGCTCCCAAAGCTTAAAGATAAAATGATGTCGCTGCCGCTGCTGCTTTTCGCAGTGGCGGTTGGCGCATGCATATGCGCATGTTCCGACGACCACCGGGAGACAATCGCGCTTTCAGCTGACCCGGAGACCTTCCCCACCATGCGCACCATCGACGTGTCGACCACCATTTCCGATTCCGGTTATACACGTTACCATATCACCACCCCGCTGTGGCTGATGTTCGAGGAGGCGGCCGAGCCGCACTGGAACTTTCCCGACGGACTTTTCATCGTCCAGTTCAACGATTCGATGGCTGAGAACGGCACATTCACCGCCGACACCGCCACCTATCTGAGCAAAAGAAAGCTGTGGCGTTTCGACCGGAATGTACGCATGAAGAATGTGGACGGCGACCGCTTCCGCACCCAGCAGCTGTTCTGGGACCAGAATACCCGCAAAGTTTACTCCGATTCGTTTATCCACATCGAGCGTTCGGACCGCATCATAGAGGGATATGGTTTTGAATCGAACGAGCAAATGACCGACTACGTGATACGTCGCCCTTCGGGCATCTTCCCCACCAACGCATTCATGAGCGGAGGGAAAGAGTAGCTCAGGCATTATATCAATGTGACCGGAATCCGGCGGCCGTCGGACGCAACATATACTGACAATTTTAAAACTCTGAATATCTTGATTGACTCATCCTGGCTCATAATAACCATCCTGGCGCTGATTTTTTCAGCTCTCTTTTCAGGCATAGAGATTGCATTCGTGACCTCCGACCGTGTGCGTGTGGAACTCGATGTGCAGAAAGGTGGCCTGGTGGGGCGTGCGCTCAACACGTTCTTCTCCAATTCCGAGTTTTTCATCTCTACCATCCTCGTCGGCAACAATATCGTGCTGGTTGTCTACGGTATGGGGGCGGCCAAAATGCTTGAGCCCTGGCTTGAATCCATCTATCCCAACCAGGCGTTCGTGCTCATTGCGCAGACGCTGATTTCCACCGGTGTCATTTTGCTCACCGGAGAGTTTTTTCCCAAGACGGTGTTCCGCATCAACCCAAACCGTTCGCTGCGGCTGTTCGCCCCGCTGGTGGCTCTTATCTATTATCTGCTCTATCCGGTGTCGCTGTTCACCACATGGCTGTCGAAGATGCTCATGAGGCTGTTCGGCATCAAATCCACCGGCGACAAGACGGGTGCCATATCCATGGGCGATCTCAATGACTATCTCGAGCAGACCATCGACGAGCAGGCCGAGGAAAAAACCGAGGTGGAGAATGAGGTGAAGATTTTCCACAACGCACTTGATTTCTCGGAAACCCATCTGCGCGACTGCATGACGCCGCGCAACGAGATTGTGGCCGTCGACATCGATGAGGTTACCACCGAAGAGCTCAGCCGTCTGTTCACAAGCTCCGGACGCTCGAAAATCATAGTGTTTCGCGAAGACATCGACAATGTGCTGGGCTACATTCATGTCAGCGAGCTGTTCACTCCCGGATGCGACTGGAAGCAGCACCTGAAGCCGGTGGTCTATGCTCCCGAAACGTTTATGGCCAACAAGATGATGCGCCGGCTCCTGGCTGAGAAGCGCTCCATAGCCATCATTGTGGATGAATTCGGCGGAACTGCCGGCATGGTCACGCTCGAGGACCTCGTGGAGGAGATTTTCGGCGACATACAGGATGAGCACGACAATGTGCAGCTTGTGGAAAGGGAGCTCGCCCCGGGTATCTACGAGTTCTCAGGACGTCTCGAAATAGAACATCTTAACGAACAATACCATCTCGACATACCTGAGGATGACGAGTACCAGACTCTTGCGGGATATATCCTGTGCAAGACCGGCCTGATTCCCGCCAAGGGCGAAGTGGTGGAGCTTGACCATTTCCGTCTTGAGGTGCTTGAGAAATCGGCCAACCGTCTGGAGATAATAAAGCTCACGGTGCTGCCCGACCGGGCCGGCTGACGCCACGGCCGCCCGCAATGGCAGGATTGCAAAAAAGCGGGCCTGCGCCCGTGATTCCGGGGTGGGGCACCGCTTTTATGGCTTGCGTAAAAAAGCTTACTCAAAAAATCAATATGTAGAGGCGTGCCCTCGCGGGCGGGCGTTGAAGCAACTTGTTGTTTTACCGCAACAAAAATAATACAAAAAATCGGCAAATGCATGTATGCCACAGCAAAATACCTACATTTAGGTATCCGCTGCCACCGGCCGGCATGCCGACAGATGTGCCGCATACCTGATATTAGGTATTGAGCGGTGGATTAAGTACCTTTGTAAACACGATTTTTGAAAACCATGAATAAAATATCCATCAGTCACATTATGCGCAGGGCGCTTGCCGGCGTGATTGTAGCGGCTGCCGCAGGTGCAGTGCATCCCGCTCATGCCAACCGTCCGGATTCCGTGTTTATTTTCTCGTATGCCAATCCCAACGGGGACGGCGGTCTGAAGCTCGCCTGGAGCGCCGACGGCGTGAAATGGCAGAAGCTGAACCGGGGCAACTCATTCGTAAACTCCGATTTCGGCTCGTGGGGCGACATGAAAAAGATGTTTGAGCCCAAGCTCATGCAGCGGCCGTCCGACGGCATGTGGGTGGCCACATGGAAGCTTGCCGAAGGGGAGGAGGCGATGGCTGTTGTCGAATCGCCCGACCTTATGGAATGGGGTGCGCAGGTCTACACCGATACTCCCGTAAATCCGGGATTTTCCGATAACGGCTGCCGCGCGGCCACGGCAAAGGTGGGTTCGCGGACTTACAGCGGATGGCAGCGCAAGGTTCCCGCATCGCTTGTGCGCCGTCTCGAGCAGTTCGGCGACCACCGCGCCTACCGCGATGCCCTGCATGCACAGACCATGAGCGGCGACGGGGTGCGTTTTGCTTCGCTCAAGCCCCTGCAGGCCACCCTCACCCTGTTCCCCGATTCGGCAAAGAACATCAGCACCAATCTGATGGGTATCTTTTTCGAGGATATAAACTATGCCGCTGATGGCGGTCTGTATGCCGAGCTGGTGCAGAACCGTGATTTCGAGTACACTTCGGAAGATAAATCGAAATGGAGCGCCACGTCCTACTGGAAGGGGAGGGACGCTTCCGGCAACGAGGTGGCTATAGAGGTAGCTTCCGAGTCGCCGTTGCACCCCTCCAATCCTCATTACGCCGTGCTCCGGGGTACATCCCTTACCAATGGCGGTTACGACGGTATTGCCGTACGCAAGGGCGAGAAATATGATTTCTCAATTGCGGCGCGTCTGCCTCAGGGTAAGGGCGGCAAACTTGATGTGGCGCTTGTCGACAAGAGCGGCCGGAGCATTGCATCGGCTTCGGTGGCTCTGAAAGGTGAGGGATGGCGCAAATACAAGGCCGTTCTGGTGGCGGATGCCGATGTGGCTGATGCAAGCCTTAAAGTCACCCCGCGTTTTGATGCCGAGGTTGATGTGGACATGGTGTCGCTTTTCCCGCGCAACACATTCATGGGGCGCCCCAACGGCCTGCGTGCCGACCTCGCCCAGCTGCTGGCCGACATGAAGCCCCGTTTTGTGCGTTTCCCCGGCGGCTGTCTCGCTCATGGCAACGGCATCGACAATATATACAACTGGAAGGAATCAATCGGGAAACTCGAGGAGCGCACACCGCGCACCAATACATGGGGCTACCACCAGACACGCGGCCTGGGCTACCATGAGTTCTTCCAGTTCTGCGAGGACCTCGGAGCCGAACCGCTCCCCGTGGTTGCGGCAGGCGTGCCGTGCCAGAACTCTTCGCGTCCGCCGGTGGGGGCCAAGGGGATTGTTGAGAAATACGGCCAGCAGGGTGGCATCCCGATGGAGCAGATGGGAGCCTACATTCAGGATATACTCGATCTGATAGAATATGCCAACGGCGACGCACGCACTACCGTATGGGGCCGCAAACGTGCCGAAGCGGGCCATCCCAAGCCGTTTAACCTGAAATATATCGGCATCGGCAACGAGGATATGATCACACCGGTGTTCGTGGAGCGTTTCAATATGATTTTCGACGCCGTGAAGGCTGCGCATCCCGAGATTACGGTGATAGGCACCACTGGTCCGTTCTACGAAGGCACGGACTACGATCTTGGGTGGAAACTCGCCACCGAAAAGGGCGTACCCATGGTTGATGAGCATTATTATGTGCAGCCCGGATGGCTCATCCACAATCAGGATTTCTACGACAATTACGACCGCTCCAAACCGCATGTATATCTCGGCGAATGGGCGGCGCATCTCGACGGGCGTCCGAGCAATGTGGAGACAGCCCTTGCCGAGGCTCTTTATCTCACCGCTGTGGAGCGCAACGGCGACGTTGTGGAGATGGCCTCGTATGCGCCTCTGCTGGCGCGTGAAGGCCGCACACAGTGGCGTCCCGACCTGATTTATTTCAACAGCGCGGAAGTGAAACCCACCGTCGACTATTATGTGCAGAAACTTTACGGCCGCAATGCCGGCAATGAATATGTGGCCTCGGCGCTTAAACTTGAGGGTGGCGGCATCACCGACGATGTGAAGAAGCGTATGGCGGTATCCGTGGTGCGTAATGGCAATGAATACATCGTGAAACTGGCCAATCTGCTGCCGGTGGCGGTGACCACAGGACTGAATGCCGGTGCCGCTGTGGATGAGCTGCAGAATGCCACTGTGGTTAAAACCACCCTCTCAGGCGCTCCTGCCGACACGGATGCACGCCCGGTTGAGGAATCGCTTTCAGCTTTCCCCGCAGCGCTCGAATTGCCCCCGTATTCTTTCACGGTGCTCCGCGCCACCCCAGCTGCCGTTAAATAATCGGCACCACACCGTAAGAATCATTTTTGCTATAACAGAAAGCATCATTAGCTCCATAACAGAGCAAGCCACGAACTCCATTACAGAGTGCACCATTAGCACGATCTGCTGCGCTTAAGGAAATGAGGGGCTGCCGCAAAAAAAAACGCGGCAGCCCCTCATTGTGATGTTATGTTTTGAACGGGAAGCCTGCAGCTGGATGCATCCCGCTAAGCTCCTGTTGGCTCTGATAAACTCTTATAAGCTCTTATAAGTTCTGATAAACACTTATAAGCTCGGATAAGTTCTGATAAACACTTATAAGAATTATCCGAATTTATCCGAGCTTATAAGAATTTACCTCCCCAAGGAAAACAAAAAAAGAATGAGTAACATTAATCCGAAGATTAAAAATTACTCATTCTCCTCTCTCTCCTGCGGTGCGGACGAGACTCGAACTCGCGACCCCCTGCGTGACAGGCAGGTATTCTAACCAGCTGAACTACCGCACCAGAAGTTGATTGCAAAACTTGTTTGGAAACTGCCTCTCTCGCTTGATTGGCTTCGCTTTTCAGCGGTGTTTCCCTCTCGTTTGCGGTTGCAAAGTTACAACGTTTTTTTTTAATCCGCAAAATATTTCGCTAAAAAATCTGCAAAATTTTGATTTTTCTGTTTCCGGGGAAACTGATGAAAGCGGTGAGAAGCCGCTGGAAGCCCTCATGGCGCGGGGAATCCTCATGAATGATAGGTGCTTATAAGTTCTTATAAGCTCTTATAAACTCTGATAATCTTCTCTGAAAAATTCTGATAAGCCCGTATAAATTCGGATAAATTCGGATAAATTCTGATAAGCTCTGATAAGTTTTTATAGGAATTATCCGAATTTATCCGAGTTTATCCGAGCTTATAAGATCTTATAAGAGCTTATCCGAGTTTAATAGCTTTTATTGAAGCTAATCAGGGCTGCACCGGCGGCGCCTGCAGGAGAGTAAAGCAAGCCGGCGCGTCAGGAGGTCTGACACGCCGGCTGTATTATGGGGCTGAGGGGCCTGGTTCCGTGAGGGTCAACAGGCTGTTATTTCTTTGCCTCCTCTTTTTTGTCGTCGGTTTTGGCGGGGTTGGCTTTTTTGTATTTGGCGTTGAGGCCTTCGATTATGTCGTTGGTGATGTCGAGAGCCGGATTGAAGAGTTCGCCGGGAGCAAAGAGGAGAATGGCGTCATAATGGCGGGTCTTGTTGTATTCGGCCAGGAAGTTATTGAGCGAGTCGAGGAATTCCTCCTGCTGACGCACGGCTTCTTCCTGTGCACGTTGCTGCAGGGAGCCGAGGTAGTTCTGTGCCTGCTGCTGTTTTTTGTTGAGTTCGGCCATGTCGGCATTGTAGGATGCTTCAGAGAGATAGCCGTTGTTCTGAACTTTCTGCTGGATTGAAGATGCCAGACGGTTGAGCTCGCCTTCGCGCGAACGCTGTGCATTCTGCAGTTCGGTCATTGTGCGCAGGTTGGCTTCGTTGAAGGTCTTTACCAGTTCGTAGTTGGCCATCACCGAATCCATGTTGTAATAGCGTATGTTGGTGGTGGGTTCGAAGCTTGTCGACTCAACTTTGGCAGTGGTCTTTGTCTCGGCCTGCTTTTCGGATGTCTTGGTTTCGTTGTTGGAGCAGGATGCCATTACGAGAAGTGCCAGAGCGGCGGCAGCAAAAGCTGTTGTTTTCATGTGTGAGGTTTATTACTTTTTATGATTTTTCTTTTTCAGTTGCGGCAGGTCGTGGGCATGGCCTGAAGGGAACTTGCCGCCTTTGACGAACAATACCTTCACTCCGAGCAGAACCACGGCCAGTGCCACGAGTGCAATGGTGATTAGCAGGAGTTTCATGCTGGTGTGCCGTGAACAATGAAAGCTCTATGCGCCTGGGCTGTGGGCTGGCGCGGAAGCCTTCCGGTTTTAATTGTGTGCAAATATAGGAAAGTTGCCTTAATTTTTAGCCATATGTAAATTTTATTTTGTAACTTAGGCGCAGAGAATTGCTTAATTTAACAGATTTTCCCATTCTCAAACCATTTTTAAACCGCGGTTTGAAAATGGCCGCCACGCGGCCGTCCGCGGTTCCGTTCTGCAAACATATTTAATCATTTACAGGATATGCAAGTTAAAGATCTTCAGCCCAAGGCTGTGTTTGAAATTTTCGACGAGATCACGAAAATCCCCCGTCCGTCGAAAAAGGAAGAGAAAATCAGAAAGTTCATTCTGGAGTTTGCAAAAGCTCACGGCATAGACGCGCATGCCGACAAAATCGGCAACGTGATTCTGCGCAAGGCCGCCACACCGGGTCATGAAAACGCCCCCACAGTGATTCTGCAGGGCCATATGGACATGGTGTGCGAAAGCAACGACAAGAATTTCAATTTCGAGACAACCCCCATCACCACCATCGTCGACGGCGAATGGGTACGTGCCGACGGAACCACCCTGGGTGCCGACAACGGCATCGGCGTGGCTGCCGCCCTGGCTATCCTCACTGACGACACCCTGGTGCACGGTCCGCTCGAAGTGCTCATAACAATGGATGAGGAAACCGGCATGACCGGCGCCAACAATCTTGAAAAGGGAGAGCTTACAGGAAGCATCCTTATCAACCTTGACTCGGAGGACGATGCCGAGGTGTTCGTAGGTTGTGCAGGCGGCATCGACACCGTGGCCACATTCAAATATAACCGCTCGTTCGCTCCCAACGATTTCCATTACTTCCTGATGGACGTGCGCGACGGTCTGGGAGGCCACTCGGGTGGCGACATCCATCTGGGACGCGCCAACGCCAACAAGCTCGTGGCCCGCTTCCTGTTCAACCTCATGAAGAAACATGAGGTGGTGATCTGCGAAATCGACGGCGGTAACCTGCGCAACGCCATCCCGCGTGCCGCCCATGTGCTGTTCGGCGTTCACACCTCGCGCAAGGAGGAGGTCCGCATCGCCTTCAACAATTATGTGGCTGACATTGAGAAAGAATACAAGGGGCTTGAGACCTCGCTCAAACTCAACCTTGAAAGCGCCGACCGTCCGGAATTCACTGTCGACGAGACCACTGGCCGCAATCTTATCCTTTCGCTCTACTGCGCTCCTCACGGGGTGATTTCAATGAGCCGCGACCTCGAGGGTCTGGTTGAAACCTCCACCAACCTCGCTTCGGTTAAGATGAAGGCCGACAGCCAGATTGTGGTGACCACCTCGCAGCGTTCGAGCGTGGATTCACGCAAAATCGACATCGCCAATCAGGTAGAGGCCGTGTTCACCCTGGCAGGTGCCACTGTGGAGCATGGCGAAGGCTATCCCGCATGGACTCCCAACCTCGATTCGCCCATCATGAAGATTGCAAGCGACGCTTACGAGGAACTCTATGGCGTGCGTCCGGCCATCAAGGCCATACATGCAGGTCTGGAATGCTCGCTGTTCCAGCAGAACTATCCCGGTCTGGACATGGTGTCGTTCGGCCCGACGCTGAAGGATGTGCACTCCCCCTCGGAGCGCATGCACATTCCCGCCGTTGAGCGCTTCTGGGGTCAGCTCCGCCGCACCATCGAGAAAGTGGCCGGCAAATGAAACTCTCAGCACGGCGCATAGTGCTGTCGGCAATACTGATATTGTTCCCGGTCGCCGCAATTACGGCCGGGAACATTTCAGTTTGTGTTGCCGATTCGCTGGGGCATGCACAGGAGCACCCTGCGCGTGTGCCAGGCATTGACTGCACCGCAACTGTTGCTACTTTTGAGGCAAAGCCGGAGGTGAATCCGCATGCATGGGTCGATTCGGCCATTGTGCATCACGACCCGGCCGAGGACAGCCGTTACACCCGGCTCACTGAGGCGGACTACGAAGAGGTGGCGCAGATGCTCGATGTGGATGTGGCCGCCATAAAGGCCGTGGTCGATATTGAGACTGGACGCCGGCATGAAGGCTTCTGGGCTCCAGGCAAGCCTCTCATCAATTTTGACCTTACCATGTACCGCCGTTTCGCACCCCGTTGCGGCGTGTCGCTGACGAAGGCCAGGAAGGCTCATCCCGAAATTTTCCGTCGTCCGGATGCCCGGCGCTACGGCTCATATCAGGCCGCTCAGCAGGCGCGCCTCGATGCCGCCTGCGATGTCGACACTGTTTCGGCATATCAGAGCACCTTCTGGGGGATGTTTCAGATCGGAGGGTTCAACTGGCGTAAATGCGGCTGCGAAAGCGTGCAGCAGTTTGTGGAGCTTATGAGTCGGTCGGAACGCTCTCAGCTTGAGCTTTTCGCGCGGTTCATTGAGAACTCGGGGATGGTTGATGCCGTGCGCAGGCACAACTGGCTGCAGTTCGCCCTGAAATATAATGGACCCAAAGCCAGGTCAAGAGGCTATCACAAACGCCTTGCGGCATCATATAAACGCCATAGTGCGGAGAAAAAATAAATTTGAATACTTACTTACCTCAAACGACTGAAATGGTAGGTTCCTTACACTTCACGGGCGTGCTGCTCGGATTGTTTACGTTTTTGATTATCGGGCTCTTCCATCCGCTTGTAATCAAGGGGTACTATTACTTCGGCATGCGCTGCCGGTGGTGGTTCGCCATCCTGGGTGTCGCGGCGCTTGTGGCGTCTGTGCTCATGAAGGATGTGATGTGGCAGACGTTGCTTGGGGTGCTGGCATTCTCGTCGTTCTGGTCGGTGAAGGAGATTGCCGAACAGCGCGACCGTGTGGCCAAAGGCTGGTTCCCGCCCAATCCCCGCCGTCCCGAGCAGTGTTCGCGCGGTGATAAGCCGGCGCAAAAGTAATGTAGTTTCAAAAATGACTTTATGCGTTTATGCACTTTGCATGATTAAGCAAAAAAATCGCTAACTTTGCGATTTAAAGAAAAAATCAGTCTCTACGAAAAATCATATCCTAGGAAATGGAACATAAATTTAAACGAACCCTTGTCACAACAGCTCTCCCTTATGCCAACGGCCCGGTGCACATCGGGCATCTTGCCGGAGTTTACGTGCCGGCCGACATCTACACCCGTTTTCTGCGCCTGCGCGGCGAGGATGTGGTGATGATTGGCGGAAGCGACGAGCATGGTGTGCCCATCACCATCAAGGCAAAGGCCGAGGGCGTCACACCACAGGACATTGTAGACCGCTATCACACTCTGATCAAGGATTCGTTTGAGGAACTGGGTATAAGTTTCGACATCTACTCGCGTACCACTTCCGACATCCATTCCCGTACCGCTTCCGAATTTTTCCGCCGTCTTTACGATGAAGGTAAGTTCGTTGAGAAAACATCCATGCAGCTTTTCGACGAAAAGGCCAACCAGTTTCTCGCCGACCGCTATGTCACCGGCGAATGTCCCCACTGCCACAACCCCCGCGCCTATGGCGACCAGTGCGAGGCATGCGGTACGAGCCTCAACGCCACCGACCTCATCAACCCCCGCAGCGCCATAACCGGCAACACCCCTGTGCTCAAGGAGACCAAGCACTGGTATCTCCCTCTCGACCGCTATGAGGCCGACCTGAGCCGCTGGATTCTGGAAGGGCATAAGGAGTGGAAAACCAACGTTTACGGCCAGTGCAAATCGTGGATTGACCTTGGCCTGCAGCCGCGTGCCGTGAGCCGCGACCTCGACTGGGGCGTGCCAGTTCCCGTCGAAGGGGCAGACGGCAAGGTGCTCTACGTGTGGTTCGATGCCCCCATCGGCTACATCTCCAACACAAAGGAGCTGCTGCCCGACACCTGGGAAACCTATTGGAAAGACCCCGAGACACGCATCATCAACTTCATCGGCAAGGACAACATCGTGTTCCACTGCATCATTTTCCCGGCCATGCTCATGGCCTACGGCGACAATTACCAGTTGCCCGACAATGTGCCTGCCAATGAATTCCTCAATCTCGAGGGTGATAAAATCTCCACTTCGCGCAACTGGGCTATCTGGCTGCACGAGTATCTGCGCGACTTCCCCGGCAAGCAGGACGTGCTCCGCTACGTACTTACGGCCAACGCACCGGAAACCAAGGATAACGACTTTACATGGCGCGATTTCCAGAGCCGCAACAACTCGGAACTCGTGGCCATCCTGGGCAACTTCGTCAACCGTGCCGTTGTGCTCACCCATAAATATTTCAACGGGGCGGTGCCTGCCGCAGGCGAGCTGCAGCCTGTGGACACGCAGGCTCTCGCCGAACTCGCCGCTCTGCGCGACGCCCTTACGGCCAACCTCGAGACCTTCCATTTCCGCGAGGCTCTGAAGGAGGCCATGAACATTGCCCGTCTCGGCAACAAATATCTGCAGGAGACAGAGCCGTGGAAGGTGGCTAAGACCGACATGGCCCGTGTGGGCACCATCCTGAACGTGGCGCTGCAGATCTGCGCCAACATCGCCGTGGCCTTCGAGCCGTTCCTGCCGTTCACTGCCGGACGCCTGAGCCGCATGCTCCGTCTCGACAACATGAAGTGGGCTGACCTCGGACGCGCCGACATCATGACTGCCGGCACACAGCTCGGCGAGGCCGAACTGCTGTTCGAAAAAATCGAGGACGATGCCGTGCAGGCCCAGCTCGACCGCCTGGCCCGCATCAAAAAAGAGAATGAACTGAAAAACTGGCAGCCCGCTCCGGTGCAGCCCGAAGTGGCGTTCGACGACTTCCTCAAGCTCGACCTGCGCGTGGGCACCGTGAAGGAGTGCAAGCGCGTGCCCAAGGCCGACAAGCTGCTGCAGTTCCTCATTGACGACGGCACGCCCGACGGACGCACCATCGTGAGCGGTATCGCAAAATACTACGATCCCGCCGACCTCGTGGGCAAGCAGGTGTGCTTTGTGGCCAACTTCGCTCCCCGCAAGCTGAAAGGCGTGGAGTCGCAGGGCATGATCCTGTCGGCCGAGAATGCCGACGGCTCGCTGGTTGTGATGGGCCCGACGGGTCCCGTGGCTCCCGGCGCACAGGTAAAATAAGACGTCTCCAGTAAAAAAACACAAGGGGGCATCCGCCCCCGCCTTTCTCTCATAAACCTAACCTAAATCTGATTTTGCCGATGAGTAGTCAACGTCCCCGCATACTGATCATCTACACCGGTGGAACAATCGGAATGATTGAGGACCCTGAAACAAAAACCCTCAAGCCGTTCGATTTCAACCACCTGATCGACAATGTGCCCAAGATCAAGATGCTCGACTACGACATCGAGCACATACAGTTCGAGCATCCCATCGATTCGAGCGACATCAACCCGGCTCACTGGCAGCAGATTGCAGGATATATCGGACGGCATTATGCCGATTTCGACGGTTTTGTGGTGCTCCACGGCACCGACACCATGGCCTACACCGCCTCGGCGCTCAGCTTCATGCTCGAGAACCTGAGCAAGCCGGTGATTATCACCGGCTCACAGCTTCCGGTGGGGGAGGTGCGCACCGACGGCGAGGAAAACCTCATAACCGCACTGCAGATTGCCGCCGCTACCGATACCGTGAGCGGAGAGCCTATGGTGCAGGAAGTGGCCATTCTGTTTGAGAATTATCTGTGGCGCGGCAACCGCTCCACTAAGATGAGTGCCGACAATTTCAATGCATTCAAGAGCAACAACTACCCCTCACTGGCCAAGATCGGTCTCTCCATCCATTTCAATCACGATGCCCTGTGGCGTCTGCGCGAACGGCGCCCGTTCAGGCTGAATCCTGGCATGAGCGACGGTGTGATTGTGGTCTATGTCTATCCCGGCATCACGCGCGAGGTGCTTCACCGTCAGCTCTCCATGCCTGGCGTGAAAGGGGTGGTGCTCAAAACGTACGGCGCGGGAAATGTGCCTTCGGTTCCCTGGTTCGGCGAGGTTGTGCGCGAGGCCGTGGCGTCAGGCATTGTGGTGGTGAATGTCACGCAGTGTCCCAACGGCAGCGTGCATCAGACCCGTTACTACACAGGCAGCGTGCTTGAGAATGCAGGCGTTATCTCCGGTCACGACCTAACCACCGAAGCCGCACTGACCAAAATGATGTTCCTCTTCGGCACAGGCATGAGCGCCGCCCAGGTGGCTAAAAGTATGCTCCACCCCATGTGCGGCGAAATGTCTATCTGACGGCGCCTGAGTATATTAAAAAAATCTTGTAATTGACATATCTCCCGCACCGGGGCAGACGGTCTGTCCTCCGGTGTGGGATTGTTTGTGATTTCTGCTGTGGAATGGGTGAAAATGAGGATCAAGACGAATTTTCGGTGCAAGAAATTTAACAGCTCAATATGACAATGCTTTCACCAACTTGTAGGGACATGCCTTTGGCTACAGTACATGACATTTTTAAGTCACTGTTTTCA
>OGSD01001100.1_pt1 | contig 26559 bp, 30 predicted proteins | sample 1553571 | NCBI WGS metagenome assembly OGSD01 (sample SAMEA2580072, study PRJEB22360) | human gut metagenome | biome: human gut; feature: human-associated habitat; material: faeces | place: Denmark | collected 2008/2010 | reverse complement strand
TAAAGAAAATAGCAAGTTGAACTTGAACCCTTGAACCGCTGATTTTTGAAAAGCCCCGAAAAATAAAGACTTTGAAGCGGTTCAAGTTATCGGTTCAAGATGAAGAAAGGAAGATTGCTATGAAAGCAAAAGAATATTTGCAGCAGTTACAGCGGTTAGATACCGTGATAAATCAAAAAATCAATGAATTAGGCGATTTGCGTTTGAAATCGCAAAGTACCGGAAGCATTGACTATTCAAAAGAGCGTGTGCAAACAAGCCCTTCCGGGGATGCCCCGTTTGTGAAGCTGATCGGGCGAATTATTGACCTTGAAGAAGAAATCAATGCTGAAATTGATCGGTATGTTGATGAAAAACACAGGATAATCAATCAGATTCAGGGCTTGAAGAACAGCAAATATATTGAAATTCTGTATAAGCACTATGTTGAATTCAAAAGGCTTGAAGTTGTCGCTGTTGAAATGAACTTTACATATCAGTATGTTGTAGAGTTGCACGGCTACGCTTTGAAGGATTTTCAAACAACCTATGAAAACCTATTGAATTCCTATGGTGAGAACTGATAAAATGATAGAGTGAAAAACCAGCGGGAAACCGTTGGTTTTTTCATTTTCCCGGTGGGGTACTCATAGCCGATTTCGGGCATAGTCGGTGAACTCCTACCCACCGGGAAAATCTTTTTTACACAATATTGTGTTTATCAGGATGTTTGAAATTAACCTGACTGAAAGGGGGTTGCTGTTTATGAACGCAAAACAAAGGAAATTTGCTGATGAATACTTGATTGATTGTAACGCTACACAAGCGGCAATCCGGGCGGGGTACAATGAGAAAACCGCATACAGTCAAGGACAGCGAATGTTGAAAAATGTTGAAGTCAAAACCTATATTGAAGAACAGCTTGAACGGCTGCACAATGAGAAAACCGCCGATGCACAGGAAGTTCTTGAATACCTTACCGCCGTTATGCGGGGGCAGCACCGGGAACAGACCTTGCAGCTTGTCGGTGATGGTGTGCAGACAATCACAGATATAGATGTTTCTGCAAGGGAACGCTTGAAGGCGGCTGAACTGATCGGCAAGCGGTACGGAATGTTCAAGGATAATCTTGATGTAGGGGGTTCAATCCCGGTTGTAATTTCCGGGGGTGATGAACTTGAAGATTAAACAGGCAAAGCAGATTTTCCTTCCTGATTATGTCGGCAAGGGTTACGGTACATTTTGGCGTTGGCGTGGGCGTTATCGTGTTTGCAAGGGAAGCCGTGCAAGCAAGAAATCCAAAACAACCGCCCTTTGGTATATCGTGAACCTGATGAAATACCCGGATGCAAACTTGCTTGTTGTCCGAAAAGTTTTCCGAACCCTGAAAGATAGCTGCTTTACAGAATTAAAGTGGGCTATCAATCGTTTAGGGGTTGCTGAATTTTGGGAGATCAAGGAAAGCCCGCTTGAAATGACCTATCTTCCAACAGGGCAGAAAATATATTTCCGGGGGCTTGATGATCCGCTGAAAGTAACTTCAATAACCGTTGAACACGGCTATTTGTGTTGGATGTGGATTGAAGAAGCGTATGAAATCGGCAATGAAGATGATTTCAATATGCTTGATGAATCAATTCGTGGTGCAATCCCGGCTGAAACAGGGCTGTTCAAGCAAATAACCCTAACCTTCAACCCGTGGAATGAACACCATTGGATCAAAGCCCGCTTCTTTGATAACCCTGATGATGAAACCCTTGCAATGACTACCAACTATATGTGTAATGAATGGCTGGATGAAGCTGATAAAAAGGTTTTTGAAACTATGAAGCAGCAGAACCCCCGCCGTTACCGTGTGGCTGGATTGGGCGATTGGGGCATTGTTGAAGGGCTTATCTATGAGAATTGGGAAGAAAAAGCCTTTGACATTGAAGAAATCCGCAAGCTGAAAACTGTTCAATCTGCTTTCGGGCTGGATTTCGGTTATACAAACGATCCTTCCGCTTTCTTTTGTGGCTTGATAGACGAAACCAACAAAACCCTTTGGGTGTTTGATGAAATCTATCAAAAGGGCATGAGCAATGAACGGATAGCGGAAGAAGTTACTAAAGCCGGATATTGCAAAGAGAAAATCCGGGCTGATTCCGCTGAACCAAAGAGCATTGACCGCCTTTATGATTTGGGGCTTTCCCACATTCACAGGGCAAGGAAGGGCAAAGACAGCATAAACAACGGCATTGATTATATTCAGGATTTCCACATTATTGTTCATCCTAAATGCGTGAATTTCATTACTGAAATCAGTAACTACACATGGGATGTTGACAGTAAAACCGGAAAGAAGCTGAATAAACCCATTGATGATTTTAACCACTTGATGGATGCAATGCGGTATGCCCTTGAAGATTTCAGCAAGGGGGCGGCTTTCAGTTTTGAATAAAAATAACACATTAGTAACAAACAGCCTTGAAAACCGTGTGTTTTCGGGCTTTTGTCTTTATTATGCGATAGAAAGGGGTGAAAAAGGTGTTGAACGGTATTGAAAACGCATTGAACCGGATTTCAAATTTTATGCTGTTCGGGTTCAAGGCAAGAATGAACAACAAAGAATTTCTTGAACAGGAAATCATGCGTTGGAAGGGTTCGCCGGAACGGATCATGCAGATTAAGGGGCAACTGTATTATCAGAATGAGCATGATATTCTTACCCGCAAAAGAACCATGATTGGGGAAGATGGCAAGCTGCAAACCGTTGAAAATCTTCCGAATAACCGCCTGATTGATAATCAGTACGGCAAGATGGTGAACCAAAAAGCAAACTACCTTTTAGGTCAACCCTTTGCCATAGAAACAAAGAATGAATTATATGCTGCACTTCTGAAACAGGTGTTTAATAAGCGGTTTATGAAAACCTTGAAGAATGGCGGCAAAGCAGCCTTGAACCACGGTATTTCATGGCTTTACCCCTATTACACCAAAGACGGGGAATTTTCTTTCCGTTTGTTTCCGGGCTATGAAATCCTTCCGATTTGGCAGGACAGCGAACACACTATTTTGGAAGGTGCTATCAGGCTTTACTTGGTGGCGGGCTATGACGGTATCAAGCCCACGATCATTGAAAAGGTTGAAGTGTTCGATATGCAGGGAATTCATTGCTATATTCTTGATGGCAATGTGCTTATCCCTGATTTAACCGTTGAAGAACAGGATTGTTCCTATGTGATGGCAAACGGGAAGCCCCTGAATTGGGCGAAAATCCCGCTGATCCCCTTGAAGTATAACGAACAGGAAATACCGCTGATTAAGAAGGTGAAATCCCTTCAAGACGGTATCAATGTTATGCTTTCGGACTTTGAAAATAATATGCAAGAGGACGCAAGGAACACAATTCTTGTTCTTAAAAACTATGATGGTACGAATTTAGGGGAATTCAGAAAGAACCTTGCAACTTTCGGTGCGGTGAAGGTTCGCTATGATGGCGAAACCAAAGGCGGAGTTGAAACCCTTGAAATCACCGTAAATGCGGAAAACTACAAGGCTATTTTGGAAATCTTCAAGAAAGCCCTGATTGAAAATGCTATGGGGTATGATGCCAAAGATGATAGGCTTTCCGGCAATCCTAATCAGATGAACATTCAATCAATGTATTCTGATATTGATTTGGATGCTAACGATATGGAAACCGAATTTCAAGCCGCCTTTGAAGAAATCCTTTGGTTTGTCAATGCTCACCTTGCGAACACGGGCAAGGGCAACTTTGAGAATGAAGAAGTAACGGTGATCTTCAACCGGGATATTCTCATTAACGAAAGTGAAGCTATTGACAACTGTTCAAAATCCGTGGGTATTCTTTCCGATGAAACTATCATTGGTATGCACCCGTGGATTGACGATCCGCAACAGGAACTTGAACGGTTGGAAAAGCAGCGGCAAAAGGAACAAGAGGAAATGCAGCAACAGGGTTATAACCCGTTTGCCCCGCAAGGCAACCAGCAGCCGAAAAAGGAAGGTGATCCGAATGGCGAAAATCAAAAAGATTGATATTTTACCCGTTACCCTTGAAGTGGAGTATAAGAACCCTATTTTAGGGCGGCTGTTCGCTTCCTTTGCGTGGCTGATGTTGGTGCGGTTCAAAAAGTTCAATTTGACAATGAATAATAGAACCGTGTGCAGCTTTTACCGCCTGATTGTTCCCCGCTTTGTGAAAGGCGGTGGAGTGATTGAAGAATAGTGAATATTGGAAGCTACGGTTTGAACAGCTTGAACAAGCCCAAAACGGGCAGGGTGCAGCCGCCTTTGCTGAAATCGAAAGGCAGTACAAGGAAGCCCAAAGGCAGATTGAAGGGCAGATCGCCCGGTGGTATCAGCGGTTTGCCGATAACAACGGAATTACCCTTGCACAAGCCCGCCAATATTTGAAAGGTGCAGCCCTGAAAGAATTTCAATGGGATGTTCAGGACTATATCAAATACGGGCAGGATAACGCTTTAATGGGCGGCTGGATGAAGGAATTGGAAAATGCTTCCGCAAAGTACCATATTTCAAAGCTGGAAGCCCTGAAAATTCAGACACAGCAAAGCCTTGAAGTTATGTTTTCAAAACAGATGGGAACAGTAACCGGGGCAATGGGTGATATATTTGAAAGCGGGTATTATCATACCGCTTATGAACTTCAAAAGGGGTTCAATATCGGTTGGGATATTGCAGGGCTGGATCAATCGCAGATTGAAAAGGTGCTTTCCAAACCGTGGGCGGTTGATGGGAAAAACTTTTCTGAAAGGATTTGGACGAATAAGGAAAAGCTGATTTCAGAACTTCACGGCGAACTTACGCAAAATATTATGCTTGGGGCTGATCCGCAAAAGGCGATTGATTCACTTGCAAAGAAGATGAACACTTCAAAGCAAAACGCCGGACGGCTGATTATGACAGAAGAAGCCTATTTCAGTTCAGCAGCACAAAGGGATTGCTTCAATGATCTTGATGTTGAACAATATGAAATCGTGGCAACGCTGGATTCCCACACTTCCGATATTTGCAGAAGCCTTGACGGAAAGCATTTTCCCATGAAGGACTTTCAAGCGGGTGTTACTGCCCCGCCCTTTCATGTATATTGCCGTTCAACCACAGTTCCCTATTTCGATGAAGATTTCGGGGATATTGGGGAACGGGCAGCACGGGATGAAGAAACGGGCAAAACCTATTATATCCCGGATGATATGAACTATGAGGATTGGAAGCAAACCTTTGTTGACGGCGGCGATAAATCCGGCTTTGATGTGGTGGATGATGGTTCAGCACTTCACTATTCCCACCACAAAGAGCCTGAACCCACCCCGCCCCCAAAGAAGGAATATCTGACAAAGAAGAAGCTGCAAGCCAAAATTGCGGATGCAGATGTTCAGCTTGAAGATTTGAATATGCAGTTTATGGCTATTTCCGGTGGTTGGTCGTATGATGAAGCAATTAAGGATTTCGGATCGCTTGAAGGGTTTACTGATGGCGAGGATTTAACAAAGCTGAAAGACCTTCATTCACAGATGGAAGCCATTGAAGCCCAAAAAGCGGAATGGCAAGAAAAGCTGAATGAAAAGCTGAAAGCCGAACAGAAGAAAGCCCTTGCAAAGAAGCAGCTTGAACTTGAAGCCCAAAAAGCAGCAGTTCAGCAGCAGCTTGACGATTTCGAGGTAAAGACCTATTCCGGGATTTGGTACAACAAGGATGTAACAACCGCTGATTGGGAAAGCCTGAACATTGCCGGAAAGAAGCAATACTATGAAGGCAAGTTCATTACTGAAACCGATCCTGACTTGATGAAGAAGTATCAAGACCTTTACAAGCAGCTTGAAGAACTTGATACGGAAGGCAAGAGTTACCACGATATTCAGCAGCAGTTAAAGAAGATTGAACAGGAAATTTCAAAAGTTCAAGCCGATTTGAAAAAAGTTGAAAATAGTGGTATAATAGAAGCGGTTGATGATGCTTTCACGCAGGAACGCAAAGATGCCGCTATGTGGGCGAAAAGCACCAAAGAAGCAGATGCCCTATTGCGTGATAGGTGCGGTGAAGTGTGGCGTTCTTCCCCACCCATTCAGAAAAATGCAATATATGACTATACCCAAAGTTACCACAAGTTCAATGAACCGTTACGGGGCATTGAATACGGCAGCGAAAAGTTTTTAGGCGTTGGTAATGTGGACTTGGATCAGATCGGGGTTAGTTATTCCGGCTGGCAACCCGGAGCAATGCGAAAAGAAATTAACGCTATGACTGATATAATTGAAAAATCAGTTTATCAAGAAGATTTTTGGTTGCAGCGTGGTTGTAGGTTCAAGGGCATGGATAAATTTTTCAATGTTCCAATGGATAAGCTGCAACACGCTTCACAAGCCGAATTGGAAGCCTTGCTTTTGGGTACTACTCCCACGGAATACGGCTTTTGTTCGTGTGGCGTGGCAAAGGGCAAAGGGTTTAGCGGTGATATTATCCTGAACATATATGCCCCTTCCGGTACTCAAATGATGTATGTTGAACCGTTTTCCGCTTTTGGTAATGGTTCGGGTAAATCGTGGGATGGACTGAAACCGCAAAGTTCATTCGGGCAAGAATCAGAAATCATTTTGCAGCAGGGAACAACTTTTCGTGTTACAAAGGTTGAAAAGACACCCGGAACAATTTACATTGATCTTGAAGTTATCGGGCAGAAACCGCAACGGTAGAAAGAAGGTGGCTGAATGGCTGAAAAGAAAACATTTGAAGAACGGTATGCGGATGAAGTTCTTTCGGACAACACCCAAAAGCCAAAATGTGAACAGTGTAAGGATTGTATTTTTCGGAATGATGGAACGGTATATTCCAGCCATTACACAAAAAGCAGTTGCCGGATGTACCCTTATCCAAAGTTCAAACCGCTTGCGGTTATAGACGGTTCGGAACAATGCGATTATTACGAAAAGGAAAAGCGGAAATAAGCACTTTTGAAATTAACTTTTCAAGGGTGCTTTTTTCATGCCATTTTTCAAGGTGTAAATATATCAAAGCCCTTTGAAGCGTGGCTATATGACGATTATATAAAGGCGATTTTTTCAGAAAAGGGGTGAATTTGTGGTGAAAATCGGTAATGGCAGTTAGAAAGGAACGGTGATCCAATTCTATCTTCCAGCTATGGGTTAAATAGTGTTATCGTCTTTTAAGCGTTGCAGACGGTAAAGAACAAGGTCAAATTTCGTGGTTCGTAACCCACGGTAAAAAACGGAAAATTTGAAAGGTAGGTAAACACAATGAACAAAGAAGATTTGATTGCAATGGGATTGACAGAGGAACAGGCAAAGAAGGTTATGGATTCCCTTGATGGGAACTTTGTTACAAAGGCAAGGTTCAACGAGATCAACGAGGAAAACAAGACCTTGAAGAAATCTGTTTCTGATAGAGATAAGCAGCTTGAAGGTTTGAAGAAATCCAGCGGCGATAATGCCGCCTTGCAGCAGCAGATTTCCGATTTGCAGAAACAGAACGCCGATCAGCAGAAAGCCCATGATGAAGAACTTGCAAAGTTGAAGCTGGATAACGCCGTTGAAATCGCCCTTTCCGGTGCAAAGGCAAGAAACGGAAAAGCGGTCAAGGCTATGCTGGATATGTCAAAGGTGAAATTGGGCGAGGATGGTAAACTTTCAGGCTTTGATGAACAGATTGAAGCCTTGAAGAAATCCGATGCCTATATGTTTGATGTTCAGCAGCAAACACAACAGCAGTTCACGGGATTTCAACCGGGGGCTTCTTCCACAGTTCCCAATTCCACAGCAGCGGGATATGAAGCCCGCCTTGCGGATGCCCGCAAAAATAATAACCAGTTAGAGGTTATCAAAATCAAACAGGAAGCCGCCGCTGATGGCGTTGTCCTGATGTAAAAATTAAAACGAAAGGTTAAATAAGGTGAAAAATATGCCACAGGTAACAGGTATTGGTACGACTTGGAATTTACCCAACTATGCAGGTGAACTCTTTACAGCCGATCCCACCCAAACCCCGTTTCTTTCCATGATTGGCGGGCTTACGGGTGGCAGACAGACAGATAATTTTGAATTCCCTACCGCCGTTCTTTATGATTTCCCGGAAGCGGCACAGCCGGAGATTTCCGAAAGTGATTCCGCAACCGCCCCGGCAGCAAGCCACATTGCACGGCAGCAGGAAAAGAATGTTGTTCAGATTCATCAGGAAGTGATTGATCTGACCTACGCAAAGCAGAGCAATTCCGGCAGAATGTCCGGGCTGAATACGGCGGGGCAGAACCCGAACCCGGCAGATGAAAAGGCTTGGCAGATTCAGCAGAAGTTGATTAAGATTGCCCGTGATGTGGAATTTTCCTTCATCCGTGGCACTTATCAGATTTCCACGGCAGCAAATGTCGCAAATAAAACCCGTGGTATGCTGGAACTTTGCACTTCCGACACCGGAACTTCCATTGCGGCGGCGGGTGCTGACTTGAACAAGGCTTTGCTGGATCAGCTTTTCCGTGAAATGGCTGATAACGGTGCGTATTTCGGTAAGATGGTTCTGTTTTGCGGTGCATATCAGAAGCAGATGATTACCAATCTTTACGCCGATCAGTTCAAGGCGAATATGCAGACCACGCAGAATGTAGGCGGTATGAATATCACGGAGATTGAAACCGACTTCTTCAAGATGGGCGTGGTTTGGGATCGCTTCATGCCGAATGATTCCCTTCTGATTGCGGATATGGCACATATCGCCCCGGTATTTCAGGCAGTTCCCGGCAAGGGCGTACTGTTTCAGGAAGATTTGGCAAAAACGGGTGCTTCCGATAAGGTGCAGATTTACGGGCAGATCGGACTTGCACACGGTCCGGCTTTCCTTCACGGTGCTATTACCGGGCTGAAAACGGCGGCTACGGTATAAAGAAAGGGTAAGGTGATTGTATGTTCAGAGTAACAAAGAAACCGAAAACCCCTAATATCCTTTGGGATGCTTCCAACAATCGCCCCCTTTGCAAATTCGTGAAGGGGGTATTTGAAACCAACGATGAAGCCCTTGCTTTCAGTTTGAAGGGTAAGGGGTACAAAGTTGAGGGTGAAGCGGATGCAAAGCCCCTTGACAAAATGAAGGTTGATGAACTGAAAGCCTATGCAGCGGAACACAACATTGATTTGGGCGATGCTGCAAACAAGGCTGATATTCTGAAAACGATTCAGGAAGCGGAAGCCAAAGAGTAAAGGCGGTGATCCCAATGCTGGAAATGGTAAAGGAACGGTTAAAATCGTTTGGGTATGAGTTGCAGGAAGGGGATGAATTTGCCCTTACCTTTTCAATTCAGAAGGTGGAAAACACCATAAAGAACGATTGCAACACGCCTTCTATACCTGATGGCTTGGTGAATATCGCTGTTGATATGGCGGTAGGTGAATTCTTAACGGCAAAGAAAACCTTTTCGCCGGATAGCATTGCAGGGCTTGATTTAGATATGGCGGTAAAGCAGATACAGACGGGCGACACCAACACCGTATTTGCAACCGGGGAAGGAAGTTTGACCGCTGAACAGCGGTTGAACGCTTTTTTGAACTATCTTCTGACTTATGGCAGGGATCAATTTTCCTGTTATCGTAAAATCAGATGGTGAACGGACTGACCGCCGCACAAAAAGCGGCAAGGAAAGCGATTGAAAGCACCTATTCAGGTGTTTGCACCATTCTTGAACGCCGGGATGTGAGGGATGAAAAAACCAAAATCACCCGGAAGAATGAAGAAGTTCCCATTGTCGAAAATCAGCCTTGCAAGCTATCCTTTGAAAAACTGAACGCCGTTGTTCAGACTGACACGGCGGCAAAACTGACACAAGGCACAAAGCTATTCATAGCACCGGAAATCAAAATCAAACCCGGTTCAAAAATCATTGTGGAACAGAACGGCACAACAACCGAATATTCCGCAAGTGGTGAACCCGCCGTTTACTTTTCCCATAGTGAATATATGCTTGAACTGTTCAAGGGGTGGGCTTAATGGCGAATATGGGCGGGTTTTCGGTGGCTGGAATGAAGAAGCTGCAAAAGCAGTTGAACAAAATTCAGCAAGGCAATGTTGAAGCCTTCATTGATGCTTGTGCAAAGGAACTTGCCGCCCGCCTATTGGCAAAAGTTATCAAGCGTACACCCGTGGGGCAATACCCCGCAAGTTCAGGTAAAAAAGGCGGTACACTTCGCCGGGGCTGGACTTCCAAAACCCATGAAGAAGCGGAAAGCGGGAAAAAAGCAAGTGCGAAAGCATACGCTGATTCCCTTACAATCCACCATTACGGAAACACCCTTGTTATTGAGATTGTGAACCCGGTTGAATATGCTTCCTATGTGGAGTATGGACACCGAACAGCTAATCATAAAGGGTGGGTTCAAGGGCGGTTCATGCTTACGATTTCGGAACAGGAAATACAGAATATAGCCCCGAAAGTGCTTGAAAGCAAAATCAAGAAGTTTTTAGGGGAGTGCTTGCAATGATAAATTCCATAATTGAATCAATCAGCATTTCCTTAAATGCTGAATTTGGTGATGAATACACCACATATACAGAATCGGTTGAACAGGGTTTGAACGAACCTTGTTTTTTTGTGTTCTGCATTAACCCCACAAACCGGGTATTTCTTGGAAAACGGTATTTCAGGGAAAACCAATTCTGCCTACAATACTTCCCCGCCGATAAAGACCGGGCGAAAGAAGAATGTAATGCAGTTGCCGAAAGGCTTTTTTCATGCCTTGAATATATCACCGTTACCGGGGATTTGGTGCGTGGTACAAAAATGAAATATGAAGTAGTGGATGGGGTTTTGAACTTCTTTGTGAATTATGATTTGTTCGTTTACAAGGTTGCCGATTCTATCTCTATGGAAGATTTATCACAAGATGTTACTGTGAAAGGATAAGGTGATGTGAATGGCGGTAAAGAAAACCAACAAGCCCGCTGCAACCGAACCTGAAAAAATTGAAAAGTTATTTTCAAAGGAACAGTTGCTTGCGGCTGAACGCTTTCAGGAAAGGAAGGATATTGTAAATGCCCTTCTTTCCCCTGATAAGCAATACACGGTTGAAGCCGTGGAACAGATGATTGAAAAATATATGAAAGGACAGGTGAAATAACATGGCTTTAGGCGGTGGAACTTTTGTTACACAGAACAAAGAATTGCCGGGTGCGTATATCAACTTCATTTCGGCAGCTTCCGCAAGTGCTACGCTTTCTGAAAGAGGTATTGCAACAATGCCCCTTGAATTGGATTGGGGCATTGATGGTGAAGTGTTTGAAGTAACCAACGGCGATTTCCAAAAGAACAGCCTGAAAATTTTTGGGTACGATTACACCCACGACAAGTTGAAGGGGCTTCGTGATTTGTTCCTGAATACGAAAACCCTTTATGCGTATAAGCTGACTTCCGGGGGAATAAAGGCGGCAAACACCTATGCGGAAGCCCTCTATTGTGGGGTGCGTGGCAATGATCTGAAAATCACAATTCAGACAAATGCCGATGATGATACCCTGTTTGATGTGAAAACCGTGCTTGATACGGCGGTTGTGGATGAACAGACCGTTGCAAAGGCGGCTGATTTGATTGATAACGGCTTTGTGAAGTTCAAGGCTTCCGCAACGCTGGCAATCACGGCGGCAACCCCGTTGAAGGGCGGCACGAATGGCACGGTTGACGGAACAGCTTATCAGACCTATCTTGATAAGATTGAATCCTACACCTACAACACTATGGGCGTTGTGGTTACGGACGATACCACAAAGGGGCTTTTTGCTTCCTTCGTCAAGCGTTTGCGTGATGAAATGGGTATCAAATTCCAGCTTGTACTTTACAACAAGGCGGCTGACTATTACGGCACTATCAGCGTGAAGAACAAGGTGCTTGATGATGGTTGGAGTGAAGCAAGCCTTGTGTATTGGGTAACGGGCGTTTCCGCTGGTTGCGAGGTAAACAAGAGCAATCAGAACAAGATTTACAACGGCGAATTCACCATTTTTGCCGATTACACGCAGAATGAGTTGAAGAAGGCAATCAAAGCCGGGGAATTCACGCTGCATAAGGTCGGCACTGATATTCGTGTGTTGGAAGATATTAACACAATGGTTACTACTTCTGACACACAGGGCGATATTTTCAAGGATAATCAGACCGTGCGTGTGATGGATCAGATTGCAAATGATATTGCGGTGCTGTTCAACACAAAGTATTTGGGCGTTGTTCCCAATGATGCGGCGGGCAGAATTTCCCTTTGGTCGGATATTATAAAGCACCATGAACAGTTGCAGGAAATCAGGGCGATTGAAAATTTCTCTGATTCTGATGTAACCGTGGATCAAGGCAACACAAAGAAATCCGTTGTGGTTACTGACCTTGTAACGGTTGTAAATGCTATGAGCAAGTTGTATATGACCGTTACCGTGGCATAAGAAAGGGGTGAAAGAAAATGAATGGCAATGTAGTTATGAAAGCCAAAGATACCGTATTTGCGGCTTTGGCTGAATGTTTCGTTACTATCGGCACACGCCGCTATAACTTCATGCAGGCTATCAACCTTGAAGCAAAGTTCGAGAAGAACAAAACGGAAGTTCCCATTCTTGGCAAGACGGGTAAAGGAAACAAGGCTTCCGGCTGGAAAGGTACGGGTTCGGCAACCTTCCACTACAACACTTCTATTTTCCGGCAGATGATGTTGCAGTACAAGGAAACCGGAGAAGATATTTATTTTGAAATTCAGATTTCAAATGAAGATCCCACTTCCGGGGCAGGGCGGCAGACTATGATCCTGATGGATTGCAACATTGACGGCGGTGTGCTGGCAAAGTTCGATGCAGACGGTGAATATCTTGATGAAGATATGGATTTCACCTTTGAAGATTTCAAGATGCCGGAAGCCTTCAAAGACCTTGAAGGATTTCTTACCAACTAACAACTAATGGACGGGCTAAAAACCCCTTGTGTGCGGCTTATATAAGCCCATATAAGGGGTTTTACCTATTCAGCGATAAACAAGAAAGGAAGATGTAAAATGTCTAAATTCGCTAAATTTATGAAGTCTAACAAGACCGTGAAAGAGAACGGTTTTTACCCGGCAACAAAATCCCTTTGTGATGAAAAGGGCAATCCCCTTGATTGGGAGTTCAAACACATTACTTCAAAAGAAAATGAGGAAATCCGGGAAAGCTGCACGATTGATATTCCCGTTACGGGCAAGCCGAATATGTACCGCCCGAAACTGAAAAGCAGCCTTTACATTCAGCGTATGATTGCGGCTTCCGTGGTTATGCCTGATCTGTTCGATTCCGAATTGCAGGACAGCTACGGAGTGAAAACCCCGGAAGATTTGCTGATGGCAATGGTAGACGATCCCGGCGAATACAACGATTTGGCGGCTTTCGTTCAGAAATTTCAGGGCTTCAATGTTTCCTTTGAGGATAAGGTGAATGAAGCAAAAAACTAATTGAAGAAGGGGATTGGGAAGCGAATTTCGCTTACTATGCCCTTCTTAAACTTCATATATTGCCTTCTGTTTTCCTTGCTATGGATGAACAGGAAAAGGCTTTCACCGTTGCGGCAATCAAGGTGAAAATTGAAGCTGACAAGAAAGAGAAAAAACGGATTGAAAGTAAATCCAAAAAGAAAGGTAGGTGATCCGCATGGCTACAATCCGAACAGCGATTGAATTACAAGACAACTTCACGGGGGTTTTGTATCAGGTTATCAATTCCGTAAATTTGGGGCTTTCCGCTATGGAAGATTTGCACCAAACCATGAATAGCCCTGTCGATACGGCTTCCATTGAAGCGGCAAGGGATTCAATCAATCAGGCTACGCTTGCGGTTCAACAGTTGGATGCAGCTATGCAGGGGCTTGAAACCCCCGCTTCCGAAACACCTACCGCCCCGACAAATTCAGCCCCGGTTGTGCTTCCGGTGCAACCGGATGTTCCTGATCCGTTAGTGGATCAGCCCGCCCCTGTTGATTTGCCTGTTGAACCGGAACAGCCCGAACCCGTGCAAGTTCCGGTTCACTGGCGATCTGATAACATGGAAGTATTTACTTCAACGGGCGTTGAACGCTTTGAACAGGAAGTTCAAAGTGCAAATAATATGTTGAACACCTTGAACCAAACGCAAAGCAGGATTGCAGCACAGGCGGCACAAACTGATTTGTTCCCGGATAATGCTATTGCCGATATGAACAATATGCAAAACCGCTTGCAAGCGATTCAGCAGCGAATTCAGCTTATCGAAAGCAACCCCCTGAATATGGGTTCTGATACCGCAAATGCGGAGTTGGAACAGTTACGGGGGCAGTTGGATCAGGCAGTTCAGGAACAGGAAGCGTTGAACCGTGCTGTTGAAAACATGGATGTTGAAGCAGCCAATCAAGCCTATTTGCGGTTATCCCAAACAGTAGGCAATACTGAAAGATATATTCGGGATAATGTTGACGAACAAGGGCGGTTCAATCGTGAAATTGAAGAAGGCACGAATGAAGCAAATTCCCTTATGCAGACAATCAAAGGGGCGGTTGCGGCTTATGCCACAATTCAAACCCTTTCAACAGCGTTGAACCTATCGGATCAGCTTACTTCTACAACCGCCCGCTTGAACTTGATGAATGACGGATTGCAAACCACACAGGATTTGCAGAACATGATTTATCTTTCAGCGGAACGGGCAAGGGGCAGCTATCAGGCAACCGCTGATGCCGTTTCCAAACTTGGACTTATGGCGGGTGATGCGTTTGGGAGTTCGGAAGAAATCATTGCCTTCATGGAACAGGTAAACAAGCAGTTCACCATTGCCGGAACAGAAGCGGCGGGTATTGATGCCGCTATGTTGCAGCTTACACAGGCTATGGGTTCGGGCGTTCTTCGTGGTGAAGAATACAACAGTATTTTGGAACAAGCCCCGAATATCATTCAAGCGATTGCTGATTACATGGAAGTTCCCAAAGGGCAATTAAAGGATATGGCAGCGGAAGGACAAATTACCGCCGCTATTGTAAAGGCGGCTATGTTTGCGGCGGCTGATGAAACCAATGCAAAATTTGAAAGTATGCCGAAAACCTTTTCGCAGATTTGGACTTCTTTTCAGAATACCGCTTTGATGGCGTTTCAGCCTGTTCTTCAACGAATGAACGAGATTGCCAACAGTGAAGCATTTCAAGAGTTCGTGAACAACGCTATTGAAGGGCTTTCAATGGTGGCGGGTATTGCCCTTGAAATCTTTGATTTGCTTGTGGGTGTTGCGGGTGCGGTGGCTGATAATTGGTCGTGGCTATCCCCTATCATTTACGGTGTAGCAGCCGCCCTTGCGGTTTATTATGGGTGGCAGTTAGCGGTAAACGCTATCAATGCAATCACCAAAGGAATTCATATTGCAATGGCGATTGCACAGATGATTCATGCGGCGGCAACGGGGGCTTTAACAGCCGCCACAGCAGCGGAAATTGCAGCACAGAACGGCTTTAAAGCCGCCTTTTTTTCTTGGCCTTTTTTGTGGCAACCGGATCTTATAATCGCCCTGATTGCCCTGTTCTATGCGGCGGTGGCGGCGGTGAATAAATTCGCTGGAACTTCCGTTTCCGCAACGGGTATTATTTGTGGGGCGTTCATGGTGGCGGCGGCATTTATCGGAAATTTGTTCGTCACCATGATTAACTTTGTGATTGATATTTTCGTGGTGCTTTGGAATTTCATAGCAGCTTTCGCAAACTTTTTTGCAAATGTGTTCACTGATCCGGTTGGTGCAGTTGCCCGCCTGTTCTTTGATTTGGTTGATACCGTGCTTTCCTTGCTTCAATCTTTGGCAAGTGCGATTGATACTATCTTCGGTTCAAACCTTGCCGGGGCAGTTCAAGGATGGCGGGATTCTCTTAGCGGTTGGGTAGATGATACCTTCGGTAAGGGAACGGAAGTTATGGCACAGCTAAACGCCGATGATATGCACTTAGGGCGGTTTGAATACGGTTCTGCTTGGGATGCCGGGTATTCCTTCGGTGAAGGCATTGATGAAAGCATTGCGAATTTCGATCCTTCCAGCCTGTTTGATACCAATGTACCCGGTGCGGACGATTACGCAAATTTGGGGAACTACGGTTCAGGTATTGGCGGGATTGGAAGCGGTGTTGATGATATTGCCGGAAACACCGGAAAAATCGCTGACAGCATGGATATTACAGAAGAAGATTTGAAATATCTTCGTGATATTGCAGAGCAGGAAGCAATTAACAGATTTACAACCGCTGAAATCACCATTGAACAGACGAACCATAACACCGTTTCCGGTAAGATGGATTTGGATGGTATTGTTTCAGGGTTGACGGATGCCGCAAATGAAGCGGTGGATAAAATAGCGGAAGGGGTGCATGAGTAATGAGCAAAAACGGATATGATTTTTACTTGAAAAAATGCTTGTTGCCAATCGCCCCGGAAAAGCTGCAAGTAAAAATCAACAATGCGAATGATACGCTTACCCTGATAAATGAAGGGGAAATCAATATTTTGAAAACCCCTGAACTTACGGATATTGAATTTGAGTGCAGAATCCCACAAGTGAAATATCCGTTTGCAACCTATAAATCAGGGTTCAAGGGGGCTTCTTATTTCCTTGATTACTTTGAAAGTTTGAAAGTGGATAAGAAGCCCTTTCAATTTATCGTTTCCCGGACAATGCCGAATGGAAAGGTTTTGTTTTCAACCAATATGAAGGTATCAATGGAAGATTACAAGATCACCGAACAGGCGAAAGATGGCTTTGATTTGACGGTGAAAATCAAGTTGAAGCAATACCGGGATTATGGAACTAAAACCGTAAATATCAAGATTGCCGCTTCCAAACCCAAAGCAAAGGTTGAAAAGCAAAGACCAGCCGATCCCCCGGCACAAAAAAGCTATAAAGTGGGTGATATAGTGAATTTTCACGGTGGAACACACTTTTATAGTTCCTATCCGGGGGCAAAAGGCTATTCTGCAAGGGCGGGAAAAGCGAAAATCACGATTGCAAACGGTTCAGGAAAAGCCCACCCGTGGCACTTGATACACACCGATTCCGGTTCAAATGTCTATGGTTGGGTTGATGATGGAACATTCGATTAAGGGGGTGTAGAGAATGAATGTTGAACTTTTGATTTCTGATCCTTCCGGTACAAAAGCCTATATTCCGATTGTGGAAGAAGGTATTGAATGGAGTACCGAAAGAAGAAGCACCCCCGGCAAGCTGACCTTCAAACTTGTAAAAGATGCCGTTATCAACTTTCAGGAAGGGGCGGCGGTTCGCCTGAAAGTTGACGGCAAGCCCGTTTTCTTTGGGTTTGTGTTCACCAAAAAGCGGGATAAGGATCAGATTATAGAAGTAACCGCCTACGATCAATTAAGATACCTGAATAACAAAGATACCTATGTTTATGAGAACAAAACCGCTTCACAGTTCATTCAAATGCTGGCAGCGGATTTTTCTTTGAATACGGGAACTTTGGAAGATACCGGGTTTGTGATTGCTTCACGGGTGGAAGATAACACTTCCCTATTTGATATGATAGAAAATGCCCTTGATTTGACCTTACAGAACAGCAAAGAAATGTTCGTACTGTTTGATGATTTCGGCAAGCTGACCTTGAAAAACATTTCTTCAATGTATGTGGGCGAACCGGGGGCTTACCTGATGATTGATGAAGAAACCGGGGAAAATTTTGAATACACTTCCAGCATTGACAGCGACACCTACAACAAGGTAAAGCTGACCTATGACAATGAGGAAACAGGAAAGCGGGAAGTGTATATTGCACAGGACAGCAGCCACATGAACCAATGGGGCGTTTTGCAGTATTTTGACACGCTGCAAAAAGGCGAAAACGGGCAAGCAAAGGCTGATGCCCTGTTGAAACTATATAACAGCAAAACAAGAAATCTGAAAATTACAAATGCAATCGGTGATACAAGAGTTAGAGCCGGAAGCATGGTTGTGATAAATCTTGCTTTGGGTGATACCAATGTAAAAAATTTTATGTTGGTTGAAAAGGTAAAACACACCTTTAAGCTGGATTCACATTTTATGGATTTAACACTTCGAGGGGGTGAATTTATTGCCTGATGCAGTTGAATTGATGAAAACAATCAAACGGGCAGCGTTGGATGCGGTAAAGGCTTCAAAGCCCGTTGAAGTCTGTTTCGGAAAGGTAACAAGTGCTTCCCCCTTGAAAATCCTTGTGGAACAGAAATTGCCTTTGGGTGAAGGGCAGCTTATTCTTACCCGGAATGTTACGAACTTCAAAACCTACATTACCGGGGGCAATGTGAAAAACTATTATTACACGGGAAACGACACAGACGGGGGAACAGCCCCGGTTGTACCTTCCCATGTTCACGCTATCGGAAAGATTCAAATCACCGTACATAATGGGTTGGTTGTCGGTGATGAAGTGATTCTTATCCGGCAGCAGGGCGGGCAAAAATATATTGTGGTGGATAGAATCGGATGATACCTTCAACCACAGCCTTTCTTGAACAGGATTTCGAGATCACAGAACAACCAACCCATACCTACAAAATGAATCTTGAAAGCAATCTGATCCGGGGCTATACAGACGGACAGGAAGCAATGAAACAGGCGATATATAAAATCCTGAACACGGAACGATACCAATATGTTATGTATTCGTGGAATTACGGGATTGAATTGCTTGATTTGTACGGTGAACCCGTTTCTTATGTTTGCCCTGAATTGGAACGCCGGATCACGGAAGCCCTAACATGGGATGATAGAATTCAAAGCGTGGATAATTTTGAATTTAACATTTCAAAAAAGGGTGAAATCCTTGTAACTTTTACCGCACATACCGTTTTCGGTGATGTGGTTGTTGAAAAGGTGGTGAATTTCTAAATGTATGATGTAACTTATCGTGAAATCCTTGAACGGATGCTTGAACGGGTATCTGACAAGTTCGACAAGCGGGAAGGTTCGGTTATCTTTGACACCCATTCCCCCACAGCCCTTGAATTGGAATTGCTTTATGTGGAGTTGAACACCCTGATTGCGGAAGCATACGGGGATAGTGCTTCAAGGGAATATCTTATCAGGCGATGCAAGGAAAGAGGAATTACCCCCTATGAAGCAACCCACGCTGTTTTGAAGGGTGAATTCACACCCACAAATATTGATGTTGCCGGACAGCGGTTCAATATCGGTTCAATGAATTTCATTGTAACTGAAAAAATCGCTGATGGGGAATATCAGGTGCAATGTGAAACCCCCGGAATTGTGGGAAATCAACAGTTGGGAACTATGATCCCGATTGAATATATACAAGGGCTTGAAACCGCTGAACTTACGGATGTTCTTATTCCCGGTGAGGATGAAGAAGATACAGAAGATTTGCGAACCCGCTATTTTGACAGCTTCAAAGAAAAGGCTTTCGGCGGGAATGTTCAAGATTACCTTGAAAAAACAAACGCTATTCCGGGTGTGGGAAGTACCAAAGTAACAAGGGTTTGGAATAATGATCTTCGTCCTTGTGAAATGATACCTTCCGCAGCGGTTCAAGCGTGGTTCAATACGATTAAACCCACTTTGACCGGGGAAGTTGCCGCATGGCTTGAAACCGTGTATGATGCAGCCCTGAACCGGAAGCTGACAACCGGGGGAACGGTACTTTTAACAATCCTGAATTCTGATTTTGGGGTTGCTTCCGATACTCTGATTAAGACGGTGCAGCAAGTAATTGATCCTGATGAATACGCCGGGGAAGGGTACGGGGTTGCCCCTATCGGGCATATCGTAAAGGTGCAAAGTGCAAAAATCCGTGAAGTAACCGTGAAAACCAATATCACCTTTGATGTTGGCTATGGATGGTCGAACCTTCAAAGTTCAATCAATGAAGTTATTTCAAACTATCTGCTTGAACTTCGTAAATCGTGGGCTGATTCGCCTTATTTGGTGGTTCGTATCAGTCAAATTGAAACCCGCCTTTTGAGTATCAAGGGGATTGTGGATATTGACAGCACCAAAATAAACGGGGCTTCCGATAACCTGACTTTGGGGAAATATGAAGTTCCCGTATTCAAGGGGGCGAGTGCATGACAAAAACGGTTGATCTTGTTTCCTACTTACCCCCGTTCATGGCTGACTTCAAGGAAATTTCCGTAACTTTGGAAGCGGAAAACCCTGAATTTGTGCTTGTATGGAAAGCCGCTGACAGGGTTCTTCAAAATGAATTCATTGAATCGGCTGATGAATACGGTATTTCAAGGTTTGAAAAAATCTTGAACATTTTACCTTCAACAGAAGATACCCTTGAAAGCCGCCGTGCAAGAGTTCAAGCCCGGTGGTTTAATACTATTCCCTACACCTTGAAAGCCTTCCTTGCAAAGCTGGTTGCCCTATGCGGCGATTCTGATTTCACGGTTACAAAGGAATATGAAAAGTACACGATTAGAATTCTGACAAACCTTGAACTGTTCGGGCAAGTTGAAGAATTGGAACATATCATTGAAAGCATGATGCCGTGCAACATGATTGTTATTTCCTTGAATGAAATTCCTTGTGATGCAAAGGGCTTTGCCTTTATTGCCGGGGGCGTTTGTTCGGTGGAAACCTTCTTTATCACCAACGATGAACAGATTCACCGGGTTATCAGTGGTGGGGCAGCTTTCGGGGGTGGAACGGTACACACCGCCCATTATTTTATTACCAATGACAGCAAAGAAAATGTTGCGGTCGGTGGTTCAGTAGTACACGGCGGCGGTGTAGCAAATACCGCAACCGTAATTATTACCAATGATTTCAATGAACAGTTCAACATAAACGGTGAAAATTCAGTTGGTTCAGGCGTGGTTGTTTCTGAATTCGTTGAAATAAAACAATAAGAAAGGATTGAAAGAACATGGCAGAATTTTCAAAGTTGGTTATCACCAACAAAGGGCAAGCGTTGCTTGCAAAAATGATTGCGGGAAGCGGCAACATTGAGTTCACCAAAATTTCAGCTTCCAGCACAGCATATACAGATGCACAGCTTGAAGGGCTTGCTTCCCTTTCCAATGTGAAGCAAACAAGCCTGATTTCCAAAGTTACCCGCACGAATGAGGTTGCAATCAAGGTTGAAGCCGCCTTTACGAATACCGAACTGAAAGCGGGGTATTACATGAAGGCTTTGGGCTTGTATGCGGTTGATCCTGATGTGGGTGAAATTCTCTATGCCGTAACAAGGGAAACTTCCGGGAATTGCTATATGCCCGCCTATAATGGTATTACCGTTTCGGGTGCGTATGTGCAGCTTGTAACCACGGTTGGAAACGCTGAAAATGTTTCCCTTGAAGTGGATCAGGCGGCGGTTGCTACAATCGGGGATATTCAGGAGTTGCAGAAGCAGATTGCAGACCTTGAAGCCTTTATCGGCTATTCCGCTGATGATATTTACGGTGTGGAAGTGGACTTTGCAAATAAAAAGTTTACCCGCCTTTCCGGGGCGGTAAACCGTACACCGGGGGCAGGGTTTGATTCAATCAATGCCTTTGGTGGGCGTAAACGCTGCAATGTTGCGGATGATGGAACAGTAACCGCCTATTATGGGGATTCGGGCTACACCACAACCGGAAAGAACGCAGCCGGAACAAAGGTTCAGGTGATGGTTGAACAACCTAAATTCTATTACAAGGTCGTTCCTATGGTGCTTGAAAAGGGTGCAAAGGGCATGAAGATCAGAAAAGCCCGCTATTATGTTTCGGACACCCTGAAACCCGGCTTTAAGGTTCATCCCGCCTTTGTGGAAAATGGCAATGTAAACCCGTACATTTACCTTGCAGCCTTTGAAGGTTCGTTATTCGACACTTCCACAAATGCCTATATTTTGGATGATGCACAGGTGGCAGATTTCGCCGCTGATGTGCTTTGCAGTATTGCAAACGCAAAGCCCGCTTCCGGGTTGCAGCAAAATCTGACAAGAGAGAACACCCGAAAGCTGGCACAAAAGAGGGGTAAAGGTTGGGAACAGTCTTATGCCGCAACAATCGCCGCTTCACAACTTTTGATGTTGATTGAATACGCTTCTTTCGATATGCAAAAAGCTATTGGCAACGGCGTTACCAACAAAACAGATGATGGCAGCACTTCCATGACGGAGATCACCGGGGCAACCGTGAATTTGGGTAACGCTTCCGGTTCTGTTACCAATGCCAACGGTTACAACATTGTTTCCTATCGTGGTGAAGAAAACATTTGGGGTAACATTTGGACTTGGGTTGACGGTATGAACGAGGAAAACCCCGCTACTTTCACCACGGGCGATTTTGGAACGCTTTATGTTGCGGATCATAGCTTTGTTGATGATAGCAAGGCAAGCCCTTACAAGAACACCGGAATTCACCCCGATTACGGCAGCGGTTATGTTTCTGCTTTCGGCTATTCGGAAGAATTTGATTGGCTATTTGTTACGGCTGAACACACGGGCAATTCCACCCTTCCCGTTGGTGATTATTATTGGAATCAAAATCCCGGCTGGCGGGTTGCTTGGTTGGGCGGTATATGGAATAACGGTGCTCGTGCGGGTGCTTTCTGTTGGCTTCTGGATAGTGCTCGCTCTAGTCGTTTTCGGAGTATCGGCGGGCGGTTGGTGTATGTACCTTCCAAAAAGGAAGCCGCTTAACACCGTTGAACAAGCGTTGAATAATTGAATAAAAATCGGTGGTTCAGGGAGTATTGTTGTTTACAACCCGATTGAACAGACGGCACTAAAACAGAAACCATGAAAAAGGTTACTAAATTAGGCAGTAAATGGAATAACAGTGCTAATGCAGGTACTTTCTATTGGAATCTGAATAATGCTCACTCTAATCGTAATCGGAATATCAGCAGGCAGTTAGTAAATGCACGATTCAGGCGGGGATTTCCCCGCCTGTTTCAATATAAATCTGTATTCCTGAAAAACCGTGCCACATGGCAAAACAGACAGCCCCCGAAAGGGGGGGAAGTTAAAAATAAAATTTGGTCGTGTTGGTAGACTTTGAAAATTAACTTTCAAAGGTTGAAGATTCGGCTGATGTGCATACAAAAGGAACATTCAACAATATGAAGCGATACGGGAATCTATATGAACAAATTTATTCTATGGATAACCTACGCAAAGCACACCAAAACGCACGGAAGGGAAAGGGATGGTATGAGGAAGTAAAAGCGGTTGATGCAGATGTAGAAGGCTATTTGAAACGCCTTCAAGAAATGCTTATCAATCATACCTACCAAACTTCACCTTACGAAAAATTTATCAAGCATGACAGCGGCAAAGACCGGGAGATTTTCAAACTACCTTACTTCCCGGATCGAATTTGTCAATGGGCGATTCTGCAAGTGATTGAACCGTATCTAATGCGGCACATGACAAAGAACACCTATTCAGCGTTACCCAAAAGAGGGATTCACGCAGCGTTGCATGATGTTCAAGATGCAATGTGGAAGGATGTTCCGAATTGCCAATATTGCTTGAAGCTGGATGTAAGGCACTATTACCCTTCAATAAATCACGATATTTTGAAAGCAAAGTTCAGAAGGCTTTTCAAAGATGGTGAATTGCTTTGGTTGTTGGATGAAATCATAGATAGCATTTGCACCGCTAACATTGAAGATATTCGTGATCTTTGGTTCTTGGATGAAGATGTTGATGAAGAAACCGGAATACCGATAGGGAACTATCTTTCCCAATATTGCGGAAACTTTTATCTTTCTGATTTTGACCACTGGATCAAAGAAGAAAAGCGGGTGAAGCATTACTTCCGTTACATGGATGATATTGTGATTTTCGGCAGCAGCAAAGAAGAACTTCATGCCCTAAAACGGGAAATTGATGTTTATTTCATGCGGGAATTACGGTTGACAGTCAAAGGGAATTGGCAAGTGTTCCCTTCCTATGTGCGGGGTGTTGATTTTGTCGGTTATCGAACCTTCCTGAATTATACCTTGCTTCGCAAGAGCAGTTGCACCAACTTCAAGAAAAAGATGGTTGCAATCAGGGAGAAAACAGCAAGCGGGCAGATGATGAACTATTCCGAATGGTGTTCCGTGAATTCCTATAAGGGGTGGCTAAAGCATTGTGATAGTTACCGCTTGCAGAAAAAATACATTGCACCAATTCAAGACGATGCAGACCGATATTATCGGGATGTTGTTAAAACCAAAAAATATGAAAGAAAGGCGGCGTAAAACATGGTTGACTATGGCAGAGTAAGAAGCACCGTCAAGCCTGAACCCATTGTAATTGATGAATTCAGCGTTTGGCAGCACACCAACATTCAGGAAATTTCTGAAAATGTCGGTGAAGAAAATGAATTCGTGGGCTATGAATTTAACATGATTCAGTACAGCAAGGACGAATTCATTTTGCAGCAAGCAGCCCAAAATGCAGAGTTGGGCGAACTGATGAATACGATTTTGGGGGTGAATGAGTAATGACGGATAAAACATTGATTGCACGACAAATGAACCGCTTTATGCAAATGTCGGTTCAGGCGGCGAACCTGACGGATGAAAAGGCAATGGAAATTGCTGATCTATATCCTGAATGGGTGGCAAAGAAAGCCTATGCCGCAGATGAAATTGTGAAGTATGGCGTGAACAGTGATGGGGAAACGCAGCTTTACAAAGTAATTCAGGCACACACTTCACAAACAGATTGGACACCGGACACAGCCGCTTCCCTTTATAAGAAAATCGGTTTTACAGAAGATGGCGTTTCCATTTGGACACAGCCGCTTGGTTCAACCGATGCCTATATGAAGGGCGATATTGTTTCTTTTGAAAATCAGCTTTGGATTTCAACGGTTGATAACAATGTGTGGCAGCCGGGTATTTACGGTTGGGAAATTAAAGCCTAACAAACTATCAAGGATAAGTTAAAAACCCTTATATGGGGCTTATATGAAGCCCTGTATAGGGGTTTTACTTATAAATCAAACACAGAAAGGAAGATGCAAAAATGAAAGAAGGAATTTGTACGGGAATCGGCGTTATCGGAAGTGTGATTGCTTCCCTGTTCGGCGGGTGGGATGCCGCCCTTGTTACCCTGATGATTTTCATGGGAATTGATTATCTGACCGGGCTTATTGTGGCGGGCGTGTTCCACAATTCCGAAAAGACAGAAAACGGAACACTTGAAAGCCGTGCCGGATGGAAGGGGCTTTGCAGAAAAGGCGTTACCCTTCTTGTGGTGCTGGTAGCTTGCCGCCTTGATTTGGTAATGGGTTCTAACTTCATCCGTGATGCGGTTGTGATTGCCTTCATTGCGAATGAAACAATTTCCATTATTGAAAATGCGGGGCTGATGGGTGTGCCTATCCCTTCGGTTATCGTCAAGGCGATTGAAGTTTTGAAGAAAAAGGCAGAAAGTGAGGACAAAGAAAATGAGTAATTCAGGATTGGTTGTATATACCAAACTTTCACCGAACCATTCCGGGCAGCGTACACACAGCATTGACCGGATCACCCCCCATTGTGTGGTAGGGCAACTTTCTTGTGAATCAATTTGTGGGTGTTTCACAAGCCCGCAGAGGGAAGCAAGCTGCAACTATGGCATTGGCACGGATGGTCGAATTTCTCTTTGTGTAGAGGAAAAAAACCGTTCTTGGTGTTCTTCCAGCAATGCCAACGATCAGCGGGCGGTTACAATCGAATGTTCTTCCGACAAAACCGCCCCCTATGCAATGACGGATGCGGTATATGCCACCCTGATTGACCTTTGCACCGATATTTGCAAGCGTAACGGTAAAAGTAAATTGCTTTGGTTCGGGGATAAGAATAAAACCCTTGCCTATGAACCGAAAGCGGATGAAATGATTATCACCGTTCACCGCTGGTTTGCAAACAAGAGTTGCCCCGGCGATTGGCTTTATAACCGTTTGGGCGATCTTGCGGCAAAGGTTACTTCCCGTTTGGGCGGCGATTCACAGCAGCCTTCCGGCACTCTTTACAGAGTACAGACCGGGGCATATAAGCAGAAAGCAAACGCTGATGCACAGCTTGCAAAGGTAAAGGCGGCGGGCTTTGATACTTACATGGTTCAGGCGGGCGGCTATTACAAAATTCAGGTTGGGGCATATAGCAAGAAAGCAAATGCTGATGCTATGGCGGCAAAGCTGAAAGCAGCCGGATTTGATACCTATATCACTACGGAACAGGGGAAGGCTGTTTCTTCCAGCGGATCAGCAGCGGCTTCCCTTGCGGTTGGTGATAAGGTGAAGATGGCTTCCAATGCCCCGGTATATGGCAGCAGCAAGAAATTTTCTTCGTGGGTGTATTCTTCAACCCTCTATGTGCGTGAAATCAGCGGTAACAGGATCGTGATTTCTACACAGAAAACCGGGGCAATTACCGGGGCAGTTGATAAGAAGTATTTGACAAAAATCTGATACTAATTTGTTACTAATTGCCCCCTATTTTACCCGCCTTACAACGCATTATATATTGAACAACCCTGAAAATATCGGGGTTTTCGGCGGTTGTAAAACGGGCTAAATTATGGTATAATAAGTACGGGTGATGAACGTGCTTACGAAAAATATAGAGAACAGA
>OGSD01001084.1_pt1 | contig 26784 bp, 45 predicted proteins | sample 1553571 | NCBI WGS metagenome assembly OGSD01 (sample SAMEA2580072, study PRJEB22360) | human gut metagenome | biome: human gut; feature: human-associated habitat; material: faeces | place: Denmark | collected 2008/2010 | reverse complement strand
GTTATTGCTGTTCTTAGAAACGAAAATATAGGCTTTAAACGATATAACCACATTTAAAAGAAAGGACAATATGCAAACACAAAACGGTGGCAGACCCACAATTTTACCCAAGATGTATGAAGAACCACTTTTTAGTCAAATCATTGATAAAATTGAATCAGGTTGCAATGACAAAGAAATCTACACCAGTTTGCATTGTTCTGCTAAAACTTTTAGAAAGTGGCGAGATGACAATATAAAGGCGTATGACGAAGCTAAAGGTATCGCTAGGGGAAATCTATTAGAACTAGCTGAAAGTGCCTTAGCGAGCAAACTGACAGTCAGAACGCTAAAGGAAACAGAAACGATATATGACGCTGACGGAAACGTTGAAAAAGTAAAGGTTAAAGAAAAAGAACTTGACAAAGATAGCTTGGTAGCAATGATGGTTGCTAAGGCTGGAAATCCTGAACTTTATAACCCCACTGAATGGCGGAGATTGCAACAGGAAGAATCAAGCGCTCATGACCTTAAGGCAAAAATTGAAGAACTTGATGACTATAAGCTAAGCAAGTACGAAACTCCAAAAATTGAAGTACCGAAAGGGTTTGAATGATTGAATTAAATAAAATTTACAACGAAGAATGTTTATACGGTATGAAGAAAATCCCTGACGGTAGTATTGATATGATTTTGTGCGATTTGCCATACGGAACAACAGCGTGTAAGTGGGATACAATCATTCCTTTCAAACCATTATGGGAACAATATGAGCGAGTAATTAAAGACAATGGAGCGATAGTTTTGACAGCTAGTCAGCCGTTCACAAGCGCTTTGATTATGAGTAACATAAATATGTATAGGTACAATTGGGTATATGAAAAAAACAAGTCTAGCAATTTTATGTTGGCTAAAAAGCAACCGTTGAAAAATTTTGAGGACGTATGTGTTTTTTATAAGAAGCAACCAACTTACATCCCACAGATGGAATGGGTGGGCGTGAAAGATAAAAGAAAAAAAATAAATCAAAAAAAGAGATATAGTGAATTACATGGTTCTGAAATAACTTCTTACAGTCACAGCAAAGACAATGGCTGGAGATACCCAAAGGCGGTGAAGCTCTTTAACAATGCAGATACAAGAAATGTAGTGCACCCAACCCAAAAACCGGTTCCCTTATTTGAATACCTAATCAAGACTTATACAAATAAAGGCGATACGGTATTAGATAACTGCATGGGTTCAGGAACAACAGCCATTGCTTGCTTAAACACTGAGCGAAATTTCATCGGCTTTGAATTAAATGAAGAATATTATAACATGTCTTTAAAAAGAATATCTGAAAACGAATAGAAAGGTAATGAATGTATTATTTGAATAAAATGTTGGAATACAACAAAGAAAATGGCATTATTATTAATAAGTACATTCGCAAGACTATTCAGAAGCAAATACGTATTCATAATAAGTATATTTATCGCTATGACCGTGTTACACAAGCTATTGAATGGATACAAGATAACTTCTATTTGACTACTGGTAACCTGATGAAGATTGAGCTACTACCAACGCAGCGCTGGTGGTACGAGTTAATGCTTGGTTATGATATGGTTGATGAAAAAGGCGTTCAGGTCAATCTAGTTAATGAAATTTTCCTTAATCTAGGCCGTGGATCAGGTAAGTCTAGTTTAATGGCTACGCGCGTGCTTAACTGGATGATTTTAGGCGGTCAATATGGCGGAGAAAGTCTGATTATTGCATATGATAATACACAGGCTAGACACGTATTTGACCAAGTTAGGAATCAAACGGAAGCCAGCGATACATTAAGGGTGTACAATGAAAACAAGATTTTCAAGAGTACGAAACAAGGGCTAGAATTTACTTCTTTTAAAACAACTTTCAAAAAGCAAACAAATGATACTTTGCGAGCGCAAGGTGGTAACAGTTCTCTTAATATATTTGATGAAGTTCATACCTATGGCGAAGATATAACAGAATCAGTTAATAAAGGTTCACGACAAAAACAAGATAACTGGCAAAGTATTTATATTACTTCTGGCGGACTTAAACGCGACGGACTTTATGACAAACTTGTTGAACGCTTCAAATCAGAGGAAGAATTTTATAATGATAGGTCGTTCGGCTTACTTTACATGCTAGAAAATCATGAGCAGGTAAAAGATAAGAAGAATTGGACTATGGCTTTGCCTCTTATTGGCAATGTCCCTAAGTGGTCAGGAGTTATTGAGGAGTATGAGCTTGCGCAAGGAGACCCAGCGTTACAGAATAAGTTCTTAGCGTTTAATATGGGCTTGCCTATGCAGGATACAGCTTACTACTTCACTCCACAAGATACTAAACTAACAGAATTCAATTTATCTGTATTTAATAAAAATAGAACTTATGTAGGAATTGACCTGTCCTTAATCGGCGATTTAACCGCTGTGTCGTTCGTTTGTGAGTTAGAGGGTAAAACTTACAGTCACACACTTACATTCTCTGTACGGTCGCAATATGAGCAACTAGACACAGAACAGCAAGAGCTATGGACTGAATTTGTTGACAGAGGCGAATTAATCTTACTTGATACGGAATATATTAATGTAAATGACTTGATACCGTATATTAATGACTTTAGAACCAAAACAGGGTGCAGACTTAGAAAAATCGGATATGACCCAGCACGATACGAAATTTTAAAAGGTCTGATTGAGCGTTACTTCTTTGACAAAGACGGAGATAACCAAAGAGCGATTCGACAAGGTTTCTCAATGAATGACTATATTAAGCTATTAAAATCTAAATTAGTTGAAAATAAACTTATCCATAATCAAAAAGTCATGCAGTGGGCTTTAAATAATACTGCTGTCAAAATCGGACAAAGCGGGGATTATATGTATACTAAAAAACTTGAAAAAGATAAAATTGACCCTACTGTGGCTTTGACAATGGCATTAGAAATGGCGGTGTCAGATGAAGTATAACGTTGACACAGTTCGAGAAAGTGGTTGGTATAATAAAAAAGAATGGTTGGCAGTCCGTGATTATGTAAGACAACGTGACAAAATGACTTGCGTAAGATGTGGCGCATTCGGTGCTAAAAAATACGAAGTAGACCATATTATAGAACTAACTTGGGAAAATCTTGATGATTGGAAAATAGCGCTGAACCCTGATAACCTACAACTCCTTTGTAAGTCTTGCCATAACAAGAAAACAGGCGAGTATAAACGAGGGAAAGGCGTTAGTTTATGGTAGAAAGGGGAAAAATTGAACTTATTCGGAAAAGTAGTATCATTTTCACGTGGGAAACTAAACAATGACACTCAAAGAGTTACAGCTTGGCAAAATGAAGCAGTAGAATATACAAGTGCCTTTGTGACTAATATTCACAATAAAATTGCTAATGAAATAACAAAAGTAGAATTTAATCATGTAAAATATAAAAAATCTGATGAAGGTTCTGATCCTTTGATTAGTATGGCAGGCTCTGATTTAGATGAAGTCCTCAATTGGAGTCATAAGGGCGAACATAATAGCATGGAGTTTTGGCAGAAAGTAATTAAAAAGTTGCTATGCACGCGCTATGTTGACCTGTATCCTATATTTGACAGTGAAACGGGCGATCTATTAGACTTACTGTTTGCTAATGATAAAAAAGAATATAAACCTGAAGAATTAGTAAGGCTTATCAGTCCTTTTTATATCAATGAAGATACAAGTATTTTAGACAATGCTCTGGCTAGTATTCAAACTAAGCTGGAACAAGGTAAATTGCGTGGCTTGTTGAAAATTAATGCCTTTCTTGACATTGATAATACACAGGAGTATCGAGAAAAAGCACTAGCAACAATAAAGAACATGCAAGAGGGTTCTAGTTATAACGGTTTGACTCCAGTTGATAACAAGACAGAAATTGTAGAACTTAAAAAAGATTATTCTGTTTTAAACAAAGATGAAATTGACCTTATTAAATCGGAACTTTTGACAGGTTACTTTATGAATGAAAATATTTTGCTTGGTACTGCTACGCAAGAACAACAAATTTATTTTTATAACTCTACTATCATTCCTTTACTGATTCAACTTGAAAAGGAACTGACTTATAAACTGATTTCAACAAACCGCAGACGAGTAGTTAAGGGTAATTTATATTATGAACGTATAATCGTAGATAACCAGCTATTTAAGTTTGCAACTTTGAAAGAATTAATTGACTTGTATCATGAAAATATTAATGGTCCTATTTTTACACAGAATCAACTTCTTGTTAAAATGGGCGAGCAGCCAATCGAGGGTGGAGATATTTACATAGCTAACCTTAACGCAGTTGCTGTTAAAAATCTAAGTGATTTACAAGGCAGTAGAAAGGACGTAACAAGCACAGATGAAACTAATAACCAATAGTGCTGAAATTAAAGTAACTGAAAACGAGGACGGTTCTAAGTCGTTCCAAGGCATTGGGTCAGAAGTTGGCGTAGAGAACCTTAACGGTATTATCTTGACTCCTAACTGTATTGAGTTTGCTAGAGAACGATATCCATTGCTATATGAACATGGTGCTGGGTCTAGTGAAGTCATTGGGGACGCAAAAGTTTACTATGATTTGGCTTCTAATAAATACCTGACTGACTTTACGCTTTACGACAATGCACCAAACATTAATAAGGCTGTTGAAAATGGAGCGTTTGATTCACTATCAATTGCCTATTACATCACAGATTATACTTTTGATGATAATGACGCTCTAGTTGTAAATAAAGCACAGTTTAAAGAGATTTCTCTTGTTTCAGTACCAGCAGACCCTAACGCAAAATTTATTCAAAACGCGCTAGGCGAAGAACTCACAGAAGAACGCAACAAAATTATTGAAAGCCGAAACGCTTTGAAAGAAATTGAGGATATTAAAAAGAAATATGAATAAACCTGATTTAATCGAAAAACAAAATCGCTTGGCAGAACTTAAAGAAAATAACGTATCTTTAAAATCTCAAATTAGTGGCTTTGAAGTAAAAAACGCAATTGAAGACTTGCCAAAAGTACAAGAATTAGAAAAAACACTTTCAGAAAATTCAATTGAAATTATCAAAATCGAGAACGAACTTAACGCACAGGAAGAAAAACCAAAAGGAAAAGCTAAAATGACAAACTTTATTGAATCACAAAACGCTGTAACAGAATTTTTTGATGTATTGAAAAAGGCTTCTGGAAAATCAGAAATTAAAAACGCTTGGAATGCAAAACTTGCTGAAAATGGTGTAACTATCACAGACAAAACTTTTGAGCTTCCGCGTAAATTGGCTGACTCAATCAACACAGCTTTGTTAAATACTAACCCAGTATTCAAAGTTTTCTATGTTACAAATGTCGGCGCTTTGCTCGTATCACGCTCATTTGATTCAGCTAATGAAGCACAAGTCCACAAAGACGGACAAACAAAAACAGAACAGGCAGCGACACTCACTATTGATACTCTTGAACCTGTAATGGTTTATAAATTGCAATCACTTGCTGAACGTGTTAAACGACTTCAAATGTCATATTCTGAACTTTACAACTTGATTGTAGCTGAACTTACACAAGCCATTGTTAATAAAATTGTTGACCTTGCGCTTGTTGAGGGTGACGGAACAAACGGATTTAATTCAATTGATAAAGAAGCAGACGTCAAAAAAATCAAAAAGATTACTACAAAGGCCAAATCAGCTGGAACAACTCCATTTGCTAACGCTATTGAAGAAGCGGTCGACTTTGTTCGTCCTACTGCTGGACGTCGCTATTTGATTGTTAAAGCGGAAGACCGCAAAGCCTTGTTAGATGAGTTACGCCAAGCGACTGCTAACGCTCACGTTCGTATTAAAAATGATGACGCTGAAATTGCTTCAGAAGTTGGCGTAGATGAAATCATTGTTTATACAGGTACAAAGGCTGTTAAACCTACTGTATTAGTAGACCAAAAATATCATATTGATATGCAAGACATTACAAAAGTTGACGCATTTGAATGGAAAACTAATAGCAACATGATTTTGGTTGAAACACTAACAAGCGGACATGTTGAAACTTACAACGCTGGTGCAGTAATTACAGTATCATAAGAATAAAACGGAGGAAGTAAATGATAGATTATATCAAGGTCTATTGTGGTATTCCGATTTTAGTAACAGCTTATGATAGTAAACTTATCTTATTCCGTTCAATAGCTATTAAATTGCTAGAAAAAAATGGTATTAAAGCTGACGAAACAAGTGTATTAGTGAAAGACTTTATTTCTTGTTATTGTCGGCTTAATATTGTTGATGAACCAGCAGAACAATGGCGAAATGCTGAAATGAAACGTTTGGCTTCTTTGCAAGAGTTAATGTATTATGGAGGTATTTAATGATATTCTCACAAGTTACATTACAGGTAGAAACGACTGTTAAGAAGAAGAACGGTGCAGAAGCTAATGTTATAAAGCCTATCGTTTTACCAGCAGTTAAACAGAGAATTAATCAGTCAAGGCTTGATGAGTTTTCTATGATTGGACTAGGTAAAAATGTACGGTATGAGCTTAACGGAATCGGAGAAATGGAAGACTTGATTTTCAACTATTTCTTAGACGAAAAAGGCGAAACTTTCAAGCGTACAACATGGGAAAGAAACCCTAAGAATAACAAGATGATTTTAGAGGGGGTCGTAAGTAACGGACTATGAACGAATTTGATTCTTATATAGATTGGTACAACAATTTACTTACAATGCCTCTAAATGACGTTATTTTGGGCGTTAAGGACACGATAGAAGACAAGACGGTATATTTGTCACTTAGTGACTCAAAGGTGCTTAAAATGGACAATACGAGCTTTGTCATGGGTTACTATTATCAAGTTGTTTTATCTGTTAAAGATGTTGACGATGAACTTGTAGGACTAGTCGGAAATGTTTTACAAAACGGTTGGAATATGACGAACTGGTCAGAGAATAGCCACTTGTACAATTATACTGGAACTGTTTATTTGCCTTGTGGTGCAGGTGGTCAAGCATGGCAATGAATTTACTTAATACATCAAGCATAGCTAAAGAAATGCAAACTAAAGTAACAGAACGCATGGGCGATTGGTTTGAAGCAGAGTTTAAAGTGAAAGCGAATAGTGCAAGTCGAAGAACTAGATTAATCAGAAGTCATGGTCATACCTATACTTATGCTAGATACCAAAATACTGGTCAATTGTCAAGTAACTTAAAGCAAGTTAAAAAAGGCGATAAAGTAGTAGTTAATGCAGGTGCTAGGGCTAGTTACACTAGCGGTTATCATGGCATGTATTTCTTAGTTGAAAAAAAAGGTATGCAAGACGTCAAAACAACATTGAAAAAAGGCGCTAATTATGCTAATTCAATGAAATTATAAAAGTAGAAAGCAGCTTAATTACATTTGATTGAAATTAACAATAATGGTATTTTTTAATGAGTTTAGATAATTTTAGAAATAGAACGATTATATGGGATACGGTTAATAAAGATTTCCCTCAACCAATACAAACAATGCAAGGCGATGTCAATGCAAGAACTTTGTTAATTAAAATAGTTGATAATGGAGTTGAAATTGACTTAACTGGTCATTCGTTAAAACTTACATATCAATACACTAATAGTAGTAATTCTGGTTTTGTTATGATTCCTCCTAAGAACTTAGCTAAAGGAGAGTTTATTTTGGTAATTCCTACTGAAATGACAACAACTGGAGTTATCGAGGCAAATTTAATACTTCTTAACGAAAGTTTAGAGCAGGTTATCGTCAGTAAGAACCTTACGTTTATATCAGATAATTCGACAGTTTCTGATTTAGCTCAAGAAGTAAATAACAAGATTGATGATTTTACAAAATTATTGTTGGAAAATATGCCACAAGTAATGCGTAGTGAGTTGAATGACTTACATGCTCAAACTGAATCAAACAAGAGCAATATTGAGCTTAAAGCAAATTTAGCTGATGTGACGAGCTTACAAAGTGCAATGACAGACCTAAAAAATGAAGTAGAAGCATTTGGTATTAGTCCTGAAAATTTAGTTACTATAAAGTCGCTATTAGACGCAATTGCAAGTAACGCCAGTGAATCCGAAGTAGTTGAACTAATAAATTCAGTAAAGGTTTTAACAAGTAACATTTCTCTGATGAGTAATGGAGATTATTCCCCTAAGGCTAATCAAACAGATTTAGAAAGTTTACAGCATACTGTTAATGACCATTCGGCAACCATTTCAGCAAAGGCTAATAAAACAGACTTGAACAACTTACAAGCCGATGTCAGCAGGCAAGGTATTGCAATTTCAGAAAAAGCTGAACAAACAGATTTATCAATCACAAATAAAAATGTCGCAACTGCTCAAGAAACAGCAAATAAAGCTGAAAGCGAAGCCAAAAATGCAATGGCAAAGGCTACCGAAGCACAAGCGAACAGTTTACCACTTAATGGCAATGCGGTCAGTGCAAGCAAATTGGCAACAGCCAGGAAACTTGGGGTAAATCTTCAATCTTCATCATTTCAAGACTTTGACGGGACTGCCGATGCAACTAATATTGGAGTTTCAGGTGTGCTTCCAATCGCAAATGGAGGTACTTCAACAGCTGACGGAGTTGTAAATACAATAGCCTATGCCAACAGCGCAGACGGTACGGACGATTTCACCACTGTTTATCCTAACTTGAACTTGTTAGACGGAACTAAAGACTTTAGCGGTCTTTGGAATTGGGCAGACAATTGGACAATCGACGGAACTTATAAAGGTCTAACTGTTAAGAAAAAAACTATACAATGGGGTGGTATTCATAAAACATTTACTGCACCCAAAGACGGAACATATACTTTCTCAGCTTATGTTAAAAGTTCAGGAAGTAATGCAAGTATAAATAGAGTCATTCAGAAAAATGGGATAGATTATTGGGATGACAGGCTTTATAAGTTTTTTGGAAACAATTTTGATTGGTTAAGAGACAGCTTCACTGTAACTTTGAAAGCCAAAGACACTATGTCTGCCAGATACGAAATATCAGGTTCTGGAACAGATTCAATTTTATGGACGGCTGGTCATAAGTGGGAACAAGGTTCAACCGCCACTCCTTGGATGCCCTCAGCTAGTGAAGTTACAACTGCTGATTATCCAAAGTATGTAGGGTTTAGTAATAGCATTAAACCAAATAAGAAAAGTTCTGATTACAAATGGCTACCAATGGGGTTAGTATCAATTGATAGGGCTACAGGCTCACTCAAGCCTGCGGTTATAGGTATAGATTGCGCTCAAGCACACCCAGTTGGCTCAGTAGTCATAAATACTTCAAGTTCATCATCAGGATATTCCACAGGCAAATGGGAAAATATCGGTTCAGCAGTAATTGGTTCAACGACAATATATTATTGGAAACGAACTGCATAAAAATATAAAAAGGAAAATAAAAAATGAAATTAGATTATAACTCACGTGAGATTTTCTTTGGTAATGAAGCTCTAATCGTAGCTGATATGGCCAAGGGAAGTAACGGAAAACCAGAGTTCACTAACCATAAAATCGTAACTGGTTTAGTATCAGTTGGCGAAATGGAAGACCAAGCGGAAACTAATAGCTATCCAGCTGATGACGTACCAGACCATGGAGTTAAAAAAGGCGCTACCTTACTTCAAGGCGAAATGGTATTCATTCAAACAGACCAAGCGCTTAAAGAAGACATTTTAGGTCAACAAAGAACAGCAAATGGCTTGGGTTGGTCTCCTACTGGTAATTGGAAAACGAAATGCGTTCAGTATCTTATTAAAGGGCGCAAACGTGATAAAGTTACAGGAGAGTTTATTGACGGTTACCGTGTAGTCGTTTATCCAAATTTGAGACCAACAGCAGAAGCTAAAAAAGAATCAGAAACAGATTCAGTAGACGGTGTAGACCCTATCCAATGGACTTTGGCAGTTCAAGCAACTGATTCAGATATTTATTTGAATGGAGATAAAAAAGTTCCTGCTATTGAGTATGAGATTTGGGGAGAGCAAGCAAAAGATTTTGTTAAGAAAATGGAAAGCGGACTATTCATCATGCAACCTGATACGGAACTTGCTGGTGCTGTTACGTTAATTCCTCCAGTTATTCCAAATGTTCAAACGAAAACTAAAGGGGGTAATGACGGAACAATTGTTTTACCATCTATTTTGAAAAACTCTAAAGGGCAAGATGTAAAAGTAACAGCGGTAATTAAAGATGTAAAAGGAAATATTGCAAGAAACAACGAACTTGCTCCTGGCGTTTATATCGTTACATTCTCCGCTGAAGGTTATGCAGATGTTTCAGTGGGCGTTGCTGTAACAGACAAGCCCTAGTGCGCCCGACGGGGCTCAACACGTAGCCTTTGCATATAGTGCAGGTGTAAAAGATAGATTCACGACCGTTTGGCCTAACTTAAATTTGTTAGACGGAACTAAAGACTTTAGCGGTCTTTGGGATTGGGCAGACAATTGGACAAACGACGGGACTTATGAAGGTCTAACTGTTAAGAAAACAACTAAAAAATGGGGTGGTATTCATAAAGTATTTACAGCACCAAAAGACGGTACTTATACTTTCTCAGCTTATATTAAAAGTTCAGGAAGTTCGGCAAATACAATTAGATTTACCTTGCTTAACAGTTCAGAAATTCCCTCTCTAAAAAGGACATTCAGTAATGATTTTGATTGGGTTAGAGATAGCATTACCGTAACCTTAAAAGCTAATGACAAAGTATTAGCTAGATACGAAATGACAGGTTCAGACTCTGGTTCAGCTTTGTGGACGGCTGGTCATAAGTGGGAAGAAGGACCAATTGCTACTTCTTGGATGCCTTCATTTAGTGAAGTAACAGCTGAAGATTATCCAAGCTATATCGGAACATATACCGATAATGACTCTAACTCACAAAGTGCAGACCCAGAAAAATATACTTGGAAAAAAATAGAATAAGTAAAGGAATATATATAAAATGGCAAAACAATTAAGTACAGCACGTAAATTTAAAATGATTACAGGTAAAGACCTTTTTCAACAACAAAAGGCAATGGATACAGAGCTTAAAAAAGAAGACGGAGAAATTACTGATGTAATGGAATTCGTTCAATACGGTTTATACTTGGCTCTTTTTCAAGATAACATTGTAAAAGCAAAAAGCGACTTTGCAGACTTTCGTTCTAGCTTTGAGTTCGATACTGACGGTAAAGGACTTAAAGAACTTGTCGAACTGTGGCAAAAAGAAATTTAATGAGCTGAAAGGACTGTAAATGATTTTAAAACATGCAATTAGATACTTAGAACTAACAGGTTCAGACTTTATTACAGATTTGAAAGACTTTGCAGACCTACAAAATTCTTTTGTCGCTGGTTATATTCCTGATGACTTTACAGAGCAAATGGAGAGCTTTACAGACAAGTTATTGATACTTTGGGTAGATTGTAACGGAGGACTGCAAAACGCATTAGACGACAAAACAGAGCTTCCTACAACTAACGAGTTAATCAATATCTTCTGTAAGACTGTTTTTATTAAAGAAAAAGAGGAAACGGAAGACGATACAGTCTTCTTTTCTTCTAGTTCATTGATTAAGAAAAAGAAAGATACTGTAAAGGAAAATAAAACCTTAGAACTTTTGACTGTTTTAGGCAATAATGAAATTGATATAACACAGTTCATGGAAATGGAACTAGAACTTGTTTATAAATTAATCGAACTTATTGCAGAGAAGAAGAAAGAGGAAAAAGAAAAAGAGAAAAGGCGTAAAAGAAAGGGTATGTAATGGCAAGTAATGCAACATTTGAGGTCGAGATATACGGTAATACCACGAAATTCGAGAACTCACTTAAAGGCGTTAATACCGCAATGTCAGGGCTTAGAGGAGAAGCTAAAAACTTACGTGAAGCTCTAAAACTTGACCCAACAAATACCGATAAAATGGCGCAATTGCAAAAGAACTTACAAACGCAGTTGGGCTTATCACGTGACAAAGCAACAAAATTAAAACAAGAACTTTCTAGTGTAGACAAAAGTTCCCCAGAAGGTCAAAAGAAATGGCTGCAACTTACCAGAGACCTAGGCACAGCAGAAACACAAGCTAATAAGCTAGAAGGCGAAATTAGGCAAGTCGAGAGTGCTATTAGTTCAGGCTCTTGGAACATTGAAGCTAAAATGGACACCAATGGTGTAAATAGCGGAATTGAGGGCATGAAGTCACGCTTTAGCGGTCTTAGAGAGGTTGCTATTGGTGCATTCAGGCAAATCGGTTCAAGTGCTGTCAGTGCTGTTGGTAATGGTTTAAGAGGCTGGGTATCTGATGCAATGGACACTCAAACAGCCATGATTGCCTTGAAGAACACAATGAAGTTCAAAGGCAATGGTAAAGAGTTTGACTATGTAAGCAATTCTATGCAGAAGCTCGCTAGAGATACAAATGCAAATAGTGAAGATACTCTAAAACTTTCAACAACGTTCATTGGTTTAGGAGATAGTGCTAAAATAGCAGTTGGTAAAACAGAAGCACTAGTAAAAGCCAACCAAGCGTTTGGGGGTACTGGCGAACAATTAAAAGGTGTCGCACAGGCTTATGGCCAAATGTCGGCTTCTGGTAAAGTTACTGCTGAAAACATCAATCAGTTGACAGATAATAACACTGCTCTTGGTTCAGCTCTTAAATCAACTGTTATGGAAATGAACCCAGCTTTAAAACAGTATGGTTCATTTGCTGAAGCTGTTTCGGATGGTGCTGTTTCAATGGATATGTTAGATAAGGCTATGCAAAAAACAGCAGACGGCTCAAGCAGTGCTACAAAAACTATAAGGGACACTTGGGCTGGCTTTAATGAAGATATGTCGCAAGCCTTACTTCCTGCACTTGAGGCTTTAACTCCTGTTATCAATGCTATAATTGATAAAATGGGTGAGTGGGGCAAAGGTGCTGGTAAAACTATAACAAGTGTTATTAAGTATTTTCAAGACTTATTTCAAAAAATGCAAGAAAGCGGAACGACCTTAGCGTTTTTAGAGGCTTGGGATAGCATAAAAAGTATATTTGGCTCTTTAGTTTCTATTATAGCGGATGTTATCGAGTCATTTCTTGGAGTAAATACAGAAACAACAAAAAACGCAACAAGTGTAAAAAACGTAGCGAAGAGTATAGCTATATTAGCTGGAAAATTGTCAGAAGTTGCGAAAAAAATAGCTGATTTTTTGAAAAAAGTTAGTGAAAGCAAAGGCGCAATGGATACCTTAAAGTCGTCTTTGGTAGCCTTAACAGCAGGGTTCGTGGCTTTTAAAATCGGAAAAGGAATAGTTACCGCTATTGGTATTTTCAAAAAGTTAAAAACAGCAATTCAAGCAGGAACAGGAATAATGAAAGCATTTAATCTTGTCGCTGCTGTTAATCCTTATGTATTGATTGCAGCTGCGATTGCTGCGGTCGTTGCTGGTTTGGTTTACTTCTTCACTCAAACGGAAACAGGGAAAAAGGCTTGGGCTAGTTTCGTAGACTTCTTAAAGAGTGCATGGGACGGTATAGTTTCATTCTTTAGCGGTATTGGTCAATGGTTCTCTGATATATGGAATGGAGCAGTTGACGGAGCAAAAGGTATTTGGCAAGGCTTAGTTGATTGGTTCAGCGGAGTTGTACAAGGTATTCAAAACATTTGGAGCGCAATAAAAGGGTTCTTTACTACCTTATGGACAACTGTTGTTGCTGGTATTCAAACAGCATGGGCAGGAGTTACAGGGTTCTTCACAGGGCTATGGGACGGAATAGTAAATATCGTTACAACTGTATTTACAACTATCGCAACTTTAGTAACAGGAGCTTATAACTGGTTCGTTAAAACTTTTCAGCCTTTAATTAGTTTTTATCAATCTATATTTAATCTAATCGGTTCAATAATCAACTTAGCTTTTCAACTCATCTTGGCTATAATTCGAGGTGCTTATAAATTAGTTCTTAACGCATGGCAAGGTCTATCAGCTTGGTTTGGTGGAATATTTAATGCTGTTAGTTCAGTAGTTTCGACAGTATTTAGCGCTATTGGTGGCTTTGCTGTTTCAACTTGGAACGTAGTTAGGTCAGTATGGAGCGCAATTACAGGTTTCTTTAGTAGCATATTTAATGTTGTAAGGGGAGTTGTGTCTAGTGCTTTCAGCGCAATCGGAAGTTTTGCTTCTAGTGCTTGGGGAGTAGTTCGCTCAATATGGAGCACAGTTTCATGGTTCTTTAGTGGAATATTTAATTCGGTTCGTAGTGTAGTTAGTGGAGTATTCAGTGCTATTGGTAGCTTTGCTTCTAATGCTTGGTCAAGAATTTCAGGTATATTTAGTGGAGTAGGTAGCTTCTTTAGTGGAGTGTTCAATGGTGCAAGAAATGCAGTTAGTAGAGTATTCGGTTCTTTTGGAGGGTTCGCCTCTAATGCTTACAATGCAATAACAGGAGTATTTAGAGGGCTTGGTAGCTTCTTTAGCGGACTATTTGGAGGAATAAGACATACGATAAACAGTGTCCTTGGCGGAGTTACGAGTACAATTAACCATATATCAGGAGCTATTAATGGTATCGCTGGTAAGCTAGGCGGACTGTTTAAGGGTTCAATGGTAGTAGGCTTAACAGATGTTAATCTATCTTCTAGCGGTTACGGCCTAAGCACTAACAGCGTATCAAGCGACAATAGAACTTATAACACATTTAACGTGCAAGGCGGTGCTGGTCAAGATGTTTCTAACTTAGCACGAGCAATCAGACGAGAATTTGACCTAGGGAGGGCTTAATGGTAAGACAGTATAAAATACATACCAACTTAGACGGAACAGATGATAAAATATGGGACGTTACAAACGGAAAAGTTAGATTTTACCAGCCCTCTAACTTAGGGTTACAATCAACTAATAATATTTGGCAAAGTAATGGTATTGGAGTAATGGGAACACGCTCAATCAATCAACCTCAAATAGAGTTTAAATTAGAAACGTTTGGCGAAAGTTTAGAAGAAAACTATCAATTAATGAAAGACTTCGTAAATGATATTCTTAGTAAAAAATTCGTTACACTTGAATATCAAACAGAGATTTTTCAGGTATATGCCGATTTAGCTTTAGCAGATGTCACAAAGACAGAAGGATACGGTAAAAATGGAACTTTCAGCGAAAAGATAACTTTTGATATAATTACAAAGTGGTACACTTACGAAAATTTAACTTTTGAAAAAACTCAAAATGGAAAAGTTCTTTCTGGTAAGTCTAAAATTTACGGAGGAGTAGCACCGGGAAATTATAAATATGTCAAAGGAACTTCTTACACTTATTATGGAGAGACAAATATAGACCGTTTAAGTCGTTGGGAAATAAAAGAAGAAATATTTAGTTTTATAGGAATACTACATCAAAATCTTTATAGTAAACCAACTGGCGTTAGATTTTTAGACACCACTGGAAATGAATATACTGCGATTATATTTAATATGACAGATAAACAAAGTTATATTTTAATTAATACAGATGTAAATGATGAAATTTATCAAGGGTGGTTAGGAACAGTTCCATTAAATTTATTTCCTGCACTTGATTTTGAGCGGTATAGAACTCGTATAATTAAAGAGGGTCAAATGGAACTGGTCAATTTAAGTAAGGCAGAATTTAAAGTTAAGAGAAAGGCGGACTTCGTTTAATGTTAGAGGCTAATGTTTATGATAACTTTAATCCGAACTACTATAATCTTGCCTTTAGCCTACCTAATGGCAAAAGAGAAACGAGAGGGCTACCAATACCAAAGGCAAGATGTCAAGTTATTAACTATGAGTTATGGGAAACAGGTTATCTTTATACTTCATCGGCTACATTGACCGTTTCAGTAGAAGTTGGCGATATTGTTCAAATTCTTTTTCCTGAAGTTGTTCCAATTGAATATGCTCTAGGAAAAGATAAAAAACTAAATTTAGACATGGTTTACCTTGTGACAGATGTAGACGAAAGTAACAAAGCTACGTTAAAAAATTATTTTTGGGCAATGATTGAAAGCCTAGACGTCCCGAACGCAATAACTAAAACGACAAACTCCGCTATCATTGATTATCTAATTGACCCTAATAAAAATAATTTAATGAGTTATGGTTACTTCTTTAATCCAAGTATTTTCGCTGGAAAGGCTACAATTAATCGAAAAGCGGAAACTTCATCAGCTAATGATGTAGCCAAAAGGATATTTTCTAAGGTTCAATTTCAACCAACCACAACTATTCAGCATTCTTCTTCAGTAGAAGACCCTAGAACTTTATTATTTATTAACTTTGCTTCTAGGAAATGGAATAGAAGTAGAATCACGACAAGAGTAGATTTTAAGCAAAATGTGGCAATGGACACAGAAACAATAGTAGAACGTTCGGCTTATAATTTCGCTGTTGTATTCGTTAAAAATAAGGAAACAGACGACTATACAGACCCTCCTAAAATGTACACAACAAAAAACAACGGAGATGTCATTGATTGGAGCACTTATCGTGGATACGGAACAGACTTGCCAGATGTAAGGACAGCTAAAACATTATTTTATGATAGAGATGACCACGGGAATCCTCCTGACATGTCTACTATTAAGGCTGAAATTTCTCCCTCTACGATAGTCACAAGATTATTCTTTAATCAAAATGAGCTATTGCCTTTGTATGTTAATGACTTGGTTGATATATGGTATGACGGTAAACTGTATTCAGGATATATAGCAGACAGAGTTAAAACCGAGTTCAATGATAGACTTATTTTTGTAGAAAGTGGAAACAAACCAAATGTTATATGAGTATGTAGTTACTTATGGAGACAAATATAGAATAGATAGCTTCACAGGGTATAGAGAGCTACGTAAAGACCACTTAGAACTTTTGCCAGGCAAAGTGTACTACAATAGCAAAAACACGCTTAGAATCGAAACTACGCTCTTGTACGAAGTCGGTCAATTTGTATCAATTGGTGGTTATCCTTATGGCGGTAGAAAATTTAGATTATTGGAGCTATCAATTACTGATAACCCAGTTTTAGATAAAGCGAAAATAATTTCAAGAAAGGTTAAAAATGACAATTAACAATTTCACATTTTTCAGTCCAAATGGAACAGAGTTTCCAGTCGGTTCTAATAATGACGCAAAGTTATATATGATGCTGACCGGAATGGACTATAAAACAATCAGGCGCAAAGACTGGCTAACCCCAACCAATTCAGGCCTTAATGTAATTTATAACAATACTTCGATCATTGCTGGAGGAAGATATTTTGAACTATCATTTGAAACAGTAACCTTAAATGCTAATTCCGTAAACTATATTCATGCAAATATTGACTTAACACAAACAACTCGACCTGTCAGCTTATCAGCCGAAAAATCAGATAATAGCAACAGTATTGACTTGAATAATGCTTCAGGAGTACTGAAAGTCTTAATTGATATTAGAACAACTAATGGAACAGATGTCACTCTTCAAAAAGCACCTGATAACGTAACATATTTAGATAAAGCTGTTATAAATAGCGTTATATCTTCCAGTACGGTTGATTCTGGTCAAGTCAAAACAGCAACGATTAACACAGGTTACGGACGAAGTGCTGTCATAACTAGAATTGGAAACACAGTTACAATTACAAGTCAAAGCCAGTATTCTTCTGAACCAGCTAACGGTTCATGGCAGAGAGGAGTTGGTACATTGCCAGTAGGTTTTCGCCCAGCAACGGAAACATTAATTTATAACCATGATTTAACTATCCCTTCGAAATTTTCTTGGAATTTACTACACACAAATGGGCTTATTGATTTGTTTAGCAATGGGAATATAAAAACAACTGATTATATATTAACTAGCGGACAATTTTGGATAACTAAAGATAAGCTACCAGAATAAACAAAATAACAAAAATAGAAAGCAAAATAAAATGGTAACTAGAATGATTTTAATAACTATCTTAATTTTGGCGATTCTTTTCGCTACGTGGGTCAAAGATAGAGAAGCGATGAACCCACCTTTCAAACGTAGACTTGTAATTGATTTGACGGTAATATTCGCGCTATGGGTTTTATATGCAGTCTTCTACTTTACACAAACACCCTCAACTTCTGATATCGCTAAAACTGTGATTAACGTAGCTTTGTTATACTTTGTAGGACAGTTTATTTATTTAATCGCAAAAATCAGTCCTATGTTTGACGGTTTGGTTAAACTTATTAAAAAGAATGGCGTAAATATTCCTGAAGCGAAAGAAGAACAAACGGAGGATAAAAAAGAATGAATATAACTAATGCTGGTGTACGTGGGTATAATCCTACTGGGGTTGTAATTCACAATGACGCTGGTTCAAACGGTGCTAACGCTGGCTTCTACAATAACTGGTTACCTAATCATAATCCTGAAAATGGCTTTGCTCATGTTTATATTGGAAATGACGGAAGATTACAGGCTTCTGACTTCTCTAACATGGCATGGCATTGTGCTAACTCATACGGTAATGCAAATTATGCCAGTTGGGAAGTATGCCAGTCAGAGGGCGATTTAACCCAGTTCTTGAGAAATGAGCAAGCGGTACTAGATGACGTAGCCAAGTATATGAAACAATGGGGACTAACTCCTAATCATGATACTGTGAAGCTACATCAAGAGTTATCATCTACTTCATGCCCTAGACGTTCCGTAGAAGCTCACGGTGGCAATGTAGAGAGCTGTCGCTCATACTTTATCGCAGAACTAAACAAACGCCTTACAGGACAAACTGGAGGCAATAACAACAACACAACAGAAAGCGGAGAAATTGAAATGTTTCTAATTAATTGTAAAGACACTAAAAATTGGTATGTATGTAATGGAGTTTCAGCACGACATATTAAAACAACTCGTATGCTTGGAGGTTTCCAAGGTAAATTTGGAGCAATCAAGTTACCAGAAACTATTATGTATCAAGATGAATTTGAAGCAGAGTATGGAAAAGTAGACTAATAAAAAAAGACAGCTTTATAGCTGTTTTTCTTTTGTAATTGAAGATATCCTACTTTCTATTTTTTAATTTACTATTTTACCAAGTCGCCCAAGCTGAACCACCTGAACCTTGATATATACTTACAGCTTTATCTAGATAATCCTGTGGACTTAAATTAGACACTTGCCCATGTACGCTTTGATTAATCTGTAATAGTCCCCAGCACCCAATAGGGTTTTCAACATAAGGGTTTCCGCTAGATTCCTTGTAAATAACATCAAGCCATTTACTAGCGCTTACTCCTGTCTTACTTGCTATGTAATTCGCTGCTATTTCAGGACTTACGCTAGACCAATCCGTTCCAATGTTGCCATTAGTTGCTGTATTTGGCACAACTTCTAAAATAACTTCTTGCTCTCTTTCGATTCTGTCAGCTTCAACTCGTTGTTCTTCAATTGCTTTCTCCTTAGCTTGTCTTATATGCTCATATTTTGCTTTCTCTTGCGTTTTAAACTCTTGGTCATATAATTGTGCCACAATATCATTAAAGCCCTTATCCGCCTTTTTATGAGCTTTTTGAATCAATGCGATACTTCTAGTTGTGTCGTCTGTTAAAATAAAGATAATTACTCTCCTTTTTCATGGTTCAATTGCTTACCTGATTAATAGCTTCAATAATATTATTGCCAGCATTTATTAGAATTTCATCACTTACAGTTACATCCTTTCTTGAAAATAGCTCGTTCTCAATCTTCACAAAGTGCATTGATTTAGCTAAAAATTGAGCAGATGATTCATAATATAATGTCTCTAGTTCATCATCTGAAAGCTGTGTCAAATCATCATTAGCAAAAGTTGTTAGTTTTCGCTTAATCTCTTTGCCTTCATCATCTTCTTCTATGTAAAAACGTTTCATCTATTCATTCCTCTAATTTCAAATTTTTCAATAATATATCGTTTAGAACCAAGCTCAAAGCTGACTAGATAATTATTGAAATGGTCTTTCTTGTTCAAGTCATTAGCAATCTTTCGTGCTGTTGACCGCGAACATTTTGAACTATTTATTTTACTTGTGTATTCGTGTAAGATTATCTCATTGCCTCCCTTTGCATTTTACGCTTCAAACGTTGCTTATATAGATATTCTTTGCTTGGCTTTAAGCTATATAATAACTCATCTAGTAAGTCCATAGCCTCTCCGCCTGTTCCTGAATTATTCATCTTTTTAAGTATAAGCTCGTGCATTTCTTCATCATTGAAAAACATAGTAAGATAAGGGAATGCTACGGTATTCGGTAAGCTCAAACGTGATTTAGTTACTCTTAGGTTAGGGTATTTACCTGTTTCAGCTTTAACTTTTAACTCAAACTGTGCCATTCCGATACCTTGCTCTTTTAGTACGCTAGTAATTCTTTCATATAATTCTTCATTTGTCATTATGCTATAACCTCAATTATTTCTGTATGTTTTTTAACTTCATATCTTTGTTCTTCTGGAAGTAATTCATTCCATTTTAAAGCCTCTTTTTTATTATAAAACTTACGTGATTTAATTTCTTTTTCCAATATCCAAGATACTGTGTAGTATGTAAATTCATCTTTCATTATCCAATTACTCCTGTCTTTATATTTAGTCTTTGCTGACTTGATAAATGATACAAGTTACACCATTTGCAGTAGTAAGCTCTAACTGGTATCTTATCAGCTTTCTTTTTCCTATGCTGGGCATTTGCTATTGAATATAAAGCGCCCATTTTTGTGTATTTGCGTTTTTTACACATAATCCAACCACTCCTTAATCGTAAATAATTCAAAGCCATTTAGTTTGCTTTGTTTTTCAATTTCTACTTGATTTCTATCTAGGTCTGTCAGCAGTTCAATTACAGGCATACCATTATCAAGCCACCTAATGACTGTATTAGCTTTAAGTCCGAAATACTTAGCACATTGAGCCTTACAGCTAAAGTGTAGCTCTTCTTCCGTTGTAGGGTTATAAGCTACGACCTTTATAGCTTTTTGTATTGCCACTATTTAACCTCCTTTCTATAAAACAATATTATCAAAATACTTTATATTTGTCAAACATAAATGTTAAATATCTTCAATAAATTCCAAGTATCTTTCATCAATCGCTTTTATTTCTTCTTTAGTGAACTCTGATTTGAAGTTATTTCTTTCTTCTTTGAAACCTAGGAAGAGAAACTTTTCACCTAATTCATTTTTAAACGAATTCAAATATCCTTTTTTGTTGTTCATCAATTTAACGTTGTATTTTTCCATTTCTGTCTCCTTTATTTCTATAATGCCATTGTATCAAAAAAAGCCAATGCTGTCAAACATTAACTTTGTTCTTTTAACCAAAAATTAGATCCGCCTCTTCTTGTAATACTTCTTCAGGAATTTCAGCACCACTTACATCATATTGAATACTTAACAAGTACATTGTCCATTTTCTTCTGAATGCTTTATCTTTCATTTGTTCCTCTGTGAAAGTTGTGTTGATTCCATATTCTTCTACGATTTGTTGTTTTCTAGTTGTTAATACTATCATTGTTTCGTTCTCCTTCATTTCTATAAGACTATTTTATCAAAAAAAGTCAATGCTGTCAAACATTAACTCTTTTTAATTATTTTATTCCTTCCCAGCGTTCAAAATCATCAGCTAGTTCTTGTATAAAGCCCATAATATCGTCAGTAGTGTACTCTGTAAGCTCATTCTCGTTACTTAAGTTAGCAAGTTCTCCTGCATAGTCTAAGGCCTTATTGTGGTCCTTATCGTAGCTTTCACCCTCTTTCTTGCCAGCTCTCACTAGATACTTCAATACCTGCATTGTATTCCAGCCCACAAGCTCTTCGTAGTTAAAATTATGTTTCAAGTATTCGTTAAGTTCCACACCGTATTCATTGGCATAGTGATTATTTTCTTTTAAGTTCATTTAGATGTTACCTCCAAGCCATGCAATAAGCAACGTCGCAAGCATACCTATCCAAGTGATAGCGATAAGTGTAAATCCGACACCTGCAACTATCATTAAAGTTTTTACTGTATCTTTCATTTTGTTCTCCTCTATTTATAATTACATTCTATCAAATTGCTTTTACTTTGTCAAGAATTAACTGTTTTTAACCATAAACAACTTTTCATTTTTCGCTTTGTTACTTTGTCCACCTTGGAAAGTTCCACGTGCTTTATCAAAAGAATATACAGCTTCAAAGCGTTCATCTGAAATCGAATAACTTGAAATTATCACAATATTAGTTTTGGCCATTTCAAATGCCCAGTCATAAAACTCTTGACTATTGAACGAATTGATATAACTATCTTGGGAAGTTCCCTCATAAGGTGGATCAAGATATAATATAGCTCCAGAAACTTCACTAAAATCATGATAACTTTTATTCGTTGCTTTTATTTTATTTACTTTTTGAAGTCTGTCAACTTGTTGAAGTTGTTGAAGTTGTTCAAGTCGTTGAAGTCGTTGAAGTCGTTGAAGTCTGTCAACTTGTTGAAGGTGTTTAAGTTGTCCTAAAGTTTTATTCTTTTCTAGCTTAGCGTTAAACCAATTCCAGTCCAGTCCAGAAGTAACTTTCTTATATGTTTCTGTCTGTTTATAACCATTAAAAACGTCATGATTTTTAATAATTTCTTTAGCTAGATTATATTTCAAATCTGAAGTTTCTTTAGAATACAAGTATCCTACCTTACTATTTCCAAAAGAGTTTACTAGCAACTTCAAAAAGTCATCTGTTGTCTTGTTCTCTTTATCCTTAATCTCGAAGAACTCATCTCTTGAAATAATTAGCGTTTTTATCCATTCGCGGTCTTGAGATATAACTCGTTCAAATGCGTTAGTTATATCCTTGTCTAAGTCATTATAATGAACTTCTAAGCCATTTAAAATACATTCGGCTGTAATTGCTCCACCTCCTCCAAAAATGTCATAAATCGGTTTAGTTGTGCCAAAGTTCTGTTTGATTATTTCAATTATCTTCTTGCTTATCTTCTTCTTACTTCCTTGGTATGGTAGACCAATAGGTCTACCTTTTCTGATTTTCTTCTCGTCTAAACTAAGCATTAAAATTCCTTGTCTTTCTAGTTTGATATAATTTATTCCAGTTTTCTATAAGCTCCAGCAACTTAGGTTCATCATATTCAGTAAATAGTTCAATCTGCGATGTAAACCAGCAGTGCAAACAGCGATCGCAACTATAACAGATATTCGTGTATCCTCTACAATCTTTGCAAACTCCTAAGCCATTACTTGTTGGGATATCGAAGCAATGGCAATACCTTTCGTCGTTAAAGTATTTACTCATCTATTTTCTTCCTTTCGTTTTAATCAAGTCAACTAATGTAAAAAAAGCATATAGTCCAATTCCGACTAGTGCTATTATAATAACTTTACCAATTATTGATTCAACATTCATTGTATCGCTCCTTTATTCTATATACTATTATAAGCTATTTTCTTTTAATTATCAAGCAAAAAGTCACATAGACCACTAATAAAATAATTGTTATTATAAACAGCGGTGGTATAAATACAGTTACTGCAAGCCAAACAATAGAAACTAAAGTATAGATCATGATTTTAAGTATTAGTTTACCTGTTTTAGTTTCTTGAAAAGTTATATCCTCATCTAATGATGAAACATCTTCTTTTGAATTACCGTAAAATATTTTGTCTTCATCTACTTCGTACTGGTTTCTACAATAATCACATTTACCATTAGTGATGCTCGAAGCCCCGCAGGTTACGCATTCAATTAGTTCCATTATTTTTACCTCTTTCATTTGTTTAGATTATTATATCAAAAAAACTCTAAGCTGTAAAGCCTAAAGTCTTATATGATATTATTGTTCTTTCAATTTATTCTTGAACCAAATAATCAGTTCCATTGTTTAGCTTCCATTTCTTCATTACATTCTTCTGAACAAACCATAGGCTCGTCTAAGTCTTCCAAGCAGTCATATTCTTCTGGAAATACTTCTATTTTTTCTCCACAACATACACATTTATTATAAAATTTCATCATTTTTCCTCTTTCCTTAACTCGATGTACTAAGTATAATAAAAAAACTCTAAGCTGTCAAGCAAAAAGTCTTATATTCGTACTATTATTTTTTTCTTTTTATAACTTTATGAAGCCAATAAAATTCGCTTAGTATTCTATCCCCATTTTTCTTCAACCATTTTCCAGCATATATATAACTTTCTAGTGTTCCGTCAAAGGCTTCCATTTGTTCTCTTAGTTCGCTCTCAATAGTGTGTAATATAACTTTTTCAGCCATTTAAGCCTCTTTCAATTTATTTTTGAACCAGATGATTCGTTCTTTGAACCAAGCGTCAACTCCTTCAGGACGTAGCCATTTCCCTTGCTTCACACCGTTTTTTTCCATGAACTCAATCACTTTAGTTGGAATTTCTAGGTCGTCCCACATAGTATATTGTTTTGCTGAATTGAATTTACTAAACATTTCAAGTGTTTCGATGTAGCTATCTTTCAAAAGTTCCGTATCAAGCAATTTTTGGGCTTTCTCAGCACGTTTAGCAAGTCGTTTGTTAGCTTGTTCCAGTTGCTCCTTTTGTCGCTGTAAGCTCAAATTATGATTGATATAAGCAATTTGCTGTGCATGTCGTCCAAGTTTGCCTTGCGTGTTAAGCTCAATCAGTTTGGCTAAACCATCGCCAAGAATTTCATCAGCTACAAGATTATACTTGTATTTTTTATTTGTGTTTCGTACGTAGTTGTCAAGCGTTTGTTTGATTTTAAGTTTTTTGTGCAATTCTCTTAGTGTTGTCATAATACCCCTTTATATATTTTACCAAACTTCAAAGCATTAATTTTCACTAAATGCTTCAAGTCTGATATAAATCGCTGTTCTTCGTCAAAGTCAAATGGCATTGATACATTTTCCTTGATCCAAGTGAAAGCTCCGTCAAAGTCTTGTCTTAGTAAGCTCATTTTATCCACGATGTCGATAATTTGCTCTCTCTCTTCTGCTGTATACATGTAACCAACTTTCCACTAGAAAGGTAAATCTTCCGTATTAACTTCAATCGGTTCAGAACCACCAAATAAGTCTTGTTTAGCTTGTGATTGACTGACATTATCATTATGGATAAATACTTTTTCAACCGTAGGGAAAACAAAGTTGTAATTTACGTATTCGCCTGATTCTTTAGCTTGTACACGACCGCTGACCGTTACGGTGTCGCCTAATTGAATGAAGTCAGGTAAGAACGCTGAACCGTAAGCAACTTTTACATTAGATCCCTTTTCTTTTTCAAATAATGGAACAGAAATAATTTTCTTATCGCCTTTTGCTGTGTTTACTGTTCGTGTATTTTTTTCGTTCGCTTGTGCTGTTACTGTAATGATTGCCATTTTTTATTTTCCCTCTGTTGCTTTCCAAATTGTCATGATATCAAAGATTTCTTTTTTTGTCTTTGCTTTAAGTAGTTCCATGTTAGGATATCCAAGTTCTTCAGCTCGATTTAGCGCTGGTTGAATTTCTCTAAGTCGTTGCTTTTCTGCTTCAAGTTCTTTCTGCTCTTCTGTCAAGTCGGGCAAATCTTCATTTGCGTAAATGTATAGCCCTAAACCATGACGAGCGATTGCCTTAACTAGTCCACGCTGAATAGCTTTATTTACGTCCATGGAAGTCAGTTTTTCAACTGGGATAGATTGATTGCGGAAGTCCATTACAGGCAAATACTCAATGTGTTCTAGGCCCTCAATAGTCATACCAACCTTAACCCAAGCTGTGTGACCGTCTGTGTGATAATTTAGCCCTTTTTCATTTTCATAAACTTTACTGTTAGCTTCAGGATAAACTTTTTTTACCTCAGACCAAGCAAATGCCCAAGATAGATAGTCAAGATTATTCTTTTTACTCTTTTTATCATTAACATTAATGACGCTTAATTTTTCAAATACGCTCATTTTCTCCTCTTTCTACGATGAATACATCCCCTTGTCTTGTAATTTCGATATTATATTTAAGCATAGGTAAAATATATCCGTCTTCCCAGTAGTTCCACAAGTCATTTATCAAGCCATATAGGCACTCGTTAGGACCAACCCTATACTTTGTCACGTTCATCTCTTCGAGCTCTTTAGACAGCTTTCTGACGCCTCTAACATAATGTTTACTTGCTTTTTCTTCTTTTTTTAAACTTTTGTAATTGCTTTTCATAAATGAACTCTCTAATATCGTCTTTCTGCTGCTTTTCCTCTTTATCAGACCAGCCAACTTTTTGACCTTTTCGCTTGCCACTTTGATAAACTCGTCTGTTATCATCAGGAAAACCATTTTTATCGAAGTATATTCTAGCATATTCAAAGTAATTTAAGCTGTTGATGTACTGCTGACTACCCTTTTTGTGATAATTAAGAGTTATGAATCGCCTTTCAGCTAGTTCTTCAAAAGATGTTATCATATTTCTTCTTTAACGAAACCTAAAGTTAGCAAGGCTTTATATTCCTCACTGCCTTCTTTAACTTCAAGAGCAGATTGTTCGGATTTTGTTAATTGTCTAGACTGTCCAGCATAATATAATGCAGTTTCTCCGCTACTATCAGAAAAGTTATAAAACTTAAATTTAGGTTCAATTACTTCATAACCATTAATAATGGCATTTAACATTTTTTCTTTTTCATCAATAGTAAAAGGTGTCTTAACTCCATGTTCGTAAACTTCTCCTAGTCCATTTTTAAGAAAATTTCCCCAACCCCAACTAGAAATATAATAAAATGCTCGGCTTTTATCATTAAAAGTTTTAAGAAAATCAGCTTGTTCTTGCGTTAATTTAACCATTTGTTCTCCTTTATTTC
>OGSD01001049.1_pt1 | contig 27332 bp, 22 predicted proteins | sample 1553571 | NCBI WGS metagenome assembly OGSD01 (sample SAMEA2580072, study PRJEB22360) | human gut metagenome | biome: human gut; feature: human-associated habitat; material: faeces | place: Denmark | collected 2008/2010 | reverse complement strand
AACCGAGTCCATTCCAACATTATCTGTTTCCCACGTTCCCAGTTGATCGGTTTTATGATTTCCAAATGAAAAGATAGCCGAAAAGTTAATATAATTTTTACCTGCGTAGGCTTTTGGTTGGCTGTACATAACCGCTATAAAACCATGCGAATTATAATCATCCATTTGGTTTGCCTTATGCCCTGGTGAAGACATCCAAAGATTGAAAATCTGCTGTGCGAGATCATCTGTGTCTGTAAAAAGTAAATCTCCACCACAACCATTCTGACCACCAGAATGTAATGCCATATTATCCGGTGTACCATATCCAGGTTCAGTAATAGACTTCATCATATGATAACCCGCCACTGCAATACTCCTTGAACGCGGTACCATATCATCCCAGATCATGGCTGCATGTCCTTCTTTTACACGTTCTTCATTTACCAGGTCGAAAATCTTTCTGGAAACTTCCTGATCGTAAACAGTCATTCCAAGAGCCTCTTCATTGGTATATGGGATATTAATTTTTACTTCTACGTATCTTCCAACAACACCTCCGTCTGGCTTAGATCCCATTGCATCAGCTGAGATAATAACTTTTCGCATACCATTTTTTTTATGAACGGTTACAAGTCCATTTTCATCTACGCTTGCTACTTCTGGATCATCCGAAGTCCATTTTACCGCTTTGTTGGTTGCATTTTCCGGATATACGGTTGCGGCCAGCTGCAGTGTCTGTCCAACTTCAGTTAATTCCAGATTACTGTTCGGTGTAATTGTTACGCTTGTTGCATAAACGGTTTCTGCTGGTGTCTCTGTTGGCTTCGGTGTCTCTGTCGGCTTTGGCGTTTCCGTCGGTTTTGGTGTCTCCGTTGGTTTCGGTGTCTCTGTTGGTTTCGGTGTCTCCGTTGGTTTCGGTGTCTCCGTCGGTTTCGGTGTCTCCGTTGGTTTCGGTGTCTCCGTCGGTTTCGGTGTCTCTGTTGGTTTCGGGTCCGGCTTTGTGGTCAACACACCATCTTTTCCATAATAGTTCCCATTTACCGTCTGATCCGTTACCATCTTGCAATTTGATCCAAAATAATAGGTCTTTCCGGAAATCTTCATCTGCATATCCTTGCAGGCTCCGCCCCAGCTCCGGATATAGTATTTTGCTCCGTTCTCCTCTTTCCAGCATCCGGAAAGCATAATTCCATTTCCGTCTACAAAATACAGGTTATCTTTGTATGTAAAGCTTGTGTTCACTGCCATGGTGCTGTCTGCCTGGAACCAGTACCATTTTCCGCCGGTTTTCAGCCACTCATTCTGATATGCTGCACCGTTATCATGCAGGTAATATTTTTTTCCGTTCCAGGTCTGCCAGCAGTTTTTATAAGCTCCGCCCCAGCTGCAGAAGAAATAGGTTTTTCCCCCGTCCGTGAAAGATTCATTTGCTTTCATAGTTCCGTCTGCGTTCAGATAGTAACGGTTATTGTCCCAGGTCTGCCAACCCGTTGCAATTTTTCCATCTTTTGCCAGTTTCCACTGTCCATCCATCACGATCCACTGCATGTTGGTTACTTCTGCAGCACTATTGAAGGTATACGAACGTCCATTGATCTTTGCAGACCGGCTTTTATAGGCTCCACCCCAGCTGCAGAGATAGCGGATTTTTCCGGTATCATCCAGTCTCCACTCATTGGAGCGCATACTTCCATCACTATTCATGTAGTATTTATTTCCATCCCAGGTCTGCCAGCCCGTTGCAATTTTTCCGTCTTTCACCAGATACCATTTTCCGCCTTTTACAACCCACTGAGAACCCTGTACCTTACTGTCTGCACCGAATGTATAACTTCTGCCGTTGATTCTTGCCTTGCAGTTCAGGTAAGCACCACCCCAGCTGCGGAAGTAGTAAACCGATCCATCCGTATCAATCATCCACTCATTGGCTTTCATGGTTCCGTCTGCATTCAGATAATAATTTTTTCCATCCCAGGTCTGCCAGCCGGTCTGTTTTACACCGTCTTTGTAAAAATACCAGGTTCCGGACTCCTGCGTCCATCCGGTTTTTCCAGCTGCCTGTACTGTCTGGGCAGAAACGGTTGGGAACATATTTGTTGCGGCCGGTGTGCCTACTGCCAGGCTCAGGCCAAGAAGTACCATCGCGATTCTTTTTCTCATACTTTTTTCCTCCGTCCGTGTCAAACATTGACACCGATTTTTCTGTTTGAATTCCGTGTCAACGTTTGACACGGGATTCCTTGTTTTGTTATTTCACTTTTTATTCCGGAATTTCTTCCAGAAGTTCCCCGGTATAATCTTCCCGTTTTCCGAGTTTTACGGCATCGTCCAGACCTTCCCCCAGAGCGGCACGGTGGTCGCCCAGGAGAAGATGCAGGTGCTCGAACGCATGATCACCGACGCGCTTCAGATCAGACAGTACGACTTCGCGTCGCTGGTCTACGTGCGTGTGCTGCTCGAAATCGAGGCCATCAAGCTCTGCGCCCGCAACCGTACGGCGGAGGATCTGGAGAACATCGAACGGGCGCTGGAGGAGTGCGAGGCGAAATTCTATACCGAGGAGCGTGTCTCGAAGGACTTCGCCTACCACCAGGCGCTGGCCCGCGGGGCGCACAATCCGGTGATCGCGTCGATGCTGCTGGTCATCACGCCCGACGTGCTGCGTTATTACCAGCGTTACCGTGTCTGCACGGTTCCGCAGGAGGAGGTCTATTTCGAGCATCGCGAATTGCTGCGCTGCGTCCGCGAGAAGGACGAGGAGGGGGCCGTCGCGATGCAGCGCCGCCACCTCAAGTCGTTGAGCGAATTCGCCGCGGCCTTCAACGACGAGAACCATTTTCTCGAATAGCGCTCCTGCCGTCCCGAAACGACAAACGGCTGTCCCCGGAGGGACAGCCGTTGCTGTGTTTGGTTGCGTCACGTGCTACCCGCAGAGCCAGTTGCGCAGGATTTCGGGTGTTTCCACCTCCCGGCAGCTGACCGAAGCGAGCAGTTCGCGTCCTTGTTGCGTGAGTGAGTAGTACATCTGGCGCCGGTCCTCGTTGCAGAGTTCGCGGGTCACCAGTCCTTTCTGTTCCACCGAGCGGAGCACTTTCGAGGTGTTCGACGGCGTGAGTCCCAGCAGTTCTCCCAGCTCTCCCGGGCAGAGACGCCCCGTTTTCGAGAGGCTGCACAGCGTCATGCCCTCGTTCAGGCAGATGCCGTAGCGTTTTTCGAACGTGCTTTCGAACTGGTGCACGGCGCGCTGAAGGTCGCGGATCTTACAAAGTTTGTCCATGTTCCTTCGCTTTATATACCGCCTGCATGCCGCAGCGTTTCACGCATTTGCCGCATTCGATGCATTTTCCGGGGTCGATCCGCGGAAGGGAGTTCCCCTCCTGCGAGATCGCGCCCGCGGGGCAGATCGGGATCAGCGGGCAACGGTGGTTCTGCGGGCATAGCAGGGCGTCGACCGTCAGTGCCATTATTTACCCAGCATCACTTTGTCGATGGCCTCCTTGAGCGAAGCCTTGGGCAGGGCGCCCTGGGCCATCTGGGGTTTGCCTTCCATCGGGATGAACAGCAGCGTGGGGATCGAGCGGATGCCGAACGCCGCGGCAAGCTCCTGCTCCTCCTCGGTGTTGATCTTGTAGATGTAGATCCGGTCCCCGTATTCGGCGGCCAGTTCTTCGAGCACCGGTGCGAGGGCCTTGCAGGGACCGCACCACGAGGCGTAGAAGTCGATCAGGGCGGGTTTGTCACCGAGGTATTTCCACTCCTCGGGATTTTTTTCATAGTCGGCGACCTTCTTCAGAAAGTCGGCTTTGGTCAATGCGATCGTTTTCATATTCTTTGCGTTTTTGTTGTTTGTCTGTGCCTGGCTTCCGGCGGCGAAGGCCAGCAGCGCGAAAGCGGTTATGAGCAGTTTTTTCATCTTGTTTTTTATTGTTCTCTATCAATAACGATGCAAAGATAGATTTTATTTTCCTATAAAACAAATTTCCAATGGAAAATATTGTGATCTGATGATTCACTGATTTGAAAACGGCGGGTTTCGCCCGCGGGAATTTTATGTACTTTTGATGTCAACCGACGCACGCAGCGCGAGCAGAGACCGCTTGCGGGCTATGCCGTGCCAGAAGGAGGAAAACGAGCGTAGCGAAGTTAAAAGCGCCAGAACCATCCGCATGTCGTTCTTTGCGGGAGTCTTCTCCGTCCCGTGCTGAGCGGGCGCAGTAAGATCAGGCCTTTACGGCGCAAAAACACGCGCCGTAAAGGCTGTGGCGGCTCGGCAAACAGCACGTATCTGCCTTCGCCTGCGGACGCCTTTGCCAGCCTCCCGCTCCGGGCACGCAGGCTGTCGGTTGTTCTTGTTCCGCTCCAAGCGATAATGCGCCTGTTTTATGAATGTTCGCGCAGTCCCCTAAAACCCGCCTCTTAGGCGGGCGAACGTTAGACGGGACGAAGTCGGCGAAGGCATCTGTCGGAGAGTTTTTGGTACTTTTTGCGGTCAAAAAGTACATAAGCTTCCGCGGGCGGAGACCGCGGTTAACCGCCGACCAAAAAGCGGCAAAGAACAGCAGGCGAAGCGTGCGAAATGTTTTGATGGCGAAGGAATGCGAACTCTCGCGGATTATTCCAGGTAGACCATCACGTTGCCGCTGATCTGCTGCAACGAGATTTCGCACAGTTTGGTGTTGTACTGCGCCGTGAGGATGCGCTCCTCGGCGTCCAGCAGGCTCTTCTGCGCCTCGCGCATCTCGATGCCCGGCAGGTCGCCCAGCAGGTAGCGTTCCATGGCGATTTCGTAATTCTCCTTGGCGGCGATCAGGTTCTCCTCCTCGAGCAGGATCACTTCGAGGTTGTTGCGGTAAGCCTGCCAGAAATTCGACAGGTCGGCGCGCAGCGACTGTTCCAGCCGTTGCTGCGTCAGCTGCGCGTTCTCGACGCCGATGCGGGCGTTGCGCTGTTCGCGGCGGCGGTTGCCGTCGAAGATCGTGAAGCCCACCTTCACCCCGGCGTTCAGCCCGAGCGTTCCCCGCGAAAGGTTCCCTCCCGTGCCGTAGCGGTTGTAGGTGTATCCGTAGCCCGTCGTGAGGTTCACATAGGGATAGTTCCGGGCCAGAACGGTCTTCAGGTCCAGTTCGGCCAGCGAACTGTCGTGCTCGGCCATCAGCAGCGAGGCGTTCGCCGAAAGGGTTTTGGCCAGCAGGTCGTTCCAGTCGAGCGTGGCGTTGACCCGGATCACCGAGTCGGGGATGCTGAACCTCTCGTCGAGGTTCTCGTTGGCCAGCAGTTCGTTGATGCGGATGCGCGAGGCGGTCACCAGTTCGTGCTGGGACATGTATTTCGAACTGTCGGCGTTGAAGTCGACGCGGGCTTGCAGCAGGTCGAGGCGCGAGAAGTTGCCCACCTGGACGCGCGCTTCGGTGATGCGCAGCCGCTCGCGCGAAAGCGAGACCGCATAGCGGAAGTTCTCCAGGCGCAGCGTCTGCTGGATGTAGTTGTAATATTCGGCCGTGAGGCTGGCCATGAAGTCCTCGATGGTGATGCGCGTCTTCAGCGCGCCCATCTGCTGCATCTCCTTCAGGCGTTTGTAGTTGGTGCGGATGCGCAGTCCGTCGAACAGCGTCCAGTTCACCGCCAGCCCGACGTTGGCCGTCTGGTCGTAGACGCCGGTCTCGGTCGTGGCGTCCCCGTTGCGCGGGGTGACGGTGCGGTCGTTGTCCAGCGTGCCCGTGTACCCGGCCGAGAGGTCGACCGTGGGGAGCATCCCGGCGTTTCCCGCCGTGGCGTTGTTGTCGCTGACGCGCTCCTCGTTGCGCACGATGCGCACGTCGTAATTCTGTTCAAGCCCGATCTCCAGACATTTGCGCAGGGTCAGCGGAGCGGACGCCTCCCGGGCCGGCGGCGCCTCCTGCGCTCCGGCGGCGCTGCCGATTCCCAGCAGCAGGGCCGCTAAAAATGCTATTTTCATGCGTCGTTGTGTTTCGATTTCTTGATTCGGTTCGTCGATACGTAGCTGTAAATGGCCGGAACGATGTAGAGCGTCAGCAGCGTCGAGACCACCATGCCGCCCACCACGGCGATACCCATGGCGATACGTCCGTTGGCGCCTTCCCCCGTGGCGACGGTCAGCGGCAGCAGGCCCAGGATGGTCGAAGCCGAGGTCATCAGGATCGGGCGCAGGCGTTGCAGCGAGGCCTCCTCGATGGCTCGCATCTTGTCCAGCCCGGCCTCCTGTTTCTGGTTGGCGAACTCGACGATCAGAATGCCGTTCTTGGCCACCAGTCCGATCAGCATGATGATGCCGATCTGGCTGAAGATGTTCATCGTCTGGTCCGCGCCCCACATGAAGACCAGCGCGCCGGCGATGGCCAGCGGCACGGTGAGCATGATCACCAGCGGGTCCTTGAAGCTCTCGAACTGCGCGGCGAGGATCAGGTAGATCAGCATGACGGCCAGGATGAAGGCGAACATCAGGCTCGACGAGCTTTCGCGGAACTCCTTCGAGTCGCCGGCCAGCGCCGTGCGGAAGTCGTCGCCGAGCGTCTCGTCGGCGATGCGGTCCATTTCGTCGAGTCCCTGCCCGATGGTCTTGCCCTTGGCCAGTCCGGCCGACACGGTGGCCGACAGGAAGCGGTTGTAGTGGTAGAGCTGCGGCGGCGCGACGTTCTCCGCGAGCGAAATGAGGTTGTCCATCTGGATCATCTCGCCCTTGTCGCTGCGCACGTAGATCGAACGCAGGTCGGCGGGCTTGTTGCGCTGCTGGCGGTTGATCTCGGCCAGGATTTCGTATTGCTTGCCGTTCATGTAGAAGTAGCCGAGACGCTGGCCGCTCAATCCGTACTGGAGCGTCTGGGCGATGTTGCGCGTCGAGACGCCCAGCAGGTTGGCCTTGTCGCGGTTGACCTCGATGCGCACCTCGGGCTTGCTGAACTTCAGGTCCACGTCGGCCATCTGGAACACGGGGCTTTCGTAAACCTTGCGCATGAATTCGGGCAGCACCTCCTGCAACCGTTCGAGGCTGGTGGCCTGGAGCACGTACTGCACGGGCATGCGCCCGCGGCGTCCGCCGAAGGTGCTCTGCTGCTGCACGAAGGCGCGGGCCTTGGTCTTCGAGCGCACGGCGGCCGAGATCTGCTCGGCGATCTCCATCTGCGAGCGTTTGCGGGTCGCGATGTCCGTCAGGGCGATGCGGACGTTGCCCGAGCCGCTCGACACGCGGGCTGTCACCGACGAGGCTTCCGGCACGAGCGAGTCGACCAGGCGGTTGATGTCCTCGGTGTAGTCGCGGATGTATTCGTAGGTGGCGCCCTCCGAGCCGCGCGTGTTGATCGAAATCTGCGAACGGTCCTCCAGCGGGGCCATCTCGGCCGGGATGGCGCTCCACAGCCAGCCGATGAGTCCCACCGTCAGCAGGACCAGCGGCAGGGCCAGCCACCGGCGGCGCAGGAACGAGGCCAGCGTGCGGCTGTAAAAGTCGTTGAGCCAGACGAAGAACGGCTCGGTCTTGCTGTAAAACCAGCTCTTCTTCTCCTGCCGCACGAGCAGCTTGGTCGCGAGCATCGGGGTGATCGTCAGCGCGGCGAAGGTCGAGATGACCACCGCGCCCGAGATCACCATGCTGAATTCGCGGAACAGGCGGCCCGTCATGCCCTCCATGAAGACGATCGGGAAGAAGACGGCGATCAGCGTGATCGAGGTCGAGATTACGGCGAAGAAGATCTCCTTGGCCCCTTCGATGCCGGCGTCGAAGGGCGTCATGCCCCGTTCGATGCGGATGTAGATGTTTTCGGTCATCACGATGGCGTCGTCGACGACCAGTCCCACCGAGAGCACCACGGCCAGCATCGACAGCACGTTGATCGAGAATCCCGCGGCATACATCACGAAGAACGTGCCGATCAGCGACACGGGGATCACGATGCAGGGGATCAGCGTCACGCGCCAGTTGCGCAGGAAGAGGAAGATGATGATGATGACCAGGATGAAAGCCTCGTAGACGGTGGTCCTCACCTCGTCGATCGAGGCGCGGATGAAGCGCGTGTTGTCGAATCCGTAGGAGGTGACCACGTCGTCCGGGAGGTCCTTCTTCATGCTCTCCATGCGTGCGTACACGGCATCGGCGATCTCGATGTGGTTGGCGCCCGGCTGGGGGATCACGACGACGCCAACCATCGGAATGCCGTTCATTTTCATGTAGCTGCGCGTGTCCTGCGGACCCAGTTCGGCGCGTCCCACGTCGCTCAGGCGGATGATGCGGTCGGCGTCTTCGCGCACCACCAGGTCGTTGAACTCCCGCGTGGTGTGCATCAGTCCCATCGTGCGGATCGTCAGCTCCGTGGTGTTGCCCTCGATGCTGCCCGAAGGCAGTTCGACGTTCTCGCGGTCGAGGGCCGTCTTGATGTCGGTCGGGGTGATGCCGTAGCCGGCCATCTTCGCGGGGTCGAGCCACAGGCGCATCGAGTAGCGTTTCTCGCCCCAGATCTGCACGCCGCTCACGTCGCTGATGGTTTGCAACTGCTCCTTGACCGTCAGGTCGGCGATCTCGCTCAATTCGAGCAGCGACCGCTTGTCGCTCTGGATCGTGACCATCAGAATCGGCGAGGCGTCGGCGTCGGCCTTGGTTACGGTCGGGGGGTCGCAGTCGCGCGGCAGGTAGCGCTGGGCGCGCGAAACCTTGTCGCGAACGTCGTTGGCGGCGGTTTCGAGGTCCACCGAGAGTTCGAACTCGACGGTGATGCGGCTCTGGCCCTGGCTGCTGACGCTCGACAGCGAGCGGATGCCCGGGATGCCGTTGATGTTCTGTTCGAGCGGCTCGGTGATCTGGTTTTCGATCACGTCGGCGTTGGCGCCCGGGTAGGAGCACGAGACCGAGATGATCGGGTTGTCGACGCTCGGGAATTCGCGCACGCCGAGGTAACTGTATCCGATCAGACCGAATAGCAGGATGATGATCGTCAGCACCGACGCCAGGACGGGCCTCCGGATGCTCAGTTCGGAAATGTTCATGCGGCGGCGGGTTTATTCGACGGTGTCGAGTTTCACGGGAAGCCCCTCGCGCAGCTGCAACGTGCCGGAGGTGATGAGCGTGTCGCCGACGTTAAGCCCGTCGATGATCTGGATGCTCGAATCGGTCCGCAGTCCGGTTTTCACCTCCGCGGCGTGCGCCTTGCCTCCCTTGTAGAGGAATACCTTGTCGACGCCCATCTCCGGCACGAGGGCTTCGGTCGGGATGGCGATGGCGTCGGGAATTTCGTGCATGCGGATCTGCACCGTCGCAAAGCGTCCCGGCAGCAGTTTGCCCCGCGTATTGGGATACTTCGCCCGGACGGCCAGCGTGCGGGTGGCGATGTCGACCTTCGATTCGGTGGCGTAAACCGCGGCTTCGAAACGCTCCTGCCGTCCCTCGATGGTGAACGAGAGGCGCGTGCCGGGCTTGATCTGGTTGGCATAGCGTTCGGGGACGAAAAAGTCGATCTTCAGGGGCGAAATCTTCGTGAGCTTGGCCACCACGACGCTGGGCGAGGCGTAGGCGCCTTCGCTGACGTTGCGCAGGCCGATCACGCCGTCGAACGGCGCCCGCAGCTCCGTGAGCGCGATGTTCGACTTCACGATGTCGATGTCGGCGTTGAGCATCGCCAGTTCCGTGCGGGCCTGTTCGTAGGCCTCCTGGCTCACGGCGTCCTTTTTGAGCAGGGCGCTCTGGCGGTAAACGCGGTCTTCGGCCAGTTTGAGCTGCGCCTCGTAACGCGAGAGCTGGGCCACGAGCGGCAGGTCGTTGACCTTGGCCAGCAGCTCGCCCTTGCGGACGACGGTGCCCTCCTGGAAGTTGATCGCCACGATTTTGCCCGAGGTTTCGAACGAGAGGTCCACCTCCTCGTCCGGCAGCAGGTTGCCCACCGTGGTGATGCCGTCGGTGAGCCGCTGCGGACGGACGATGCGTCCGTTGACGTTGAGGGTGCTCTGTCTGCGGGGCGCGATCGGCGCTTTGGCGGCGTCATCCGATGCCGGAGCTTTGTCGTTCAATAGATTGTAGAGGCCCAGGATCAGGCAGAATACCACGAGAACGATGGCCGTGATGATCCATTTCTTTTTCTTATTCATTGCGAGAGTCCGGTTTTGCGTAGGGTATTGTATGCAAAGATACGAAAAAGGCGGATGGATGCAAAACCGAATGGGCGTCCGGTTCTGGTGCCCTTTCCGACGAATAAAAGTGTCGTAACGATGCCGAAAATGCCTAAAAAGCGTGTTGGCCGTCGGCTTTTGACAGCGAAACGAGCCGGTTGTTGAAATATGGAATTAGAAAACTTTGTCCGATTGTCCGGTTTCGGACGGGTGAAACGGAAAAATTCGGAGGTGAAATAATGCCGGCTTTACGCGTCACTGCATTTTTCGATCGTCTCGATGGCCGTGTTCATCGGGATTTTTCGGTTTACGCATTGGTTTAAATAAATTCCCGATTTCGCCGTGAAAACCGCTCGAAACAAGATGCGAAAAAACCGCCTGCAAATTGCAAGCGGCTGTAAACAACAGAGGGAAAAGCATTTGCCTTTCCCTCTTTGTGACACCGACAGGACTCAAACCTGTAACCTTCTGATCCGTAGTCAGATGCTCTATTCAATTAAGCTACGGTGCCGAATTGCGAATGCAAATGTAGGGCAAAAATCCGAAACACGCAAATAATTGCTTAAAAAATTTAGTAAAAAAGATGATCCGGACGACGGGTGTTGTGCCATCGTTCGGATTATCAGTCGTTTAAAAAATGACGCTATTTCATCAATTCCTCCAGCCGGGACTGCAATTGCCTGCCGGGAAGGTTGCGGGCGACGATCACGCCGTCGGGCGAGATCAGGAAATTCGACGGAATGAAGCGGATGCCGTACATTGCTGCGGCAGGGCTTTGCTTGCCGCAGCCGGGGGACAGCACGTTCGTCCACGGCAGGTCGTTTTCGGCGAGAAACCGCTGCCAGCGTGCCGCATCGTGGTCGATCGACACCGCGTAGATCGAAAATCCGCGTCCGCTGAATGCGGCATAGGCTTCTTTCAGGTAGGGGATTTCCCGGCAGCAGGGACCGCACCACGTGGCCCAGAAGTCGAGCAGCACCCAGCGGCCGGGTCCTGCGAGCGACGAGAGGGCGACGGTCTCTCCGTCGGCGTCTTTCAGCGTGAGGTCCATGTAGGGCCGGCCGACGGACGAGCGTTCGACGGCTTCGATCTCGCGCCGTACGCTCGCCAGCACAGGGTGGTTCTGCAATTGGGCGGGGAACTGCGCGAGCCGTTCGCGGGCCTTCGCCGGGTCCGCATCGGTGCGGCGGGCGTAGAGGAATGCGCCCAGCAGGTTGTCGCGGTTGGCTTCCAGCGCGTCGCCGGGAATCTGCCGGTAAATCCGTCCCAGCGAGTCGAGTTTCCGCCTGCGCTCGGGTGTGTCCGGTTCGTTTTCCAGTGCCTGCAGGACGTTGCCGAGCGATACCTGCGCGGCATTCATGGCGTTGAATGCATCGTTGAGCGGCGTTCCGGTGAACTGGAAGCCGCGTACGTCGCCCGTGGGCTCGAGCCGGATGTCGGCCGCTTCGAGCAGGATCGGCGCCCCGATACGGCGGTCGTTGTGCATCAGGTTGGCGATCGTCGGTTCGGAGACGTGTCCGCGGATGCGGAATGAGCTGTCGCGGCGTATGACCGTCGTGGCCAGCACCGAGTCGTTCTCGTAGGGCGAGCACAGGCGGAGCGTGTCGCCCGGAGCGAGGCCAGCCCTGCCCGAAAGGGTGTAATTGGGGCCTCCGCAGCCGGATAGCGCCACGGCGGCGAGGATTGTCGGGCAAATTCTGTTCATCGGAAAGTCTTTATTTGAGTACTTCTGCGAGTTTTTCTTCGAGGTGTTCGCCGCGCAGGTTCTTCGCTACGATTTTACCTTCGGGTGAGATCAGGAAGTTTGCGGGGATGGAACTGACGGCATAGAGCGCTGTTGGATCGAATCCTCCGCCTTTTTTCTGTGCCACATTGATCCAGTTCATGCCTTGTTCGCCGATGATGTTTTCCCAACGGGTCAGGTCCGTGTCGAGCGATACGCCGTAGATTTCAAAGCCTTTGGCGTGAAAGGTTTCGTAGGCTTTCTTCAAATGGGGCACTTCGTTCATGCAGGGCGTACACCATGTGGCCCAGAAGTCGAGCAGCACCCAGCGGCCGGGACCTGCGAGTGACGAGAGCGCAATGGTCTCTCCGGCGGCGTTTTCACAGGAAAAATCGGTATAAGGTTGGCCGACAGCGCTCCGTGCGGTGGCCTGGGAGGCATCCTGCGACTTTTTCAACATCGGATGCGCTTGTATTCCGGGGGTGAATTGCGCCAGCCGGGCTTTGACTTTTTCGGGATTGTCCTTGATGTTCTGGAATTCGTAGCTGTTGAAGACCCAGGCTCCGAAAACATTGTCGAGGTTGGCGTCTACGGTTTGGGCATAGAGTGCATTCATTTCGGCCAGGATCGCTTGGAGCGACTGCCCCGGGGAGCCTTTGCGGAGTTTGTCTCCGAAAGCGTACATCGCTTCGTCGAATGCTTTTTTCCGGTCGTTGAGCGGTGTTCCGCAGACGATATAGCCGAATGCGGGATCGTATTTCTCGATTCGGATTTTTCCGGGTTCGAGGAAAAGCCAGGCGGGGTGGTTGGTTCGCTTCGCGTTGGCCAGGAAAACCAGGTCGGGAGTCGTAACGGTCCCTTGCAGCGAAACGGTCGTGTCGGCGTTCACGACACCGGCGGCGAGCACCGTGTTGTCGGAAGCCAGCAGATAGACCGAGTCGCCCGGAGGCAGTTCGTAGCGGCCTGTGATGGTGTAGTTTGCGCCTCCGCAACTGCATAGCAGGGCGGCGAGGGCGGCGGTCAGAAGGTTTTTCATGGCGGTGGGTAGTTTGGTGTCGATTTTATTTGATCTCCCGGTCGGGATTCTTTTTCAGGAATTGCTCCCAGCTCTGCGAGCCGCCCTTCGAGGCGGCTTTTTTGCCACCTCCGAGCCCCTTGACGCGTTCGTCGCCCAGCGCGGCGTTGAGCGGACTGGCCGAGGTGAAGTAGTGGCACAGGGCGACGGCCATGCCGTCCGTGGCATCGAGCCGCTTGGGAGGGCGGTCGATGGCGAGCGTGCGGCAGACGATGGAGGCCACCTGCTCCTTGGCGGCCGATCCGCGGCCCGTGATCGACTGTTTGATGCGCATCGGGGCATATTCGAAAACGTCGATGCCGCGGCTCAACGCTGCGGCCATGGCCACGCCCTGCGCCCGTCCCAGCTTGAGCATCGACTGCACGTTCTCGCCGAAGAATGGCGACTCCAGCGCCACTTCGCGCGGGGCGTACTCGTCGACCAGCGCTCCCACGCGCTCGAAAATGTAACGCAGTTTGGCGTAGGGGTCGGGGAGCTTGTGCAGGTCGATGTCGCCCAGCACCACCGAGCGCACCGTGCGCCCCTCGATCTCCAGCACGCCGTAACCCATGTAGTTCGTGCCGGGGTCGATGCCCATGATTCTGTATTTCTCGACGGATTTCATCTGCATTTTATGGAAAAAGCCCCTCCTTCCGGCTGTACGGAACGGAGGGGCCGGAATGTCGTTGGGAAATTACTGGGCCAGCAGCTCCGAGATCTTTTCGTAGAGCGCCTCGCCGCGCAGGTTCCTGGCGACGATCGTACCCTGACCGTCGATCAGGAAGTTCGACGGAATGCCCTGGATGGCGTAATCCTTGGCGGCCTGGTTGTCGAAGCCTTTCACCTCGCTGACGTGCAGCCAGTTCATGTCGTTCTGCTCGACGGCGCCGAGCCAGTCGCCGCGGTCCTCGTCGAACGATACGCCGTAGATTTCGAAACCCTTCTTGCGGAACTCGTCGTAGGTCTTCTTCAGGTGGGGAACTTCGCCCATGCAGGGACCGCACCACGAAGCCCAGAAGTCGAGCAGGACATATTTGTTCGCCGGATTCCTGACCACCGATTCGAGCGATACCTGCTCGCCGTCGGCATTGGGCTGTGCGATGTCGATGAACGGCTGGCCGATGTCGGTTTTCATCTTCTGCTCGGCGTTCTCCTTGAGCCGCACCAGTGCGTCGGTCTGCTGCATCTCGGCCGGGAATTTGGCGATTTCGTCGAGCAGTTCCTGCCCCGAAAGCTCGTAGCCGAGCTGCTGGGACAGCAGCATCACGCCGAAGAGATTGTCGCGGTTCTGGTCCAGGACCGTGCGGGTCAGCTGTTCGTACTCCTGTTCGATGGCCTCGCGACGCTCGGCGGTGGTTTCCGGATTGCGGAACTCCTGCACGAGGGCGCTTCCGGCTGTGGCGTAGGCGTCGCTGGCGTCGTTGGCCGGCGTGCCCGTCACCTTCTTGCGGTAGGGGTTCTGTGCGTCGTCGGTCACGTTGATCGTGCCCGGTTCGAGGATCAGCATGGCGCCGAACGTCGCCCCGTCGTCGCGTGCGTCGCGCAGAATGGCCACCTGCGGATTCTCGGCCACGCCCTCGAAGCGGAACCCCCCGTTGGCCACGGCCGCCGAATCGAGGATGTTGTCCTTCTCGTCGAAGAGGTAAACCATGCTGTTGGCTCCTTCGACCTTGCCGTCGACGGCGTACTTGTTTTTGTTGGCGCAGCTGCACAACACGGCTGCCGCCGCTGCGAGGATCAGGATTTTTTTCATCGAATTATTTTTTTGTGAGTTCTGCAAGTTGTTTTTCCAGCGCGCGGACCTGCTGCGCCAGTTCGGGCAGGCGTTTGAACACGGCTGCCGAACGGTGGTACTGCATGCCCGGGAGGGCGGGGTATCCGAAGCGGATTTCGTCGTCGGGAACGTCCTTGTCGAGTCCGCTCTTCGAGCCGACCTTCACGCGGTCGCCGATGGTGACGTGGTCGGCGATGCCCACCTGCCCCGCGAGGAAGCAGTTGCGGCCGACCTTCGAAGTTCCCGCGATGCCGGTCTGGGCCGACGACACGGTGTTCTCGCCGATCTGCACGTTATGGCCGATCTGGATCAGGTTGTCGAGTTTCACGCCCCGGCGGATGACGGTCGAGTCGGTCTTGGCGCGGTCGATGCAGGTGTTGGCGCCGATCTCCACGTCGTCCTCGATCACCACGTTGCCCAGCTGGGGAATCTTGTCGAATCCGCCCGCAGCGTTGGGCATGAACCCGAATCCGTCGGCGCCGATCACCGCCCCTGCGTGGAGGATGCAGTTCGCACCCACGATGCAGCCTTCGTAGATTTTGACTCCGGGGTAGAGCGTGGTGTTGTCGCCGATCCGGACGCCGCGGCCCACGTAGACCTGGGGGTAGATCTGGCAACCCTCGCCGATGACGGCCTCCTCCTCGACGACCGCGAAATCGCCGATGTAGCACTCCTGACCGACCTGCGCCCGTTCCGAGACCGATGCGCGGCCGCTGATCCCCTTGCGGCGGGGTTTGGCGGCGTTGTACATTTCGAGCAGTTTCAGGACGCAGGCGCCCGCGTCGTCCACCTTGACGAGCGTCGCGGCCACCGGCTGCGAAGGCTCGAACGCACGGTCGACCAGCACGATCGACGCGCCCGTGGTGTAGAGAAACGGTTCGTATTTGGGGTTCGTGAGGTAGGCCAGCGATCCGGCCCTGCCCTCCTCGATCGACGAAACGGTGTGTACCTTGGCGTCCTTGTTGCCGACGATGTCGCCGCCCAGGAATCCGGCGATCATTTCGGCTGTAAATTCCATCATATGTTTCATATGTTACAGGTATTTGTTAATATCTATTCCTATGGGCATGAACTCTTCCACGGTGCGGCCGAACGAAAGCACCTCGCGCACGGTCGACGACGAGATGTCGGCCACGGGCGAGGGGGTGAACAGCATGACGGTCGTGATGTCGGGGTAGATGCGGTGGTTGGTGGCCTCCATCGTGCGTTCGTACTCGAAGTCGGTGGTGTTCCTCACGCCGCGGATGATGGCGCAGGCTCCTGCCGCCTCGGCGAATTCGCCCGTCAGCCCGGTGTAGATGCACGCCTCGACGCGCTCATCGCCGCGGTAGATGTCGTCGATGAGCCGCTTGCGGTTCTCGACCGTCAGCAGCCCCTGCTTGGAGGTGTTGTTGCCGATGCCGATGATCACGCGGTCGAACAGGTTCAGCGCTTCGTCGACCAGAGCCGCATGGCCGCGCGTGAAGGGGTCGAACGACCCGGGGAAGATTGCAGTGCGTTCCATATCGGACAAAGGTAGAAAAAAAACGGAAAAACAGCACGTTTTCCCGTTTTTATTCATTGCAGCCGCGGCGGGTCACTCCTTGTGGAGCAGACCGCGCAGGCGACGCAGCGCCTTGCTCATCTGCGCTTCGACGGTCTTGACGGAAATATGCATTTCGGCGGCTATTTCGGCGTTCGAGAGCTGCTCGTTGCGGCTTTTGAGGAAGATGTCGCGGCAGCGGCCGGGCAGCTGCGAGACGGCCTCGGCCACGAGCTGCGTGATCTCGTCGGTCTCGATCTGCAACGACTCGGGGCTGGCGAAAACCTCGCCTAACTCTTCGAACGGAATGTAGGAAAAACGGTCGTCGCGCAGGCGGTTGAGCGCCCGGTTGCGCACGGCGCGGAACAGATAGGCGCGTACCGAGACGGTGATCCGCAGCTCGGCGGCGTGCTGCCAGACATGGGTGTAGACGTCGAGTACGACCTCTTCGGCCGAAGCGCGGTCGCGGAGCCAGAACTCGGCGAAGCGGCACAACGGCGCATAGTAACGGTCGAACAACTCCCGGAAGGCGGCGATTTCCCCCCCCCGTTCGATTCTCAACCACAGGTGAACGTCGTATTCGTTATCTGACATGGCGTGTCGTAAGACTGTGTAAAAGTACTAAAAATCGGGATTCCCCGAAAAGCCGTTGCGGAAAAGCAGGCCGCAGGGTGGGGAGGCGACCCGCTTTTCCGCGGCTTTGTTCACTCGATGTCCTCGAAGAAGAATTCCGAGAATTTTAGTTTTGCGTTTCCGTAAAGTTCCGGCAGGAGCCTTTTGGCCCGTTTTTCGAAATCGTCGTAATCCTTCCGGTCGTACGCCCAGGCGATTTCTGCGATGGCAGCCATCCTGGGGAGCGTCATTCGCTGCACATGGCCGAAATCGGCGATATATTCGGTCCATACGTTTCCCTGAATGCCGAGGATATTCCTATACTCGGCGGGTTTCAGGCGGTCGTAGGGATCGAGCCGGTAAACCTGCCTCATGGAGAGGTACCGTGTAGGTCCTATCGGCTCGTACTTTTCGGGATCGGAAGTCTGCGAGTAGTCGAGGTAGCAGTTCCACTTGGGTGTCATGATGACTCGGTTTCCCTTCCTCGCGGCGTCCGTTCCCCGGAACTGATCCGTCCAGGCCATGATTACCGCTGACTTCGATATTCCGCCCTGCATGATCTCGTCCCATCCGATCAACTCGCGTCCGTGCTCGTGGAGCCACTTTTCGACGCGGTGCATGAAATAACTCTGAAGTTCGTTTTCGTTTGCCAGTCCCTCCTCCCGGATGCGCCTCTGGCAGGCGGGGCACTCCTTCCAGCGCTCCTTGGGACATTCGTCGCCCCCGACGTGTATGAATTTCGAGGGGAACAGGTCGAGCACCTCTGCGAGCACGTTTTCCACGAATTCGAAGGTCTCCTCCTTTCCGGCGCAGAGCACGTCCTTGGAAATCCCCCAGTGGGTCCATACCTCGTAGCCCTTGCCCCGGCATCCCAGCTGGGGATAGGAAGCCAGCGCCCCGAGCATATGCCCGGGCATGTCGATCTCGGGAATGACCTCGATGTAGCGCTCTGCGGCGTAGGCCACGATGGCGCGTACGTCGTCCTGGGTGTAAAAACCGCCGTAGGGTTTTCCATCGTATCGGTTGCGGCTTTCGTCGGTCTTGTCGTATCGGCCGATGACGGTCTCCCTGCGTACGGACCCGATCTCGGTCAGCAGGGGATAGCGTTTGATCTCGATGCGCCATCCCTGATCTTCGGAGAGATGCCAGTGAAATACGTTCAGCTTGTGCATGGCGAGGATGTCGATGAAACGTTTCACCTCGTCTACGGTCCAGAAATGACGCCCGGAGTCAAGCATTCCGCCGCGGTGTGCGAAGCAGGGTTTGTCGCGGACGACGACCGCGGGTACTGTTCCGTCGGTAGCGACGAGTTGGCGGAGTGTCTGCAAGGCGTAGAACACGGCTTGCGGGGAGCCTCCGAGAATTTCGACGGTGTGGGGCGTCACGGCAAGGGTGTACTCCTCGGCGGCGAGGGACGGAGATGTCCGGAGACGGATTTCGCCCTTTGCGGCCACGGGTATTTCGCGCCCGATGACGGGTTCGATGTCCGTTGCGAAGATTTCGGCGGGACGCCGGAGTTCTCCTTCGGCGGCGATGGCGGTCTGGGCCGTGATCCGAAACTCTCCCCTGGCTTCGGTGATTTCCGCGGGGCGCGGGATGATGTCGATGCTCCGGGCGGAGCCGGCTGCCGCGAGAAGTGTGACGAAGATTAATAAAATGCTCTTTCTCATTGGATTGGGGAAGGGTGGTGGTTGAAAAAGCCGCCTGCGGGAACGCTCCCGCAGGCGGGTGATAAGGGATTAGTCGAGGTCCAGTTCTTCGAGATTGCCCCAGACTTCGAATTCGGCGAATGTGCCGCCTTTGTAGGTCATCGGCGTCGGTTTTACGCTCGACCCGCTGTTCCACGACATGTGGAGCGTGAAGCGGATGTAGCGCGCCCGCTGGATTTCACCCAGATAGACCGAGTTGTGGAGCGAGTGGGACATGATTCCCTCGTCGGGCTTCGTCCCGGTGAACCGTTCGCTGTATGTCCAGTCTGCGTCGTTCTCCATGCCGTCGCCCGTGATGGTCCTGGCCGTTTCGATCGTGATGTCGCCCGGAGGATTGTTCAGGGCGCCGTCGGCTTTGGTGCGGGCCGTGATGCGGACGCCGCGCACGGTCACCTCCTTGCCCATGTCGAAGACGAAATAGAACGGAACGTAGACCACCGGACCGACGGATGCCTTGAAATTGTAGGTCCAATAGCTCGCCGGGTTGCCGTCGAGCACGTCCTTGGCCCACCCGGTCTTGGGATTGCCTTCGCCCGGGGTGTATTCCGAGGTGCAGTGGACCACTTTCCAGCCTTCGCGGTCGAGCAGCTGGGCGGGCGGCAGCACGCGCTTGTTGAAGAGGATGTAGTAGACGTTGCCCTCGTCGGAGGTCTGCGCAGCGTCGTCGCCCTTGATCTGTTCGATGGTGATCGGCAGCAGGTACTGCTCGCCGTCGGGCATCTTCTCGCTGTTCAGCGTCACCTGCGCCGTCGACGAAACCTCGTTGTAGCGGGGCAGGATCACCTCCTTCTTCGAAAATTCGTAGGCCTCGGCCGGTACGAGTTCGTACGACGTGTCGTGGGCCTTGTTGTAGGCGTCGACCAGCGTGCGGTCGACCTTGAAGGTCACGGTGAGGTTCTCCGCACTGACCGACCGGGCGACGGCCCGGATGTCGATCGTCTGGGTTTTGGGTTCGAGCAGCGAGATTCGGAGCGGCTCGGCCCCGGCGTTCTGGATCGCCAGCACCGCGGGCCCGTTCAGCCCCGTTCCCGGATTGTCGTCCTTGCAGCCTCCCGACGCAATCAACAGCGCGGCGGCCGCAACGAGACGGATGGAAGCATATCGTTTCATGGTCGTGTTCGTTTTGGGTTCTACTTGTTTTTGGCCGGGAGTTTGATGTCGAGCATCACCGGCAGGTGGTCCGAGGCTTTCGTCACGTCGCCCGACTTGAACCAGCGCAGGATCTGCGAGCCTACGACTTCGCACTTCGGCGTGCCCTTGAGCTGCATGATGTAGTCGATGCATTTCGAGGGATTGTCCGACGGAAAGGTCCCGAATCCGGTGATGGTCAGGATCTCCCAGTCCTTCTGGAGCAGTTTGCCCGTCTCCGACGAGGGTGTGGCGTTCATGTCGCCGCCCAGGAAAACGGGCTTCCCGGAGTCGCCGTAACGTTCCTTCATCGTTTTGGTGATCAGTTCCACCTGTCCCAGCTGCGCCTCGGAAGAGACATGGTCGAGGTGCGAGGTGCAGATCACGTAATCCTCCATCTCCATGACGACCAGTACGCGCGGCTCGGCGCCCACGCCCTTGGGCAGGGCCACCGAAAACTTATTCACGGCCTTCTTGCGGGTCGTCACGCCCTCGCCGTATTCGCCTCCGTTGTAGGGCATGGCCGCACCGTATTCGAAGTCCCAGCTGCCCATCAGGGATGCGAAATGCTTGAGCTGGTAGACGTGGCGCGTGCGGTTGGTGTTGTTGTCGAGCTCGTTCATGCAGATGGCGTCGGCGTCGATCTCCTTCATCATGTCGGCGATGAGCTGGTAGTCGTCCTTGATGTATTTGTTGAAGATTCCGACATTGTAGGTCACCAGGCGTGTCACATCCTCGCCCTTGGAGTTGTCGATCGAGACGTGGGGCGGAATTTCGGTGTCGTAGAACGGTTCGTCCTCCATGCAGGCTGCGGCATTGCAGGCCAGGCCGAGCGTCAGCAGGGTCATCAGGTATTTTTTCATGAGTTCCAACATTTTTCGGTTTGTTTTGCGGTTAAAAATTCAGTCCGTCGTTCCATCCGGGGTTCTGGGTCAGGGCGCCGCCCGTCAGCGAGCGGTCGTCGGTCGGAATCGGATAGAAATAGTCGCGGGTTTCGTCCCAGATGCCGGGGTTGTTCTTGTGCGGCGAGATGTAGCCGTGGTCGCCGTCGGAGAAGAGAATGTCCTGGTCGATCACCAGCGTCAGTTTGGCCGTGGTCGAGGGCGTCTCGCCCTTGGTGGCGAAATAGACGTCGGGCGTTCCGTCGCCGTCGATGTCGTACTCGCCCTTGGCGGGGATGTAGAGGCCCAGCAGCGGTTGTTCGAAGGTTTTGCCTTCCTTCCAGCGCATGATGTCGTAGTAGCGGAATCCCTCCATCGCCAGCTCGATGGTGCGTTCGCGGCGGATTTCGAGGATCACCCCCTTGTTCGCACCCGTGACGTTGGGATAGCCGGTCTTCGCATCCGACAGATAGGGGTCGGGGGTTTTGTTGGCGTCGTCGAGGATCAGGTTGGACATGCCCACACGGTCGCGCAGCCGTTTGACCGAGAGGTTGATGTCCTCCTGCGTGAGGGTTCCCAGCTCGGCCTTGGCCTCGGCGAAATTGAGGTAGACCTCCGCCGAGCGGAAGATCGGCAGGTCGTTGAACGACTTGTTGTAGGCGTCCTGCGCCGTTCCGGTGACGAACTTCACGACGTGGTAGCCGGTGATCGAGTTCGCCAGGTCCGGCGCCAGCTTGGTCGTGGATCCGATACGCGTGTATCCCGGCGTGCGGATGGTCTGGGCCAGGCGCGGGTCGCGGTTCGAACACTGCTGCTTGAACTCCATGGTTTCCCAGCCGGCTTTGTCCGTGAATCGCGAACCGTCGGCCATCAGGTAGCTGTCGACGATCTTGCGCGTCATGCCCGGTTTGCCGTACGAGGCGCTGATGGTGTAGAAATTGGCATTGTGGAAGACGCCCAGCGCCGAATTATAGTCGCGGGCGAGGATGACCTCGACGCTCTGCGCGTTCTCCGAGGCGAACAGGTCGCGGTAGCTGGTGGCCGGTCCGGTCGCGGTGTAGAGCGAATAGCCGCTGTTGGTGATGAATTCCTCGGCTGCGTCGGCGGCCTGTTCGAGATACCATTTCCAGTCGTGTTCGTAGCCGTCGATGCTGTGGTACTTGCGGAACGTGCCTTCGAAGAGGCAGAAGCGCGACTTGAGCGCCAGCGCCGTCCATTTCGTCACGCGGTAGAGATCGCGTTCGGCCGGCAGATAGCGGATGGCGAAGTCGATGTCCTCGATCATGCGCTGCATGACGAATTCGCGCGAGTCGCGGGGACGCTTCAGCTCGGGGTCGGCCGAACCGAGGGGCTTGGCATACCAGGGCACGTCGCCGAAGCGCTTCACCTTCTCGAAATAGAAGTAGGCGCGGAAGAAACGGGCCACGGCGTCGTAACGGTTGCGCACGTCGGTGTCCTTGCAGTTGCCCGAGTATTCGAGCAGGGTGTTGAACTTGCGCAGGTCGGTCCACGTCCAGCCGCCGCCCGAGGCGGGAATCGTGCGGCCGTCGCGCATTTCGGCGGCGATTTCGTTCTTCACGATGTTGTCGTAGCCTTCGTTGTAAAGGCCGTCGCCGGGGAAGATCGTGTAGAAGGTGTTGCTGAAGGCCTGCAACTCGTTTTCGTTCGAGAAGAAGGTCTCGGGCGACATCTGCGCCAGCGGATATTTGTCGAGCCAGTCTTCGCACGACGAAAGCGTCAGGGCGCAGCCTACGGTCAGTATCGATAGAATCTTTTTCATAACTCTTCTCATTTAAGCGGTTAGAAGGTGACGTCCACGCCGAACATGTAGGTCCGCTGCCAGGGGTAGAGACGCAGGTTGCCGTTCGTGGCGGCCATTTCAGGGTCGATGTAATCCGAGCGGATGCCCGACCAGGTAAAGAGGTTTTCGCCCGTGAAGTAGATGCGCAGGCTCTCGATCAGCGCCTTGCGGGTCCATTGTCTGGGCAGCGTGTAGCCCACCGTGAGGTTTTTCAGACGGCAGTAGCCGATGTTTTGCAGGTAGCGGTCGTTGACGGCCGTCAGCTCGCGGTTGGTTCCCTGCAGGGCCGTGTAGCCGCGCGGACGGGGGAAATAGGAGTTCGGATTCTCCTCCGACCAGATCTGCGTGTGGAAGTTCTTGGGGAGGTAGGTGGCGTAGGGACGTGCGTAGGGACCCCAGAAGGCCAGTGCGTTGGCGGCCGGGTACCAGTCCTGGCGGCCGATTCCCTGGAAGAAGATCGAGAAGTCGATGCCTGCCCATTGCAGCGCCAGCGTGGCGCCGTAGTGGTAGCGCGGCTGGCTGTTGCCGATGATTTCGCGGTCGCCCGGATCGTCGACGGTGTTCTTGCCGATGGAGATTACGTTGTTGTCGTCCAGATCGCGGAATTTCAGGTCGCCGGCGCGCAGTCCCTTTTCGGCTCCTGCCGAGGCGTTGATGATCTCGTTCACGGTCGTCTGGTCGACGGGGTAGTTGCGGGCTTCCTCGTCCGAGGCGAACAGTCCGTCGATGCGGTAACCCCAGATTTCGCCCCAGCGCATGCCTTCGTAGTATTTCTTGGCGAAGGAGCGGTCGGGGTTGTCGAACTTGGTGATGTTCGAAACGTAGTCGTTGAAGGTCAGCGTCACGCTGTACGAGAACGGACGGCGCAGCAACTGGAACTCGTCGCGCCAGTTGAGCGAGAGCTCGTAGCCCTTGGTGCGCAGGTCGGCGCTGTTCATTTTCGGCGAGTCGGCGCCGTAGGTGGCCGGCAGGGCGATGCCCGCGGTGAGCATGTCCTTCGTGTCGCGGATGTAGAAGTCGGCGGAGAAGGCCAGGCGGTTGTTCAGGAAACTCATGTCCACGCCGAGGTTCTTGTGGATGCTTCGCTCCCACGAGAGGTCGGAAGCCACCGGGGCCGAGATGGTCGCCGTGGTGGGCTTGTCGCCGCCGAACAGGTAGTTTTGACTCCCGATCGAGATTTTGCGGATATAGTCGTAATAACCGACGTTCTGGTTGCCCAGTTGGCCGTACGAGAAGCGCAGTTTGAGGTTGTTGAACTGGTCGCGGATGCCGTCGAAGAAGGCCTCTTCCGAGACGCGCCATCCCAGCGAGAACGAGGGGAAGAAGCCCCAGCGCTGCCCGCGCTTGAAGCGCGATGTGCCGTCGTAGCGGCCGCTCGCCTCGACGAGGTATTTGCCCTTGTAGTCGTAGTTCAGACGGCCGAAGAAGCCCATCAGGGCGTATTCGTTTTGACCGCCGCCTACCTCCATGCGTTTTTCGCCGTCGGCGCCCTGGCCCACGAGGTTCAGGTCGTTGAGCGTTTCGGAGAGCAGGTTGTAACCCGTTGCGGCCACGTCCTTGAGGAATTTGGTCTCCCAGTTGAAGCCGACCATCGCCTTGAAGTTGTGGTCCCGGGCGAAGGTGCGTTCGAACGTGCCGTAGAGGTTGGCCTGATAGTAGGTGTGGGTCATGCTCTTTTCATAGAGTTTGTCCTCCATCTTTCCGGACGTGAGCGTGTTTATTTCGCCCGGATACTGCGAGTACTCGGTGTTGACCTGACGGTTGGTGTAGCGCGTGGTATTGAACATGTAGGTGAAGTTACCCTTGATCTCCAGCCCTTTGACCGGGGTCCAAGTCAGCTCCGTCGTGGTCGACATGTTGTCCGTATGGTCGTCGTTGGTGTGGCCGTCTTTGTTGAGGATCGTGGGCAGTCCGTCCATGATCTGGTAGTTCGAGAACGACGTGTTGTAGACGCTCGTGCCGTCGGGGTTGACGGGAACGAACGAAGCCAGTCCGTGTACGGTGCTCCACGAGAAGGCCGTATTGACATCGCTCGGGCCGGGGTAGAAGTACTTGTAGTTGTAGTAGCTGGTGTTGTTGCTCACCTTCAGCCACTTGTTGATGTCGAAGGTGATTTTCGACCGGAATGTGATCTTCTGGAGCTTGTCGGGATGCTGGCGAAAAAGTCCCTCCTCGCTGTAATAGCTGCCCGAGAGCAGATAGTCCACACGGTCGTTGCCTCCCGAGAGCGAGATGCTGTGGCTCGTGTTCGGGTGCTCGTCCTTGAACAGGTAGTGATACCAGTCGGTGTTGCCGTAGTAGACATAGGTGTCGCGGCCGTCGCGCTGGTCGATCTTGACCCACGGGCGGTCGGGATGCTCCGTGCGGTCGTTGCGGCGCGCCCACAGCTCCATCATGTCCTGTTCGGTGTAGCGCGTGTAGTTGTTTCCGGCGTATGAGCGCCAGAAGAGGTCGTTGAGGTAGACCGAGTAGTAGCCGCGGGTCTCGTAGTCGGTCGAGGTGGTGGGTTCGTTCCAGCCCCAGCGGCCGCTGTACGAAATGCGGGTCTTGCCCGAGGAGTCGCCGCTCTTGGTCGTCACGAGCACCACGCCGAATGCCGCACGGGCGCCGTAGATGGCCGCCGCCGAAGCGTCCTTGACCACCGAGATCGAGGCCACGTCGTTGGGGTTGATCTTCATCAGGTCGCCTTCGGCGCCGTCGACCAGCACCAGCGGCGAACCGCCGTTGATCGAGGTGATGCCGCGGATGTTGAGGCTGGCCGGATTGCCCGGGCGTCCCGACGAAGTCGAGACCGTGAGTCCCGGCACGGAGCCTTGCAGCATGTGGGCCACCGAGGGCGCCGACCGGTTCTGCAGCTGTTTTTCGTCCACCGTGGCGATGGCGCCCGTGAGGTTCACCTTTTTCTGGGTTCCGTAACCCACGACCACCACGTCCTCCATCTTTACGGCGTCCTCCGTAAGGAACACCTTCACGTTGTTCTGCGTGGCGGGGACGGCGACTTTCTTGCTCACGTAGCCCAGATAGGTGAAGCTGAGCGTTATGTCGGCGTCGGGGACCGTGAGCGTGAAGCTGCCGTTGGCTTCCGTTACCGCACCGCGGGTGTTGTCGCCCACGAGCGTGACGGCCACGCCCGCCAGCGGCGTTTCGGACGAGTCGTTGACGACGCCTGTGATCGTGCGCTGCCGGGCCGGGGACTTGCGGGCCGGGATCAGGGCGATCTGGCGTTCGGTGATGGTGAAGTTCAGCCCTGTCGGGGCGAGCATTTCCTTCAAGGCGGCTGAAATCGGCATTCGCTTCGCCTTGAGGCTCACGTGTTGGGAAAGGTCGGTCTGCTTGGCGTCGTAGAAGAACGTGTAGCGGGTGTTCTTCTCGATGCGGGATATGGCCTCCGAAAGCGGGATGTCCGTGAACTCCATATCGAGCGTCGGTTCCTGCTGCGTCTGGCCGGATACAACCGTCGTACTGCCTGCGACCAGCAGCAAGAGGATTGCAAATAGTCTGAAGTGCATCATGGTTGAAGTTTTAAGTTTGTGGAAAGTTTGCGGCGGCATTGGTCATGGGCCGCTGCGGTAAGGTCGGGTAGGGGGGTCGGTTTATCGCTTCATAGGCAATCGGGTTTTTAAAGGTCGTAATGCAGGGTTTATTCGAGTTCGGAAATCGTGACGGTGTTGTCTTCGGCGAACGTGTAGGCGATGGGGTTGATGCGGCTCATGATGCGCAGGATCTCTTCGAGCGGTTCGTCGGTAATGGTGAACGTGTAGGCGTAGTTGTGTGCGAGGGCCGGGGTGATGTGGATTTCGGTGTCGTACCAGCGTGCCATGTAGTGACAGATTTCGCCCAGCGACTGCCGTTCGAACGCGAGTTTTCCCGCGGCCCAGCAGGATTCCATCGCCACGTTGCCGCGACCGATGACCACTTTGCGCGTGTCGGGGTCGTAGCAGGCGATCTCCCCGGGACGCAGCAGTCTGCGGCTGCCGCGCCCGGTGTCGAGCGACACCGAGCCTTCGACCAGCGAGACCGACACGCAGCGGTCGGCCGCGGTGCGGACGTTGAATTTCGTGCCGTGGACGTTTATTTTCAGCCCTTCGACCTCGACGGTGAAGGGGCGTTCGGAGTCTTTGGCCACCTCGAAGAACCCTTCGCCGCGGAGTTTCACGCGGCGTTCCCCGGCGGCGAAACGGGCGTCGTAGGTGAGCGTCGATCCGCCGTGGAGCCAGACCGTCGAGCCGTCGGCCAGCCGGGCCTGCGACTTGCCTTCGAAGGCGCAGAGCCGCTGTTCTGCCGTCTCTGCGGCGGAGCGGAAGAGGTCGGCGCGGGTTGCGAAAAGGGTCACGGCGACTGCCGCGGCGACAGCTATGGCCATTTGCAGCAGGTGGCTCCGGCGACGTTTCGGGAGTTGGCCCGCATGCGGAATTTCGTAGGTTCCGATCCGTTGCTGCAACTGCCGCCACAGCCGGTCGCGGTCCGGCTCGTAAGCCGCGGCCCGCTGCTGTATTTCGCGCCATACGCGGGTCAGGTTGTTGTAGAAGCGGCGGTTTTCCGCTTCGGCGGCCCATCGGTCGAATTCGCGCTGTTCGGCCTCGCCGAGCGTGCCTTTGAGGGCGCCGACCAGAAGGTCCCAGGTATGGTTGTCCGGATTCATGGTTTGCTGTCGTTTCCATTGTGACACGAAAAATCCGGCCGACCCCTACGGGACAGCCGGATTTTTGCGGAAAATTTTTCAGCGTTCGATTTTCACGTACTCCGCATAGACGATCCGTGTGTGGGGATTGGTCGAGACGATCTCCTGCCGGAGGGCCTTCGTGCCCCAGCGGATGAAGAGGAAACGGCGCGGGATGCGGTGGACCGCCTGGCGCAGGGTGTCGACGCTGCGGATGCGGCAGGCGGCCGAGTCGCGGCCGATGCATCCTTCGACCGAAATCCACGGGTCGCGCCAGCGGAACATCCGGACGGTGTCGCGTACGGGGAGCGTGTCGTGTATCCGGACGACGACGGTGTCGCGCAGCGGGGTGCGGATTTCGGCGTCGGTGACGGCG
>OGSD01001019.1_pt1 | contig 27685 bp, 24 predicted proteins | sample 1553571 | NCBI WGS metagenome assembly OGSD01 (sample SAMEA2580072, study PRJEB22360) | human gut metagenome | biome: human gut; feature: human-associated habitat; material: faeces | place: Denmark | collected 2008/2010 | reverse complement strand
TCCATGTGTTCCGCCTAGTTCATAAATATGTGTCCAGAATTCTGGGTACATATCATTGTCCGGGGCGGTCTTTTATTTGAAAATAGCTTAAAATAATATCTTGGCGCAACAGGAGAAATAAGGTATACTATATTTAAAAAAACAAAATACAGAGCAATGACAGTTGGCAATAACATGAGGTATTGTATCTGATAGAAAGAGAGACGATATATGAGAGTAGGAATGGGCTATGATGTGCACAAGCTTGTTGAGGGCAGAGATTTGATTTTAGGAGGAGTGAAGGTTCCGCATACACTCGGGCTTTTAGGCCATTCGGATGCCGATGTACTGTTGCATGCGATAATGGATGCACTCTTGGGTGCAGCGGCACTTGGCGATATCGGAAAGCATTTCCCGGATACAGACCCTGCATATGAGGGGATTTCTAGTCTTAAGCTTTTGGAGCATGTGAGAGACCTCATTGCAAAAAAAGGCTATGTGATAGAAAACATAGATGCGACAGTAATTGCACAAAAGCCGAAGCTTCGTCCGTATATTGAGCAGATGGAGCAGAATGTGGCTGATACGCTGCAAATCGCAAAGGAGCAGGTAAATATAAAGGCAACGACCGAGGAGTGGCTTGGTTTTACAGGCCGCGAGGAGGGAATTGCATCACAGGCAATCTGCTCACTTACAGGTCTCTATGAGGCAAGTATGCAGGTCGGAGGCGGATGCAGCGGATGCAACGGCTGTCAGGCCGATTGATTTGAATATATAGGGAAAACATGCTAAAATAAAAAGATAGTTATAAATCATCCAAAAGGAGATATAAATAATGGAGAACAATTTCAAGTTTTATAATACACTCACAAGACAGATTGATACTGTTGTTCCGCGTGTTGACGGCAAAATCGGCATGTATACATGTGGACCTACAGTTTACCATTTTGCACATATCGGAAATATCCGATCATACATCATGGAGGATGTGCTTGAGAAGGCACTTCGCTATGTTGGCTATGATGTAAAGCGTGTCATGAATATCACTGATGTGGGACATCTCTCAAGCGACGGAGATACCGGAGAGGACAAGATGCTAAAGGGCGCAAAGCGTGAACACAAGAGCGTCATGGAGGTGGCAAAGGAGTACACAGATGCTTTTTTCAAGGATTTTACAGCCGTACACAACAGGATGCCTGATGTCGTAGAGCCTGCAACCAACTGTATTCCGGAATTCATCCATATGGTGGAGGTGCTTATCGAGAAGGGCTATGCCTATTTTGCAGGAGGCAATGTATATTTCGATACATCAAAGCTTGATGATTATTTTGTGTTCTCTTCAGCTGTAGAGAAGGAACAGCTTCAGGTTGGAGTGCGAGATGATGTCGAGGAGGATGTAAACAAGAAGAATAAAAATGATTTCGTACTCTGGTTTACACAGTCTAAGTTTGAGGACCAGGCTCTTAAATGGGACAGCCCATGGGGCGTCGGATATCCGGGCTGGCATATAGAGTGCTCATGCATCAGCATGAAGCATCTCGGAGAGTATGTGGATATCCACTGTGGCGGTGTGGACAATATTTTTCCACATCACACCAATGAGATTGCACAGTCAGAGAGCTATCTGGGACACGACTGGTGCAAGTACTGGTTCCATGTCAATCACTTAAATGACAGAGCCGGCAAGATGAGTAAGTCGAAGGGTGCAATCCTCACAGTTTCGGTGCTTCAGGAGAAGGGCTACAATCCGCTTGCCTACAGATTCTTCTGCTTACAGTCACACTACAGAAAGCCTCTTGAGTTTTCGTTTGATGCGCTCGACAATGCAGTTGCGGCATACAATAAGATTGCAAAGCGTGTGGCAGAGCTTAAGGATGAGGGTGATATTGATGAGACAGCTTTTGCTGACTTTAAGAAGAAATTTACTGATGCAGTTTCAAATGATCTGAATACATCAATGGCCATAACCATAGTGTATGATGTGCTTAAGGCTGATATCTCAGACAGGACAAAGCTTGCACTTATCGATGACTTTGAGCAGGTACTTGATCTGGGACTTAGGGAATCAGGAAAGGCCTTACTTGAGGCATCGTCATCTGTAGACAGTGAGCTTGAGGCATTTATCAATGATAAAATTACAGAGCGTGCAGCCGCTAAAAAGGCAAAGGATTTTGCGACAGCCGATGCCATAAGAGATGAGCTTCTGGCAAAGGGGGTTGCCATAAAGGATACCAGAGAGGGAGTAAAATGGGAGCTTGTATAGTATGAAGATAGACTCATATATTAAGGAACAGTTTGGAATAAAGGATGTTGATATAAGGACATACTCGCCGCTTACACTTGCATATATCGGTGATGGCATATTTGATATTGTCATCCGCTCAGTTGTGGTGGGAAAGGGTAATACAAAGGCAAATCTGCTTCATAAGCACACAAGTAATATAGTAAAGGCACATACGCAGGCTCTCATGATAGAGGCACTTTTGCCTCATCTGACAGAGGAGGAGAGTGACGTGTATCACAGGGGGCGCAATGCCAAGTCGCCTTCCATGGCAAAAAACGCTACAATGGCTGATTACAGGAAAGCTACAGGGCTTGAGGCGGTCATGGGCTATCTTTATCTGAAGGATGATTTTGAGAGGGTTGTTTCACTCACTAAGCTTGGAGTGGAGCTTTTAGGAATTGAAATATAGCACAAAATAAGAGGAAAATATGGATAACAACAATAAAGAAAAATTTCATGAGAATTATATAGAGGGCAGAAATGCTGTGCTGGAGGCTTTCCGTTCGGGAAAGACAATAGACAAGCTTTTTGTGCTTGACGGCTGTCAGGACGGACCAATAAAGTCAATCACAAGAGAGGCCAGAAAGCATGATGCAATCATAAACTATGTTGCAAAGGAAAGACTTGATCAGATGTCTGAGACAGGCAAGCATCAGGGTGTCATTGCAGTTTCAGCAGCATATGAGTATGCCGAGGTTTCGGACATACTGGAAAATGCTGAAAGAAAGGGCGAGCCGCCTTTTATCATCATACTTGACGGTATAGAGGATCCACACAATCTTGGCGCAATAATCCGTACCGCAAATCAGGCGGGTGCACATGGCATCATCATACCAAAAAGGCGTGCAGTGGGACTTACCCCTACAGTGGCAAAGACGTCTGCAGGTGCGATAAACTATACACCTGTTGCCAAGGTTACCAATATCTCAAATACTATAAAGGAGCTTAAGGAAAAGGGCATGTGGTTTGTATGTGCTGATATGGGTGGCACTACCATGTATGACTTAAACCTCACAGGTCCTATAGGTCTAGTAATAGGCAATGAGGGTGACGGAGTCAGCAAGCTTGTAAAGGAAAACTGTGATATGACAGCTTCTATTCCTATGGTGGGCGATATTGACTCACTGAATGCATCGGTTGCGACAGGCGTGCTTGCATATGAGATAGTCAGACAGAGACTTAAGAGTGAAAAGTAGATTACATGTCGCGGGATGAGTGGTGTGTATTATGAATTGTATATTTATAGAATAGGAAGCATATAGTGGAAGATTACAGCGCATATACGGACGAAGAGCTTGTTATGAGGATTCATAATGACAAAAATGACCATGGTGACAACAATGAAATCATGGACTATATATTGGAAAAGTATAAGCCGCTTGTGCGTAAAAAGACGAATGCACTCTACCTGATAGGTGGTGAGAATGATGACCTTATTCAGGAGGGCATGATAGGCCTGTTTAAAGCGGTCAGAGACTATAAGAGCGACAAGGAAGCATCTTTCTACAGCTTTGCACAGCTATGCATCACAAGGCAGCTTAGCTCAGCGCTTGAGGCTTCAAACCGAAAGAAACATATGCCGCTTAACACATATATATCCTTTTCGCAGAGTGACAGTGATGGTACAGAGTTTGAAGAAATACTGCAAGATGATATTGCAAGTCCTGAGCAGCTTCTCATAGAGAAGGAAAAATTTAATGAATTTAAGGAACAATTGTGGAATAAACTGAGTAATATGGAGAAAAAAGTGCTACAATTGTATCTGGAGGGAAATAATTATACATCGATAGCGCGTATGCTTGGAAAATCAGACAAATCAATTGACAATGCACTATCTCGTATCAGACAAAAGCTAAAAAGAAAGTAGGTGAAGCTTGTTATGGAGTTTTCAAGAATAGGTGAACACACTATAAAATGTGTTATTTCAGAAGAAGAAATATATGATCTGGGATATACAATGGATGAAATTATGAGCAATGGCGAGCGCACCCAGGAATTCATGAACCAGATATTTGACATGGCTTCAGAAGAGTTTGGAACTGATTTTAATTCGGGAATCAAGACTGTGAGAGCAGATTTTTTGGCGGATCACACACTTTCTCTGACATTTTCTGAACATCCTGCTACTGAGGGCATGATGGAGCATCTTAAAGATATCGTTAATGGACTGCTTAATTCGCTGCCGGCCGAGGCTGTAGAGAATGAGAAAAATAAAAAAGGCAGGGCAACTGCAAAAAAGCAGGATATGGTGTCTGTTGTAATGTTCATTTTTGAAAAATTTGATGTGGCTGTCAGATTTGCAAAGATGATTAAAGGACTGCCAATGCCATTCTCACAGCTTTTTAAGTTTGAGGGAGAGTACTTTATGAGCATGGATTTATCGGGCTATGATGAGCATGAGCTTGAAAAGATGTCTGTCATAGCAGATGAGTATGCAGATGATATCATTGCAGGGGCTGACAAAAGGGCTTTTCTTATGGAGCATGCAAAGGTTATTCTTGATGACAAGGCTATTGAGAGTCTTGCGCAGCTGTGAAGGTACTGAACAGTTAAAAAAATAATAAAAACAAGGTCTGTCAACTATACTGACAGACCTTGTTTTGTATGTAAATATTATCCAAGTACTTTTCTGATTGACTCGATAACACGGTCAGCCTGAAATGGCTTAACGATGAAATCCTTGGCACCTGACTGGATAGCGTCAATAACCATAGACTGCTGTCCCATAGCAGAGCACATAACGCATGTAGCGTTTGGGTCAGCTGCTTTAATTTCCTTTAAAGCCTGGATGCCATCCTTATTTGGCATAGTGATGTCAAGTGTTACAAGATCAGGCTTGAGCTCATTGTACTTTGCAACTGCCTCATTTCCGTCAGCAGCCTCGCCTGCAATCTCGAATCCACCCTTTGTAAGGATATCCTTCAGCATCATTCTCATAAATGCTGCATCATCAACTATTAAAATTCTAGCCATGTTGTTAAACCTCCTGTTTGATAATCTGTTTTACTATGCTTATTGGATACAACTGTAAGAGATCACTGTCTATTAAATCTCCAACAGTCAGCCTGAATGTCACCTTGACAATATCTGTTCCGTTACACAACTCATCCGGTATATCAAAGGTCTTCTGATAACTTGAATTAATAAGCGGAAAACCTATGTCGGTTGGCTCGTTTAAGAGCGAAGACATTGATGTAGCTATTGTACCACACATCTGGTTCATAGCCTCCGATATGGCGGAAAGTGTGATTTCATCAAGTGTCATATCAGAAACATTACTTCCGTCGCCTCCCATCATGAGATTGGCAATAACCAATGCATCATTTAATTTTATAATAAGTAGGTTGGTTCCGTCAAGCCCTTTTGTGTAAGGAACCTTAATTAAAATTCGATCATCATGATCGAGAGCATCCTCTTTTTTTAAAACCTCTACAATCGGAGTCGTAATATTTGTCGGTCTCTGTAGAATCATGCTCAGTGTTGTGGCTGCATTGCCTATGCAGATATTGGCTATTTCGCCTATGATATCGGCATTTTCCCGAGATATACTTTGCATTATTTTATCCTCCATATAACTGTGGTACCTATTTCCTAACATATATTATATCAGAGTTTTAAAAAATATCAAAGGAAATGTTTAATTTTTTTGAATTTATGTTAAAATAGTTTCAAAAGGAGATTACAATATGGGCGAAACAGAATATTCAGAAGCATTAAAGCTGGGAAAAAAAGAATACAGGGCAAGGATAGCTAAAGGACAGTTTCCTTATCTGCCAGTGCTTGATGAAATCTTATCAGAGGCAGATATTCAGACAGAGCAGAATATGGGGCTGGTCCAGGTCCCTTTGGATTTCGTTGTAGGAACAAGTACCATGGGAAGGACATATTCATTTGCGGCAAACTTTATGCCGATATTGGACGGGGAAACCGAATTTGCAGTGAAGTGGTCTAATCTGTCAGATGCACAGATGAATGAGGGAATCAGAGATCCAATCAAGGCGTTTGAGTACATGAACAGGTATTATGTGCTTGAGGGCAATAAGAGGGTCAGTGTACTCAAGTACTTCAACGCTGTTTCGATTCCTGCAATTGTGACCAGAAAGATTCCAAAGCTGTCGGATGATTATGATGTGAGGCTTTATTATGAGTATATGAAGTTCAATGAAATCACGGGGCTTTGCTCGGTTGAGTTTACGAAGCTGGGCAATGCTGATAAGCTTCTTTCGCTTGTTGGAAAAGAGGGCAGATGGGATGATGAGACCAAGGAAAAATTTGCCAAGGTAATGTTTGATTTTTCAAAGGTCTATAATTTCCGCGGTGGTGACAGGTTGGACATTAAGTTGGGTGATGCTATTACAGTATTTATGGAGGTCTTTGGCATGGATGCCATGCTTGAGATGTCTGAGAATGATTACAACAAAAACGTCATCAATACATGGAAGGAGTTTGCAGCAGAAGGGGAAAAGCACAAGATAAATCTGGTGCTGGATCCGAAAAAGGTACAGACAAAAAAGAGTCTGTTAAACTATCTTATTCCTCAGACTCAAAAGAAGCTCAAGGTAGTATTTTTGTATCCAAGAAAGCCAAAGACATCTGCATGGCTGTATTCGCATGAGCTTGGGCGTATGTATCTTGATGAAACCTTTTCAGACAAGCTGGAGACAGAATATGTGGCAGGTGTAGATGAGAACAATGTGGAGCAGGTGCTTGAAGATATCATAAAGTCCGGTGCCGATATAGTTTTTTGTGTGGGACCGCAGATGATGCCAAACAGCTTAAAGGTGGCTGTTGAGCATCCGGAGGTTTATATACTCAACTGTTCGTTGAATGCGCCTCATCCTTATATCAGAACATACTATGGACGTATGTATGAGGCAAAGTTTCTCGCAGGAATGATAGCAGGAGCTGTCACAGACAATGAAAGGGTTGCATATATTGCAGACTATCCGATATATGGCATGATTGCCAATATCAACGCGTTTGCTCTGGGAGTTGCAAGTGTGAATCCAAGGGCAAAGGTATATCTGGCATGGTCAAAGACAAAGGATTATGACAGGAATAAATTCCTTGAAGAAAATGACCTGCATTATGTGTCGGATCAGGATATTATCACTCCGAATGACGCGTCCAGATATTTTGGTCTGTACAAGCTGCAGGATGGACAGGCATTAAACCTTGCCATGCCTATATGGAATTGGGGAGTGTTTTATGAGAAGCTTTTGCAGAGCGTACTGGCAGGCTCCTACAAGGCTGAAGGACAGGAGCAGGTTAAGGCACTTAATTACTGGTGGGGCATGTCAGCCGGTGTTATTGACCTGATTTGTTCAAAGCATGTGCCTTATGGAGTGAAAAGGCTTGCGGATCATTTAAAGAGCGATATCACAAAGGGTGAGGTTGTGCCGTTCTTTGGACATATATATGACCAGAAGGGCGAGCTTAAAAACAAAGGTGAGCACGAGATGAAACCGTCTGATATCATGAAAATGGACTGGCTTGTAGATAATGTTGTAGGTAGTATTCCGCCTATGAGTGAGTTTGTTGACAATGCAAAGATGGTGGTTGAACTAAAGGGTGTAGAGGAAAATAAACTGTAATGAAGATACTATTCTTAGCTGATGAAGAGTCGAAAATGTACTGGGAATACTTTAAGAAAGAGGATTTTAAAGGGGTTGATATTATTGTATCATGTGGAGACTTAAATCCAAGCTATCTGTCCTTTCTGACAACGATGGTTGGAGTCCCTCTTTTGTATGTGCATGGCAACCATGATGACAAATACAAGGTAAAGCCGCCGGAAGGCTGCATTTGTATTGAGGATAATATTTATGAATATGAGGGTATACGGTTTCTTGGCTTAGGGGGATCAAACCGCTACAAGCCGGGAGATAATCAGTATACTCAGAAGGAGATGACAAAGCGTGTTAAGAAGCTGTGGTGGAAGCTTAAACGCAATAAAGGCTTTGATGTGCTTGTCACCCATTCGCCGGCAAAGGGACTGCATGATGGTGAGGATATATGCCATACAGGCTTTGATGTGTTCAACAGGCTTATTGAGCAGTACAGACCAAAGTACTTTGTGCATGGACATGTCCATATGAGCTACGGCAGGCAGTTTGTCAGGCTTGACAAGGTGGGAGAGACCACTGTTATCAACGCGTACGAGAAATATATTGTTGAAATATAGAATATTTCTGCCGGATTAAGAGTTTGTTTGTAAATATTTACCAAATTTAAGAAAATATTTATCACATGGCTATATTTAGGACACAATTAAGTGTTACTATAATATCATCAAAAGGAGCTGTTGTATTTCAACTATGTGTTGGGGTACACTCAGTTCCGACTAAAAATTATTCATGTGCACTGAATTGATGTCGCATATGCTTTTCCTCATATATATTGAATGCCACAGGCTTTATGTCTGTGGCATTCAATATATAAAATAACTAAATTGGGAAATTCTTGGGAAATTCTTGTGAAAAACCACTTTTAAAACGCAAATTTGATTTGAAAAAATGAGATACAAAAAACCCCGGAGCCCTTGATTTTATTGGAAAATCTTGAGTTTCGGGGTTTTCTTTAAATAAGCTGATGACGGGAATTGAACCCGTGACCCCTTCCTTACCAAGGAAGTGCTCTACCTCTGAGCCACATCAGCAACTATCAACTTGCTAAGTTTACTATATACATCAGCATTTGTCAAGCCACTTTGAATTAAAATATAATTTTATGTGAGTCAGAATACAATTTATTATGAATTATAGTATGCCATAACCTTTGCTACATAGTTCTGAGTTTCTTTAAATGGTGGAATGCCGCCATATTTGGCTACGTTGCCGGAGCCTGCATTGTAGGCAGCTAAGGCCAGTGATTTGTCACCATTATACTGGGTGAGCTTTTCGCTTATGTACCTGGCGCCACCCATGATATTCTGGTATGGGTCGTAGGCGTTTGTGACACCAAGTGAGGCAGCAGTCTGTGGCATGAGCTGCATGATACCCATGGCACCTGAACGGCTGGTGCACTCTGTGGAGAAGTCAGACTCGCACTTGGCGATAGCCTTAAGGAATTTGGCATCCACACCGTATTTTGAGGCAGCCTCATTAAAAATTGCATCAAGATCGGCAGAACATGACAAACCGGAAGTTTCAAGCTTTACAGAGCCTCTGTTTATTGCTGGAGAACCGGAATAAGCAGCTGTATTATTAACTGCGGCAGAAGGAGAAACTGTATTACGGCAAAGCTCGATATTTATACCATTTTGATCAAAGAACCTCTGTACAAGTGACATATCAACTGAGCCACCGTTACTTTGGGCAATCAGTCTGTCAATGGCAACAGCAGCTTCAGCCATTTTTGCATCGTCAAGCACCTGATCAAAATCAGTACCGGTGCTATTGACAGCGGAGCTGATTTTGGAAGGAATGTTATCACCGGTTACAGCAGCCTGACCGGTAGTTATATTATTTTTTTGTGTATTATCAATATACTGAAGTACTTTAATGTTCATTTTCCTGTTTCCCATTGTATCTTAATTTAAATAGTTATATCAGTTTTGAATAGTTATATCAGCTATACTTAAAAAAGTAAAGACATTTACCTAATGAGAAATTATACCATAAAAATTCTTGAAAATATACCCATTTTGTTGTAGCATATGTTTTGGTACACTTTACTATGTAAAAGTTAGGAGATAAACATGAAAAAGACACCATTTGTGACAAAACAACAGGTAGAGGAGATTGTTAAAAAATTCCCTACACCATTTCATTTATATGACGAGGCTGGCATCCGTGCCAACGCGCAGGCTGTAAAGGATGCATTTGCATGGAATCCGGGATTTAGAGAGTATTTTGCTGTAAAAGCTACCCCAAACCCATACCTGCTCAAGATTTTAAAGGATTATGACATGGGCTGTGACTGCTCATCATACACAGAGCTTATGCTTGCAAAGTCATGCGGCTTCGACGGAGAGCATATCATGTTTTCATCAAATGATACACCGGCAGAGGAATTTGCATATGCAGACAAGCTTGGAGCTATCATCAATCTCGATGATTTCACACATATTGATTTTTTGGAGGAAACGATTGGACATATTCCGGAGACAATAAGCTGCAGATATAATCCGGGCGGAGTGTTCACACTGTCAAACGGTATCATGGACAATCCGGGAGACTCCAAGTATGGCATGACAAAGGAACAGCTTTTTGAAGCATTCAAAATTCTTAAGTCAAAAGGTGCTAAATACTTTGGCGTGCATGCATTCCTGGCAAGCAATACAGTAACCAATGAGTATTATCCACAGCTTGCAAAGGAGCTTTTTGAGCTGGTTGTTGAGCTTAAAAATGAGACCGGCTGCGATATTAGATTTGTAAATCTTTCAGGTGGAGTTGGCGTGGCTTATAAGCCGGATCAGACACCAAACGATATATCAGTTATCGGCGCCGGTGTACATAAGGTGTACGATGAGGTTTTGGTACCGGCAGGAATGGGCGATGTGGCTATTTACACAGAGATGGGACGTTTTATGATGGCTCCGTATGGCTGTCTTGTGACAAAAGCTATCCATGAGAAGCATATCTACAAGGAGTATATAGGAGTAGATGCGTGTGCGGCAAACCTTATGAGACCGGCTATTTACGGCTCATATCATCATATCACCGTGCTCGGCAAGGAGGATGCTCCTTGTGACCATACATATGATGTGGTAGGCTCACTCTGTGAGAACTGTGATAAGTTTGCAATTGACAGACAGCTTCCGAAGATTGATATGGGAGACTATCTGGTAATCCATGATACAGGAGCACACGGCTTCTCGATGGGCTACAATTATAACGGACGACTTCGCTCAGCAGAGATACTGCTCGAAAGCAATGGAGAGGCAAAACTCATCAGAAGAGCAGAAACTCCGGCAGACTACTTTGCAACCTTTGACTGCTTTGATGATATTAAAATAACAGAGTAATCTGCTAGCGTACCTTGCAGAGCACGTGTCCGAATTTTATCCATTTGCTCATATCATCAACGTTATCGCTGTCGACATAAAAGGTCTCACCGTAATTGTTGATTGGTGTGAGCTCACATGGGGTTTTCTGGTGGAGTTTTCTGATGTATGCACGCTTGTTCTGTGCGTTGATAAAGATACCGGTATCGCCGTCGCGGATTGGGTTTCGACTGATTAGAAGTATATCGCCTTTATTATATACAGGATGTAGATGATTGCTTGTGATGCGGATTCCGATGTGAAGGGCATCACCGAAGGCTTTTCTGTAATTTGAAACATCAAGCTTTTCAACGTTGTAGGAGTCAAAAATCATGCCGTCGGTCATATTGCCTGTCGGGATGAGGACGGAAATCAGATCCTCCTTATGACTGCTTTCATCCTTGTAGGCAGACAGCGCAAGCTCAGTGTCTATAATCGAGTCTATAAGTATGCGCTGGCTTTTGGAAAGCTTTTTGATGCGCTTTGCAAGGTTTATTACATCATCATTGAAGCCTGTTAGTTCGCAGGAAAACCGTCCTGTCAGCTTGTATATCCGGTAAGCGGTGTAGATGTCTATACGAGAGGATTCTCCGTTTGCTATTCGCTTGTAGGTGGAGAGTGACATATCAAGTGCTTTTGCAAACTGTGCCTGGGACATACCAAGCTTTATGCGTTCGCGCTCAATATTTGTCGATATGTTGTTTGCTATTTCAAGTCGGTTCATTTATGAGCTAATCTCCCTTCTTTTTAAAAAAATAAACTCCAAATTTGGTCAAGTATTGACATGCACAATAAACTATAATGGTTATTGTTGAAACATAAATAAATATATAAGAAACGTCAATTACTGTCAAATAAGAATGTTTGTTATATAAAAAGGGAGGTGTCCTGAAACTTAATTAGTGTAAGCTGAATGCAGCTTACACTTTTTTTATTTAAACAAATGCAGCTTTATTTATAATAAATATCAAAAAAATTTTTTGAAATAAATGTGTCTGAGGCATTGATTAGAGCACCGCTAATTGGTACAATGTTTTATTATATACAAAAGAGCAGGTGAATATATGTCGCTAAGTTTCAGAAAGTGGCGGGAAATGGCGCTGACTGAGTACCCGGTAGTGAGTGATAAGTACTACAAGAAGGTGTACGAAAACATAGCCACAGATCCGCAGACAGGGGAGAGTATACTTGTACAGCTTACATTGCAGGGAGTTTTGGATAAGTGCGAGGGTACTAATTTTGAGGAGCCAATCAGAAAGTGCATTATGAAGTGTGTATACACGGGCTGTAAGCTTGAAAAGGAAATAAATAAGGTGATGAATCAGTATTACGAGGTCTAGATATAAATGAATGATATAGCAATTGATAAAGAACACTTACATTATTTGGAACAGCTGTCGGAGATGTATCCGACAATAGGCAAGGCATCATCTGAGATTATCAATCTGCAGGCTATTTTAAACCTGCCAAAGGGCACAGAGCACTTTGTATCTGATGTGCATGGTGAGTATGAAGCTTTTTCCCATGTGCTGAAAAATGGTTCCGGGGCTGTAAGAAAGAAGATAGATGATGTATTTGGTCTGGCGATGAACAAGGCTGACAAGGCTGCGCTTGCCACACTCATCTACTACCCAAGGGAAAAGATGGAGCTTATTAAGCAGGACGAGCCGGATATGGATTCGTGGTATAAGACGACTCTTTATAAGCTGATAGAGGTGTGCAAGACCGTTTCATCAAAGTATACGCGCTCCAAAGTGAGAAAAGCTTTGCCGGAGGAGTATGCATATGTTATAGAGGAGCTCATTACAGAAAAGCCGGAGGTGTTAAACAAGGAGGCTTACTACGAGTCAATCATCAATACAACAGTGGAGCTGGGCACTGCGGAGGAGTTTATAGTGGTGCTTTCCGAGCTTATTCAGAGACTTGCTGTTGACCATCTGCATGTGCTTGGTGATATATATGACAGGGGAGCGGGGCCACATCTGATAATGGACAGACTGTGCAGATATCACTCGCTGGATATACAGTGGGGCAATCACGATATTATCTGGATGGGGGCAGCCGCAGGAAATCCTGCATGTATTGCAACTGTTGTAAGAAACAGTATCAGATATGGTAATCTGGACGTGGTCGAGGAGGGCTATGGCATAAATATGCTTCCGCTTGCTACGTTTGCACTGAAGGCTTACAAGGATGACCCATGCACCAGATTTGTGTTTAAGGTGGCTCCAAGTGGTGCAGATAATATGGAGAGTGATCTGATAAAAAAGATGCACAAGGCCATTGCCATCATACGTTTCAAGCTGGAGGGACAGCTCATTAAGAAGTGGCCTGAGTATGGCATGAAGGAACGATTGCTTTTGGAACATATTGATTATGAGCAGGGCACTATAGAGCTTGAGGGCAGAACTTATAAGCTTCTTGATACAAGCTTTCCAACAATTGACCCGGCTGATCCTTACAGGCTGACAGAGGGAGAAGAGGAAGTCATACAGAGGCTCAGGAGCTCGTTTATTCATTGCGAGAAGCTTAAAAACCACGTTGGGCTGCTGCTTAAAAGAGGCAGCATGTACAAGGTATATAATGGCAATCTGCTTTTCCACGGATGCATCCCGATGGAGGAGGACGGAAGCTTCGCAAAGGTAAATATCTACGGTAAAGAGTATAGCGGCAAAGCTTTGTTTGATATACTGGAGACTTACGTCAGAAAGGCTTTTTTCTCGGATGACAGGCTGGAAAGACAAAAGGGCAGCGATATCATGTGGTACATATGGACAGCACCATATTCTCCGCTTTATGGCAGAAATAAGATGGCTACGTTTGAGAGATATTTTATAGATGACGATGACATGAAAATAGAAAAGAAAAACTTTTATTATGACTATATAAACAAGCCTGAGTGTGCGCAGCGTATACTCGAGGAGTTTGGTTTGCATGATAAAAGAGACCATATTATAAACGGACATGTTCCAGTGCACAGATTAAGAGGTGAAAGCCCTGTGAAGTGCGACGGTAGAGTGATAGTCATAGATGGTGGTTTTTCAAAGGCGTACCGCAGGCGGACAGGCATCGCGGGATATACCTTGATTTACAATTCATATGGGCTGACATTGACAGCGCATGAGCCATTTGAATCACCGGAGACGGCAGTAAGGGATGAGAGAGATATCGTATCAAGGCGTGAGGCTGTAGAGATACTTGATAAGAGAATACTTGTCGGAGATACGGATGCCGGAATAAAGATGAAGGAAAAGATAGCTGATCTAAAGCATCTTATTGCGGCATATCGTTCGGGTGAGATTGCAGAGCGCGATGATTAGAAAGAGGGAATATGATGTATGTAGTTGATGGGTTTGAGTTTCAGACAAAGGAAGAGGCAAGGCAGGCTAAAAAAGAAAGTGACGGAATACGATATATAAAGGATCAGACTGATATGTCTGACCCGGATACGGTATACAAGCTGTATTTAAGGCTTAACAAGCCGGGGTATTTTTTTACTCCTGTAGGGCTATCGTTTCTTGTTGAACTGCAGGAATATCTGCATACAATCCCATATATCAAGAATGAGGATATCCGTCCGATTTATATTCCTGAGGATAAAAAAGCGGTTGTCGAGGTAAAAAAACAGACGGAAGGCTATAAGAAAAAGTTCCATGTGGCATTGTTTTTTACTATTGTATTATCGGCTGCCATAGCAGTTATGTTTGGCATCACATATGTGAGTGGACACAGTCCGTATGTGATGGACTACGAGAATGAGCTGATAGACAAATATGAAAACTGGCAGAAGGAGCTTGAAAAAAGGGAAAAGGCAGTAGAAGAGAAGGAAAAAGCACTGGATGAAAGGCAGGATGCAACAGAGTGGACAAAATAAAGATACTGGTGGTAGATGACGAGAGCAGGATGAGAAAGCTCGTGCATGATTTCCTTGTAAGGGAAGGGTACGAGGTACTTGAGGCCGGAGACGGCGAGGAGGCACTTGATATATTTTATCAGCAGAAGGACATAGCACTGTTGGTGCTCGATATAATGATGCCAAGGATAAATGGCTTTGATGTATGCCGTGAAATCAGACAGACTTCAAAGGTGCCGATTATTATGCTTACAGCTAAGGGCGATGAGCGTGATGAATTAAACGGTTTTGACATTGGTGCTGATGAGTACATTTCAAAGCCATTTTCTCCAAAGATACTGGTGGCCAGGGTAAATGCTCTCCTTCGCAGGGCGAATAAACTGGGCAAGGAGGCAGTAATAAGCGAGGCCGGTGGTATTGTCATGGACAAGACGGCACACACTGTAGCTATTGATGGAAAGGATATTGAACTTTCGGTAAAGGAATTTGAGCTTTTGGATTACTTTATGAGCAATCAGGGGATTGCGCTTACCAGGGAGCGCATACTTGACAGTGTGTGGAGCTATGATTATTTTGGCGATGCGAGGACTATTGATACACATGTGAAGAAATTAAGAAGCAAGATGGGCGCTAAAGGCGACTATATAAAGACTGTCTGGGGTGTGGGATATAAGTTCGAGATACAGTAAGTGCTAAGCTTAGGACTAATGGATTCGGGATAAGAGGTGTCACCATGAAAAAGAAAAAAACGCTATCCACGCAGCTTACGCTTGTGATTTCATTCATTGTACTTCTGATAGCAGGCGTGTTCTGGATGGCTAATAACACACTGCTGGAAAAGTATTATGTATTTAACAAGGAAAAAGAGATGCTTGCTGTATACAAAATGGTGGACCTGGCTGCAAAAAATGACAAACTTTCAGATGATACGTTTGCTGTAGCATTTGAAAAGAAATGCGTTGGCGCCAATATAGATGCGGTTGTGTTCAACAAATACGGTAAGGTCATCATTGAGGGAACCACTGACAATCAGGAAATATTCCAGCTGCTTTTGGAGGCGAGCATGTCGTCGTATTCGGCAGACTACAACAACCTGAATATGACAAGGCAGAAGGATAAAAGGCTGGGGACAGAGTATATTATCATAAATAACAGACTGATTGACGGTAACTTTGTATACATGAAGACACCGCTTGAGAGCATTAAGGAGAGTGTGTCCATATCGAACCGCTTTTTTGCAATAGGTGGAGTGGCTGCTATTGTTGTGGGAGTGTTTATGGCATATATTGTTGCTCGCAACATGACCAGGCCGATAAGAAATATGACTGAGCTGTCGACAAGGATGGCGAAGCTTGATTTTGATGCGAAGTACATTGATACGGAAAACAGTGCAAAGGAGCTTTATGTGCTTGGTGAGCATATGAATGAGCTGTCGCAGACACTTGAGCAGACCATCACAAGACTAAAGGTGGCAAACAATGAATTACAGCGTGATATAAAGAAAAAAGAAGAGATTGATGAGATGAGAAAGGAGTTTTTGTCAAATGTGTCACATGAGTTAAAAACTCCGCTTGCTCTGATCTCAGGCTATGCTGAGGGGCTCAAAGAGGTCGTAAATGACGATGAGGAGAGCCGTAACTTCTACTGTGATGTCATCATGGACGAGACTGACAAGATGAACCGCATGGTTATGAAGCTTTTATCTCTCAATCATCTGGAAGATGGCAGTGATGTGCTTGAGATGACGAGGTTTGATCTGACACCGCTTGTCAGAGGGGTTATAGACTCATCTAAGCTTCTGGCACAGAAAAATGAGGCTGTAATTGAGTTTGACTGCACCGATTCCGTATATGTGAGCGGTGATATATACAAGATTGAAGAGGTTGTGACAAACTATATCAGCAATGCGATAAATCACTGCACAAGAGGTGGTACTATCACTGTATCATACGGCATGTACAGCGACCGTGTGAGGGTCAGCGTGTTTAACACGGGAGAGCCGATACCTGATAAGGATATAGAAAATATATGGAATAAGTTCTATAAGGTGGACAAGGCCAGAACAAGGGAATATGGCGGAAGCGGCATAGGACTGTCTATAGTAAAGGCCATTATGGAACTGCATCACAGAGGGTATGGTGTCATAAATCACAAGGATGGTGTAGAATTCTGGTTTGAACTTGAGTTATTTATTGCAAACAATCAATAAATGTGTTACTATATGTATTATTAGGATAAAAGTCATAGGATAAGAACGGGTTTATTGCAATGATGGGAAGAAATATAAAAATGGCAGCTGTGGCATTTACAGCAATTATAACGCTGACAGGCTGCGGAACAAAATTATATGATATGACTGATGCGGAACAAGGCCTTATCGCTAATTATTCAGCATATGTTGTTGCAAAACACAATATATACCAGCAGGATGGCATGACTAACGCTACGGAGATCCGTGGGGATATGGAGGATGCTGAGGACACTGAGAAAGTGGACGAGGCGTCACCTGATAATTCACTTTCGCAGGATAATAAGACATCTGAAGCCGGAAATGATAAGAGCAGCAATTCGCAGAAAGAGCCTTCTGCCACGCAGGAAAAGAAGGTGTCACTTGCCGAGGCAACAGGCTACGGCAGCCTTGAAATTACATATGATGGAGTAAACGAGTCAGATGTGTACAATGAGGGCTCATACTATTCTATGACGGCTGGAAGCGGTAATACTTTTGCGGTTATGAAATTCACTCTTAAAAATCCGACAGGCGAGGATATAAATGTTGATATGTTTGGCAATACCAGGACATATAAAGCCACTTTCCCCGATGGAAAGGAATACACGGCTGAGGGCACATTCCTTACATATTCCCTTAATACTTTTCAGGGAACCGTAAAGGCGCACGATGCGGTTGATGTGGTGCTGCTTTTCAAGGTACCTCAGGGTACAGCATGTGACAATATCAAGATGTCGGTTATAAAAGATAACGAAAAAAGTTTGATTGAATTATAAAACATATGATATACTTAGATTACTAAGAGGCGGAGGTTGTATTATGGATACTAACATATTATTGGAGTCAGGAACAAACGAGCTTGAGGTGCTTGAATTCACGTTGGGAGACAATCACTACGGAATCAATGTCGCAAAGATCAGAGAGATTTTGCAATATATGCCGGTCACTCCTGTTCCGAATACTCATCCGAGTGTTGAGGGAATATTTATGCCACGTGACACAATGATTACGGTTATCAATTTAAAGAATTGTCTTAATCTGCCACAGACGGATGAAAAGGGCTTATTTATCATTACGAATTTTAACAAACTCAATGTGGCATTTCATGTAGATCAGGTTATCGGTATACACCGCGTATCGTGGGAGAATATCATAAAGCCTGACGAGACACTGACGGGCGAGCAGGGCAGCACTGCTACAGGTGTTATCAAAATGGATGACAGGCTTATAGTTATCCTTGATTTTGAGGCTATAGTTGCTTCTATTAGTCCAGAGACAGGACTTAGGGTTAATGATATCGATGAGATGGAGGCAAGAGATAGGAGTGATGCTACAATTCTTATCGCAGAGGATTCGGCTTTATTGTCAAAGCTCATCACCGAGTGCCTTAAGAAGTCGGGATATACCAATCTCATAGTGGAAGAGAATGGTCAGGAGGCCTGGGATGTGATAAAGGATATGCAGGCAAAGGGCGATATTACAAAGCATCTTGACTGCATTATAACTGATATTGAGATGCCACTCATGGATGGGCACAGACTCACAAAGCTTGTAAAATCAGATGCAGAGCTTAGAGATATACCGGTTATCATATTCTCTTCACTGGTAAATGAAGAGATGAGGAAAAAGGGTGAACAGCTTGGAGCAGACGCACAGCTTACAAAGCCTGAAATCGGAAAGCTTGTAGAGGCGATTGACAAGCTGCTTGATAAAGCATAATATATTTAGATACAAGGGGGTGTGGCTTGTTTAGCTGCACCCTTTAATGGATTATAGATGGAGAATACTAATGAGCGATAAATCGACAGAAAACTATCTGGACAATTTGCTGGATTCAATGAACAAGCTGCAGGATACAGATACGAAGATGTCTGGGGCTGACCAGGATGAATTCCTCAAAAAGTTTGAGGATGAGCTTGAAAATGAGACATATGATGAGTATCTGTCGAACTTTGAAAAGGAACTTGATAGGGAAAATGAGCAGGCCAAGGGTCAGGCTCTTAATGTACAGACTCCGGCTCCTGATGACAAGGATGCTTCACTGGATGATATGCTCACTGAGTTTGACCGCAGGATGAAGGAACAGGAGACTCAGAGCGATAAACCGGATAACGTAGAAGACGATAAACAGGATAATGTAGAAGACGGCAATCAGGAGAAGCCTGCGGAGAGCATAATAACAAATGAACCTCAGATGGTTGAAGAAATAGGGGAGCCGGACTTGGCAGGAAATGCATCAAAGGATATACTTGACATACTAGATAGTGATGGTCTGGATAATATCGGTGATCTGCTTGAAGGAAAAATCGGTGAGACAGGGGCTGATATAGATGATTATGCAAGCAGCCAGATGAAAGTGCACGAGACGGCTGATGCAGCAGTTGATGCACAAGATACTGAAAAAAAGAGCCTTTTAAAAAGAATAATATCATTTTTTACAAAAGAGCCACAGTCAGATGATGTCACAGATATACAGAGCACAGCAGAAGATGCAGAAACTGACGCAAAGACACTCTCGGATGAGAATAAGCAGATACTTGAAGCACTGGATGCTGACGGAGAGTTAAACGAAGCCACAGATAAGCCGAAGAAAGGCAAAAAGCCTAAAAAAGAAAAGAAACCTAAAAAAGCTAAAAAAGAAAAAAAACCAAAGGCTCCAAAGGAAAAGAAGGAGCGCGTGGGATGGGAGAAGGGACCTAAGCTTCCTAAAGGACCTGTCATAGTAATCTGGTTATTTGTTATTTCGATAGTTGTATTTGTCCTCATATGCACCTTTTTGCTCGGAAACAACTCTAAAGTGATTGATGCTCAGAATACATACAACCGGGCAATAGCTGATATAGGTCAGAAAAAAGCTGATTCAATAGAGCTGTATACAAAGGCATACAGCAGGCTGAGTGGCTTGAAGCTTTCGGGTGAAGATAAGCAGTTGTACAATAAGCTGTCGGTGCTTGCATCAGTATCAGGCAAATATGATGCATATAAGAGCTTTAGCGATTCAGGCTATGTAACCATGGCAGCGGATTCCTTAGTATGTGCGGCTGGCCGATGTGCTGTAAATGCAGAAAATGCAAAGGAATACGGATGTGAGCTGCAGCTTGAGCAGCTAAAAACCATTATTTCTGATACTCTGAGCAGTCAGTATGGCTTATCATATGATGATGCCATTGCTTTGTATAATATAGATGATAGAGATGACTATACACTGGCACTGACACAGAAATTAAATGAATTAGGCATTAAAGAGGAGACAAAATGATATGATAGCAATCATCGATTATGGAGCAGGCAATCTGCGAAGTGTGGAAAAGGCTCTTACAGCTATAGGCGAGGAGAGTATTGTGACCAGAGACAGGCATGAGATTTTAAATGCCGATAAGGTAATACTTCCCGGAGTTGGAGCTTTTGGAGATGCAATGGATTCGCTTAAAAAATACGAGCTGGATAAGGTGATTCACGAGGTTTGTGACATGGACAAGCCATTTCTTGGCATATGCCTGGGCCTTCAGCTATTATTTGAGGGAAGCGATGAGAGCCAGGGTGTTGAGGGTCTTCATGTGCTTGATGGACAGATACTTCGCATACCTGATAAGGAAGGAGTTAAAATACCTCACATAGGCTGGAATTCACTTGATTTACAGAACAATGGAAGGCTGTTTAAAGGTCTTTCAGAGCATCCGTATGTATATTTTGTGCATTCGTACTATCTGAAAGCCACTGATGAAGCAATTGTCACAGCAACGACAGAGTACAGTACACACATTCATGCGTCTGTAGAGAAAAATAATGTGTTCGCCTGCCAGTTCCATCCGGAAAAGAGCAGCACAGTCGGACTTTCGATACTTAAAAATTTTGCAGGGATAGGGGAGGCTTAATATGTTTACGAAGAGAATAATCCCATGTCTGGATGTGAATAACGGACGTGTTGTGAAGGGCATAAACTTTGTCAATTTAAGAGATGCAGGTGACCCGGTTGAGATTGCGGCTGCTTATGATAAGGCAGGTGCAGATGAGGTGGTTTTTCTGGATATTACGGCGTCAAGCGACAACAGAAATACTGTTGTGGATATGGTCAGAAAGGTTGCTGAAAAGGTGTTTATACCGTTCACTGTGGGCGGCGGCATCAGAACAGTCGATGATTTTAAGGCACTGCTTAGAGAGGGTGCGGACAAGATTTCAATAAATTCAAGTGCCATAAACACACCGCGGCTTATCAGCGACGCTGCGGATAAGTTTGGCAGCCAGTGTGTGGTTGTGGCAATCGATGCAAGGCGTCGTGCTGACGGAAGCGGCTGGAATGTATACAAGAACGGAGGCCGCATAGATACGGGCCTTGATGCCATTGAATGGGCTGTTAAGGCAAATGAGCTTGGAGCGGGAGAGATACTTCTTACAAGCATGGACTGTGACGGCACAAAGGATGGATATGATATCGAGCTCACAAGGCTTATTGCCGATAATGTTTCGGTTCCGGTTATCGCATCGGGCGGTGCAGGCACAAAGGAGCATTTTTACGAGGCTCTGACAGAGGGAAAGGCGGACGCAGCGCTTGCAGCTTCACTTTTCCACTACAAGGAGCTTGAAATTATGGATTTAAAGAATTATCTGGCAGATAAAGGTGTGTCGGTCAGAAGATAGGCGGTAGATTGAGATTATGAGTATGCTTGACGGCGAGTGGGCAAAGGCTGTGGGAGCCGAGTTTAAAAAACCATATTACAGGGATTTGTACAATTTTGTAAGAGATGAATATGCCACACATGTGGTATATCCTCCGGCAGATGACATATTTAATGCCATGCATTTTACGCCACTTGATAAGGTGAAGGTGCTAATCCTCGGACAGGATCCGTACCACAATGTCAATCAGGCGCATGGACTGTCGTTTTCAGTACTTCCGTCTCAGAAGGACATTCCGCCATCACTGCAGAATATCTACAAGGAACTGCACGACGATTTAGGGTGTGATATCCCGAATAATGGATATCTGAAGAAATGGGCTGATCAGGGAGTTTTGCTATTGAATACGGTGCTCACTGTCAGGGCTCATCAGGCAAACTCGCATCAGGGGCACGGCTGGGAGAAGTTCACGGATGCAATCATAGAGGCTGTAAATGAGCAGGACAGACCTATAGTATATATGCTCTGGGGACGTCCGGCGCAGTCAAAGATTCCTATGCTTACAAATCCAAAGCATCTGATATTGAAAGCACCGCATCCAAGCCCGCTGTCGGCTTACAGAGGTTTTTTTGGCTGTAAGCATTTTAGTCAGGCCAATGAGTTTTTAAAGGAACATGGAGTGGAGCCGATAGATTGGCAGATAGAGGATATATAAAGGACGACAATACCGGCTCATATGTTAGTAATACCTGGCTGGGCGATACCGGCAGATATTATCTTGACATAAATTGGAAAAGCGTCTATATTAAAAATATATAGAAGGTAACGGATTACATGATTATCAAAGGAGTGATACTATGAGAGGAATAGGAATGTGGGATTCATCATCCATATCCACACTGTTTTCCGGCTTTAGCAGCAGTAGAAGCAGCAATGCAGCATCGTCTTTTATTGCCAATATGGATATGATTACATATAGCGGCATTAGAAGTGGCAGCTATTTCAAGCTTCTCAAGTCATATTATGGAAATAACCTTAATTCAAAGGCCCAGTCTCTTGTCTCATCATCTGTTTCTACATCTAAGGATTCAGCGAAGACACTTGCGTCCATCGAGTCGGAGTCAGAGGATATGGTAAAGTCGGCGCAGGCTCTTTACAAAAACAGCCGCAAGGACGATACAGATGCTACGTACAAGAAGGTGTCAGCTTTTGTGTCTGATTACAACAGTCTCATTAATGCTGCGGATGATTCTAAGACAAAGCAGATTTCGAGAAATCTTGAGTCTATGAAGTCACTTACAGATATCAATTCAAAGTCGCTTGCGAAGGTGGGAATCACAGTGGATTCCAAGTCAGGCAAGCTGTCTGTGGACGAGGATGCCTTTAAAAAGGCTGATTCGACCAAGGTTGATGCACTTTTTAAGGGGAATGGCTCTTATGCTTACGCAGTGGCAAGCAAGGCTTCAATGCTTGAGTATGCCGCAAAGAATGAGGCGGAAAAGACTAATACGTATGGCGCCGATGGAAGGTATACACAGGCCTACAACAGTGGATATAATTATAATATGTTTTTATAGTCAAAGACAGGCTGGGAATCACCCACCTCACTTTATGGCTTAATAAAAGAAGCATCCCGGCTTGGGATGCTTCTTTTTAATTAATTAGCGTTTAGTTGTCGTTTTCGTCGTCCTCGCTCATTGAGTAGACCTGACGTTTACGTGCCATCTCATCGCTCTCAAGATATTCATCGTAGGTTGTGATCTTGTCGATCATTGAACCGTTTGGCAGGAATTCTATGATTCGGTTGGCGGTTGTCTGGACTACCTGGTGGTCACGGCAGGCAAAGAGGATTACTCCTGGGAATTTTATCATTCCGTTGTTTAATGCTGTTATTGACTCCATGTCGAGGTGGTCTGTAGGCTCATCGAACATGAGTACATTGCTTCCCATGATCATCATGCGGGAGAGCAGTACACGAACCTTTTCTCCTCCGGAGAGTACACGCATTTTCTTTACTCCATCCTCACCGGCAAAGAGCATACGGCCAAGGAAACCTCGCACATATGTGGCGTCCTTTATTTCTGAGTACTGTGTGAGCCAGTCAACGATGAGCTCATCAGTATCAAAGATTGTGGTATTGTCTTTTGGAAAGTATGACTGGCTGGTTGTGACACCCCATTTATATGAGCCCTCGTCAGGCTCAAGCTCTCCGGCAAGGATTTTAAACATAGTTGTTTTTGCAAGCTCGTTTCCACCGACAAATGCAATTTTGTCATCGTGGTTGACAGTGAATGAGATATTGTCAAGTACCTTTACGCCGTCGATGGTTTTTGAGATGCCCTCAACAAAGAGCACGTCGTTTCCAATTTCACGCTCAGGACGGAAATCAATGTATGGGTATTTACGGCTTGATGGACGTATTTCATCAAGCTGGATTTTTTCGAGGGCACGCTTTCTTGATGTAGCCTGCTTTGATTTAGAGGCATTGGCAGAGAAACGCTGGATAAATTCCTGCAGCTCCTTGATTTTTTCCTCTTTCTTTTTGTTTGCTTCCTTCATCTGACGGACAATAAGCTGGCTTGATTCATACCAGAAATCATAGTTTCCTGCATAGAGCTGGATCTTACCGTAATCCATGTCGGCGATGTTCGTGCAGACCTTGTTGAGGAAGTATCTGTCATGGGATACAACGATGACCGTGTTCTCGAAATTGATGAGGAATTCCTCAAGCCATGAGATGGCATCGAGGTCTAAGTGGTTGGTAGGCTCATCGAGAAGCAGTATGTCAGGATTTCCAAACAGTGCCTGAGCGAGAAGCACCTTGACCTTTACTGCACCCGGCAGATCTGCCATCAGAGTGTAGTGATCCTCAGTAGGTACACCGAGACCGTTTAAGAGAGTAGCTGCATCCGACTCGGCATTCCAGCCGTCCATATCGGCAAATTCAGCCTCAAGCTCGCTGGCACGGATTCCGTCCTCGTCTGAGAAATCCTCCTTCATATAGATGGCTTCCTTCTCCTTCATGATATCATAGAGACGCTTATTACCCATGATAACCGTATCAAGTACTGTAAACTCATCGTACTTGAAGTGATCCTGCTGTAAGAATGACAGTCTCTGTCCCGGAGTGATTACGATATCACCGCTTGTAGGCTCAAGCTGTCCTGAGAGAATCTTTAAAAATGTAGACTTGCCGGCACCGTTTGCACCAATAAGTCCGTAGCAGTTTCCCTCTGTGAATTTTATGTTGACATCCTCAAATAAAGCTTTTTTACCAATTCTTAATGTAATATTGTTTGCACTAATCATTTTGTCTTTATTCAATCCTTTCCTATTTAATAACCTGTTCGTTTCTGTAACACATCGTTTCTATTTTAACGTAAAACCAGTATTTTGCAAGTGTTTTACAGGCGATTTATAGCCATTGTGCCCTTTTGTACATAAAATTTACCTTGTTAATAAATATTTTAGGGTTTTTGTACAATGTATTGCTAAAAAAACTTGATTTTTTACAGCGCACAAACTAAACTATTATGTAGAGACATTCTGATTCATGTCTATAATTGAACATTTATTTTACAGGAGGAAATATCATGTCTAGAGCAAAACAGTCGATGGATGGAAATACCGCTGCCGCTCATGTAGCATATGCCTACACAGAGGTTGCCGGAATCTATCCTATCACACCTTCTAGCCCAATGGCTGATACAGTTGATCAGTGGTCAGCAGCAGGACAGAAGAACATTTTCGGAAGCACTGTAAAGGTAGTTGAGATGGAGTCTGAGGCAGGTGCCGCTGGTACAGTTCACGGATCTCTTGCAGCTGGTGCACTTACTACAACATTTACAGCTTCACAGGGACTTTTACTTATGATCCCTAATATGTACAAAATCGCAGGTGAGAATCTTCCTTGCGTATTTGACGTATCAGCTCGTACAGTATCTTCACATGCACTGAATATCTTCGGTGATCACAGTGATGTATATGCTTGTCGTCAGACTGGTTTCGCAATGCTTTGTGAGACAAATCCACAGGAGGTTATGGATCTTTCACCAGTTGCACACTGTGCAGCACTTGAGGGAAAGGTTCCATTCATCAACTTCTTCGATGGATTCCGTACTTCTCATGAGATTCAGAAGATCGAGAAGTGGGATTATGAAGATCTCAAAGAGATGTGTCCAATGGATGCAGTTGCTGAATTCAGAGCACACGCTCTTAACCCAGAGCATCCAGCAGCTCGTGGATCACACGAGAACGGAGATATCTTCTTCCAGCATAGAGAGGCATGTAACAAGTTCTATGATGAGCTTCCAGCAGTTGTTGAGAAGTACATGGACAAGGTTAATGCTAAGCTTGGTACAGATTACAAATTATTCAACTACTACGGAGCACCTGACGCTGATCGTGTAATCATCGCTATGGGTTCTATCAATGATGTAGCTGAGGAAGTAATTGATTACTTAACAGCAAAGGGAGAGAAAGTCGGACTTATTAAGGTACGTCTTTACCGTCCATGGTCTTCAGAGGCTCTTCTTAATGCTATTCCAAAGACTGCAAAGAAGATCGCTGTATTAGACCGTACAAAAGAGCCGGGATCACTTGGTGAGCCATTATACTTAGACGTTGCTACAACACTTCGTGAAGCAGGAATGAACGATGTTGTATTAGTAGGCGGACGTTACGGATTAGGATCTAAGGATACACCACCTTCTTCAGTATTTGCTGTATATACAGAGCTTGAGAAGGATGCTCCTAAGCACAGATTTACAATTGGAATCGTGGATGATGTTACAAATCTTTCACTTCCAGAGGTTAAGCCAGCTCCTATCACATCTGCACCTGGTACAAAAGAGTGCAAGTTCTGGGGTCTCGGCGGAGATGGTACTGTAGGTGCTAACAAGAACTCTACAAAGATCATCGGTGACCACACAGACAAATACATCCAGGCATACTTCCAGTATGACTCAAAGAAGACTGGTGGTGTTACAATTTCTCACTTGAGATTTGGTGACAACCCAATCAGAAGCCCATACTACATCAACCAGGCAGACTTCGTAGCATGCCACAACCCTGCATATGTTATCCAGGGCATGAAGATGGTTCAGGATGTTAAGCCGGGCGGAGTATTCATGATCAACTGCCAGTGGTCAGATGAAGAGCTTGCTCATCACCTCAACGCTGACGCTAAGAAATATATCGCTGACAACAACATTCAGCTTTACACAATCAACGCTATCGACAAGGCTATCGAGATCGGAATGGGTAAGAGAACTAACACAATCCTCCAGTCTGCATTCTTCAAGCTTGCAGATGTAATGCCAATCGATAAGGCTGTAGAGTACATGAAGGCTGCTGCTAAGAAGTCATACTCAAAGAAGGGTGACGCAGTAGTAGAGATGAACTACAAGGCTATCGATGCCGGTGTTGACGCTGTACATAAGGTAGAGGTACCAGAGTCTTGGAAGAATCCTGAGGCAGATGCTCCTAAGGCAGAGCGCACAGGACGTCCAGAGGTTGTTAAGCTTGTTAACGAGCTCCTTGATCCAATCGCTAAGATGGATGGAGACAGCCTTCCAGTTTCAGCATTCGCTGACAAGGCAGACGGACAGTATGTAACAGGTGCTTCTGCATACGAGAAGAGAGGAACAGCCGTTACAGTTCCACAGTGGGATCCAGAGAAGTGTATCCAGTGTAACAACTGTGCATTTGTATGTTCTCACGCTACAATTCGTCCAT
>OGSD01001009.1_pt1 | contig 27858 bp, 19 predicted proteins | sample 1553571 | NCBI WGS metagenome assembly OGSD01 (sample SAMEA2580072, study PRJEB22360) | human gut metagenome | biome: human gut; feature: human-associated habitat; material: faeces | place: Denmark | collected 2008/2010 | reverse complement strand
GGCCCTTTGTGAACCATTGCGGTGCAAATTTAGGAAATAAATTCGTATCTTTGCCTCCGCAAACATAAAATTCGCAAAAAATTATGAAGCACGCATACGTATTCCCGGGCCAGGGCGCCCAGGCCGTCGGAATGGGCAAAGACCTCTACGACAACGTTCCGGCTGCGAAGGAACTCTTCGAGAAAGCCAACGAGATCCTCGGTTTCCGCATCACCGACATCATGTTCGCCGGTACGGACGAAGAACTGAAGCAGACCCGCGTCACCCAACCCGCCGTATTCCTCCACTCGGTGATCATGGCCAAGGCGCTGGGCGTGAAGCCCGATGCCGCCGCCGGACACTCTTTAGGCGAATTCTCGGCCCTCGTGGTCGCCGGAGCGCTCTCGTTCGAGGACGGTCTGAAGCTCGTTTCGAAGCGCGCCATGGCCATGCAGGCCGCCTGCGAAGCGCAGCCCGGAACGATGGCCGCCATTCTCGGTCTGGAAGACAAGGTCGTGGAGGAGATCTGCGCGTCGGTCGACGGCGTGGTCGTCGCCGCCAACTACAACTGCCCGGGCCAGCTGGTGATCTCGGGAGCCGTGGAGGCCGTAGACGCCGCCTGCGAGAAAGCCAAGGCCGCCGGAGCGCGCCGTGCGCTGCGCCTGCCGGTGGGCGGAGCGTTCCACTCGCCGCTGATGGAGCCTGCCAAGCAGGAACTCGAGAAAGCCATCGCCGAAGCGCCGTTCCAGACGCCCGTATGCCCCGTTTACCAGAACGTCGACGCCAAGCCCTATACCGATCCCGCCGCCATCAAGGCCAACCTGATCGCCCAGCTGACGGCCCCCGTGCGCTGGACCTACATCGTGCGCAACATGCTCTCCGACGGCGTGACGGAATTCACCGAACTCGGCCCCGGCAGCGTGTTGCAGGGACTCATCCGCAAGGTGGACCCCAACGCAGTCGTGGAATCGAAATCGACGCTGTAAAACAAAAAGTTTCGCTTAAAAATTAACGCCCTGATTTTCAGGGCGTTAATTTTTTACCCCTCATTTTGAAGCAAAATTTATTAAATTTTATTAAAAACTTATTGCATTTATTAAAGATAGTGTATATATTTGCAGAGTTAGTTAAAAATGAGCCTGGAAGGATGACATCACTTACCGAATTTTTCAACAAACACGAAGACGACGCCCTGAAGGGCATTACGCACAAAAACAGCATCATCAAGCGCAACATCATCGCGCACATGGCTGTCAACGGAGAATGCACGCTTTCGGAGCTTACCAAAGAGCTTCACATCAGTGTCCCCACGATCACCAAACTGGTTCAGGAACTGGTCGACGAGAACATCGTGACAGACCTGGGCAAGGTGGAAACCCCGGGCGGACGGCGCCCCAACATCTTCGGCCTGGCCAACTCGGCAATCTATTTCGCCGGGGTGAACGTCGGTCGTGACAACATGCGCTTCCTGATCATCGATCTGCAAAACAACATCATCAAAGAGGAGAACGACTTCACGTTCGAGCTGCTCGACCGTCCGCAGTGCATCGAGCGCATCTGCTCGGGCATCGAGAACTTCATCGCCACATGCGGCATCGACCGGGGCAAGATTCTCGGGCTGGGCGTCTGCATGACGGGACGCGTGAACCCCGACACGGGCCGCAGTTACAAATACTTCACGTCGAGCGAACAGTCGTTGCGCGACTTGCTCGAAGAGCGCGTCGGCATCCGCGTACTGCTGGAGAACGACACCCGCGCCCGCTGCTATGCCGAATACACCTGCGGCAAATCGAAGGACGAGAGCAACGTGCTGTACCTCCACATGGGCCGCGGCGTGGCCATCGGCATCGTGGTCGACGGACAGCTCTACTACGGCAAGAGCGGCTTCGCCGGCGAGTTCGGCCACATTCCCTTCTTCGACAACGAGATCATCTGCTCGTGCGGCAAGAAGGGCTGCCTCGAAACCGAGGTTTCGGGCATCGCCATCGAGGACAAGATGTGCCACCTGATCCAAAAGGGCGTGAACACCATCCTCAAGGAGAAATACGACCAGCAGAAGACCATCCACATCGACGACATCATCACTGCGGCGAAAAACGACGACAACCTTTCGATCGAACTGATCGAGGAGGCGGGCGAAAAGGTCGGCAAGGCCGTGGCTTTCCTGATCAACACGTTCAACCCCGAGACAGTCATCGTCGGCGGCAACCTCGCGGCGGCGGGCGACTACATCATGCTGCCGCTCAAATCGGCGACGAACAAATATTCGCTCAATCTGGTCTACAAGGACACCAAGTTCCGCGTGTCGAAGATGACCGAGAACGCCAACGCCTGGGGCGTGGCCATGCTGATCCGCAACAAGATCATCGGATTGTAATGAACATCGAGGGCCGCACCATCCGCCTGCGGGCCGTGGAGCCGGGCGATGTCGACCTGATGTACGAGTGGGAGAACGACTGCGACATCTGGCCGGTCAGCGGGACGACGGAGCCGTTCTCGCGTCATCAGCTGGAGCGCTTCGTCGAACGGCATCAGGACATCGTCGGGGTGCTCTGCGACGGACAACTGCGGCTGATCATCGAGACGCTGTTGAGTTCCAAGCCGGTCGGGGCGATCGACCTGTTCGAATACGACCCGATCCACCGCCGGGCAGGCATCGGCATCCTCATCTACGAACAGAGCGACCGGGGACGCGGCTACGCCTCCGACGCCGTGGAAACCCTCTGCCGCTATGCACACGATACGCTGCGCGCGCATCAGCTGTGGTGCAACGTCGGTGCCGACAACGAAGCGAGCCTGCGCCTGTTCCGCAGCGCGGGATTCACCGAGATCGGCGTCAAACGCGACTGGCTATGGCGGCCCGACGGCTATCACGACGAGGTGATGCTGCAAAAGATATTCGACTGAAACAGCGGACCCCGTCGGGGTTCGGGATTATAATGATGTAACAACTTGATAAATCAAGTTGTTACATTTTTGTATAGGATAATAGGTAACGAGAAAGCAACGGTTTATTTTCAACTTCTTGCACTCAAATACTGTATTTCAAATAACCTATCACAAAATACGAAAAATTTTGGGGATAGGCAAATTAGACAACGTATCGAAAAAAGCATGTTTTTTATACGACATTTGTTGTAAAAAATCTCAATATTACTAATGAAAGTTAAGAATGGTCACTCTATTTATAGTACCATTAAAAAAGTCTAACTAATATTGTAACAAAGGTAACGCATTACCCGGTGTAACTTCTCAACAAGAAGAGTGGAGATTTCGAAGCCTCGACCGGAATCGGATTGGCAATAGACGTATACTGAAATTGAGTAAAGACCAACCGGATTTTGACATTTGTCCGCAGAAGCTTCGATTTGAGTCGCGACGCTTACAAGGGTTTTCTCTGGTAACCTGTTTTATCGTCGTATCAAGTAGGATGATCAGTGGCGTGTGAGTAGGTTGAGAGACGATTGAAAGGTAAGGTTATGAAACATATCACTATAACTTTATAGGTAGAATCAAGAGTATCCTGTTCTATCCTTTGAAATCATCGGTTGAGAGATGTTTTAGACAAGACGATAAATTAGCTTTTGTCCAAGTTTCTATAGTCCGAACTGTAAAGAATTCAGCTTCGTTTGTTTTGTTAAAGTAGGAATTTTTAGAATACAGAATTGCATGCCTGAATATCTGTCCGGAAGAAATCACTCGTCATCCTTATTCAAGGAATAAAGTAATGCTTCAGTAAATTTCGTGCGATCCTTCTTGCATTCCAAGACACGGCATTTAACATCGGTTGGATTACCGAATTTAATATGTAATGTGTCCTCAAAAACTCGAACGACCAAATTGAACAGAGCTGCCGAACTATCTGCCAGAGCGAAAGGTGGTAAAGCCATCCGATCGAGTTTGCAAAGTATCTTCGAAACACTGATTGCCGAATACTCTTTCGACCAATAAAGCGGCAATGAAATCGGAACTTTATCCATGATAAAATGTTCTTGCAAAGTTCGCAATTTGATCTGTGTATAACTTAGTATTCGTCAAGCTGTCTTTTTATCCGTTGGATCACATAGAGTTGCAATAATTGGAGTGAAATCGTGGAAATGTAGATCTAATTTTTCTGCAGTAGGGATATCCCTGTAGATATTTTGATTAGTATTTGAAAAAATGGAATCTTTGTCAATATTTCCACATATGCATTTAATTCATAAGCATTCGATAAATTGTATCTTTTTGACAGAATTTGTCATGTTTGCAGCATATCAGTAGATAAAAAGGTCACTTAAGATACGTTTATGCCGTGGAATTTTCATCACTTGTTAAAGGTATCTTCTGAGGTTTCTATTGCTCAATTCATTTTGAGGCATTCTGGCAAAAATATCTTCATCCATAGTTTCAGCACTTGTGGTCTTGCGGCCTTTCGAAAAAGCCATAAATCATATATCCATCACTTTAGTCCCCTCCTAGTAGTCTTCCAGAAGTTTTTTGTCAGACGACCGTTACGGGAACTTGTATATGGTGGGAAAAAGATTTTCTGGCACAGCATTGCAATTCACCACATGTAATTCTTTACAGCACAGAGTTTCTTATCGTCAATAACAGGCCCTATACTTTCTGCCTGAATTTCATCCCGCAAACAGCCACAACGATTTAAGTTATACATAGTGGCAAGTCTGGCGTTGAGCGTCAAAATGATGAGCGAGACTACCGGTTTCTGGTATTTTTAATCACCCAGTAAGAAGCAGTTTGGTAGAGATACTTGTTGGGATAATGTTGGTGGTCACGATCTAAACCAGAGATAGAACGCTTGTAATACAGTGCTGTATTACAAGCGTTCTATCTCTGGAAAGTAATCAATTTAGTATTGAAGCTATTCGGAGATCAGCTCTAAATTGATATTGCAGGAATATAAATCACCCTTACGCATAAGTATAAAGCTGATTACCTGCCATTTTTTTATAGTTTTTTGACAGTTTAAACGACATTTCGAATTTTCTATCTATTTTCGACCATCAACATCATATCTTTTGTGGGTTTAATTAAATGAATTCGCCTTTGGGAAAGACTCGCAATTCCTAATGCTTACATCGGATACGGTAATATTGATGTGAATTGAACCCGAATTCTCGTAGACTCGCAGTCAGACTTATCCCAGTATTTTACTGGAGGGCCCTATCAATGCTCTTTTATTTAGCATACTTTTTTGTTCAATGGGAAGTTGAAATTGCGAGTGGAAATATTGGGTTCATTCAGATACTTACAAATCACAAAAGTTATAAAAGATAAAAAACAATATGATATGGGAAAGCTTGTAATTTATACAGAAAAATCAAACATAGAAATTATTTTATTCCGTGTTTCTGCAATATTCGAATAATTTGTGGCTGAACTTTCTTCAGCATCCGTTCGAACCCGAGGTCCGTGGGGTGTACGCCGTCGACGGTCGCCTCGTGGTCGTCTCCCAGCTTCATGCCGGGATTGATGAACCAGATGTTTTTGTCCGTTTCGAGGATTTTCTCCATCCCTTTCCGGGCAGCTTCCCGCTTAGCGTCTTCGAAAGCCCGTTTTTTCAGGTCGAAGTTTCCGCTTTCGCGCACCTCCGTCTGGAGGAAGATCAACGGCGTCGTGGGATGGCTTTCGCGGATGCGCCGGACGAACCCTTCCAGCCGCTCGTCGATCTGTTGGGCCGACGGGTTCGAAAAGGTGTCGAACAGAAAGGCGTCGGCCCGGGTCTCCGCGGCGATGCGCGCGAAGAATGTATCGAGCTTGCATTGCCCGCTGGCCCCGAGGTTGATGAACCCGAATCCCAGGGTGCGGCCCAGGCGTGCGGCGTAGGCCATTCCCGGACGGCTAGCCGAAGTGCCGTGCGTGATGCTCGACCCGATCACCACAATCCGGTGGCGGAAGGGGTCGGGAGCGGCTTCCAACAGCGCTCCTTCGTCGGTTCCGATTTCGAGGCCGGCGATCTCGTCGTACAGCGGGAGGTACAACAGACACTCCTTCATCGTCGTATCCATGTGCTCGACAATGGGGGCTTCGTGCTGCGTCCCGGATTTGTTCGGCACCCCGACCCCGGCGAACACCCATTTGCCGTCGCGGCGGATATAGAGGTCGAGTCCGCGCTGGGCGATGAGCGTCGTATTCGCCCCCGGGAGTTTGTTGACGGTGGTCCACCGGGCGCGGATGTTGCGGCTGTCGGTGCGGAACACCACGGCCAGCCCCGTGGAGTAGCGGTAATATCGCGTGACCGTCGGGGTCAGCTCGGGATAACGGGCTACGTCTATGCGCTGAAACGCCGGGCCACCCGGCTGGGCTTTGTTGACGATCGTGAGATTTGCTGCATCCGTGTATTTTACCGGAGCGTTTTCTGCGGCGGCCATTGCCGGCATCAGCAGGCAAAGGAGCAGGTATGTCAGTCTTTTCATGCTTCTGTATTTTGTTTTCGGTTCAGCAGCGGCAGCAGGAAGGAGATGACGGACGCTGTAATCCAGAATACGGCCACCGGTCCGAAGTCATAGTGTTTCATTCCGTCTGCCGTTACCGAGATGTTTGCATCGATAAGCCATCCTGAGGCCACGTCCTGAATTCCGGCAGCGCAGTAGGACGCTATACCCACCATTCCCAGCGCGGCCCCCGTCGCCTTTCGGGGCACGATGTCCACGGCCATGAGTCCTCCGAGGAAACAGATCAGCACTCCGATTGCTATTCCGAACAGGACCATCGAGAGAACGTTCACCCACATGGCATTTCCTCCGTAGAGGAACAGGACCAGCGCCAGGGAATTCAGTATGCCGAACAGCAGGGCGGGTATCTTTCGGTCTCCCTTGAAGAGTTTGTCCGAGAACCATCCCGAGAGCACGGTTCCGAGTATTCCCAGCAGTGCGTTTATCGAGACTACGGAAATCGCCTCTACATCCGAGAATCCCTTGGCCTCCTGGAGGAACAACACTCCCCATCCGTTTATGGCATATCGGGATATGTACATGAATGCGCTTGCCGCCGCCAGCACCCATACGGCCGGGGTGCGGAGCACTTGTTTTTGAATCTCCCGAACGGATTTGTCCGCTCCCGGCGCTGGTTTCTCGTGGGCCAGGGCCTCTACGGGCGGCAGTCCTTTGGATTCGGGGGTGTCGTGAAGCCAGCACAGGACGATGACAACGCCTATTGCACCTGCAAGTGCCGATCCGAAGAACCCGGCCTGCCAGCCTGCGAATGTCACGATGGAACCCACGAAGAGGAACGAGAAGAACTCCCCGAGGTTATGGCTTGCGGAGAAGAATCCGTAGTAGGTTCCCCGTTCCCGGAGGGGATACCACCGCGAGAGGGATATGATGGCCGGGGGCGCTCCCATGGACTGCGCCCATCCGTTCAGTCCCCACATGACGGCGAATGCCGCGAATATCACGGCCGTGGGAACTACGGAATGCGCCAGCCCCAGCAGTCCCATCAGGGCGTTTGCGGCAGCCGAGACGATGAGTCCCGTGGCCATGAAGCGTTTGATGTTGCAGTAGTCGGCGATGAATCCGTTTACGAACTTTCCGACGGCATAGGCGAAGAGCAGGGCCGATCCGATGACGCCCAGCTGGGACGCGTCGAGGGATCCGCTGTCGAGAATGGGCTTCTTCATGACGTTGAGACTCGTGCGGCAGACGTAGTAGAGGCTGTATCCGAGCGTCGCGGCGACGAACGCTTGCAGGCGCAGACGTCGGTAGTACTTCGAGCGGGCGTCGTCGTCCATCTCGCGCCCGGGGGCGGGAGGGCTGATGCGGTAGAAGTCGGTGATGCGGCTCATGGGGTCAGTCGTGCAGTCCGCGTGCGCGGAGGTAGGAGATCAGCAGTTCGGGACGGTCGGTCTGGATCATGGTGGCGCCCATATCGACGAGTTTGCCGTAGACGGCCGCCGGGTCGCCTTCGAAGGCCGCATCGTCGCAGAGACCTCCGCAGAGCGACGGCCACAGGGAGTTCACCCAGAGTTTCGAGCCGCCGGCCACCACTTTTTTCATGCAGGCTTCGACTGCGGGGGTGTATTCCGACCAGCAAACCTCGTAGGCAAGGGGTACGGTGTCCGTGCCGAGGTATTCGGCGAAGAGCGCCTGCCCTTTGGGTTTGAGGATGTCGATGATGGGCATGTACATCATGTTGTGCTCGTAGCGGGAGAACTTCGCGGCGACGTCTGCGACGGGGCTTTTGCCTTTGATGAGGAGCTGTCCGGTGACCCCGAGTTCCTCGGAGAGGCGCTGCACGAGGTCATAGTACTGGTAGCCCTTGTCGATATTGACCACGATGCGGTCCTTGCAGAGCTCCAGCGCTTCACGAAGCGTCGGCATGCGGTGCGACGTGGCCACGCCGTGGCCCGATTTGAGGAAACACCGTTGGATGGAGTCGTAGGGGATTTCGGCGATGAGACCTTTGCCCGTCGTCGTGCGGTTCAGCGTCCGGTCGTGGCAGACCACCAGCACGCTGTCGGAGGTCAGCGCAAGGTCGATCTCAACGATGTCGGCCCCCATGCCGATCACCGACTCGATGGCCGCCAGGGAGTTCTCGGGCCAGTTGCGCCAGTCGCCCCGGTGGCAGGCGACAAGCACCTTTTTCGAGGCGGGGTTGTGAATCTCCGAAACGACCCGTTCGGCACGGGTGCCGGGAACGGATTCGGTGTGTGAACAGGAGGTTTGTAAAAGCAGCAGTCCTGAAAGAAGAATAAGCAGTTTTTTCATGGATTGTTTGGATTGAAGGCAATAATAATGTTAAATATATAGTAAGAAAAATCGTGTATTCGCGTGGACATACACGATTTTCTGTTGGAATCCGCTTCGTGTTACCAGTTCATCACGCGGACTTTATAGACATCCAGGTCGGGAACTTTGATCGTTCGTGTCTCTGTCGAGGCGTTCTTGTCCGTGGAGTAGCGGATGGTCTGTGTCGACCAGCTTTGCGAGCCCTCGGGGTTGGTGGAATCCGTGTACCACAGTTCGCCCGTCTCGTCGTTGTAGTTAATCGATTTGATAGCTGTCGATGCGCTGAAGAGCATCATTTCGGTAAACCGGTTGGCGCCGATGTCGTAGAGATAGGCCCGGCGTCCGCCGATGCAGAGCGTGTTCGAATTGACGTAGCTCATGTCGTGCAGACCTCCCTGGGGCGTCTGTACGGTCTTTTCCAGTTCGAGCGACGGGGTTGCCGTCTCCCAGTCTTTGAGTTTGTAGATCTGGAGGCTCTGGCCGCCGATCGCATAGAGGCGCTGGGTCGTTTCGTTCCACACGACGCCGTGCGCCGAGCCGAGCGCCGACTGGTAGAGAATCCGGTTGGGCTGCGAGATGTCGTAAAGTTGTATAGAGTTATTCCCAGAACTTTCGCCTCCGGAACAAGCCACGACGATGCGGTTGCCGGGCAGCAGTTCCGCCGAGTGGGCGTTGGGAGTCGCCGTAGTGTGGAACAGCACCTCCTTCGTGGCGATGTCGAGCAACACGCACCAGTTGTAGGAGCTGGTGCACAGGAGTTTCTTGCCGTTGTCCACCGGCTTGCAGTCGTCGAGGTGGTTGCAGCGGCTCTTGTCCAGCCCGAGCACGGCGGCGGCTTCGGTCGCGTCCCAGCTCCATGTGACCACATCCTTGTAGGTGGTTTCGTTGGCCAGCCCGGCGTCGATCATGTAGACCATGTTGTCGCCGCAGAAGACCAGTTCGGTCACGAAACTCGAACGGGCGTCGTCGGTGTCGTGCTTGCCCCCGGCCTCCAGGGTCACGGGCTCCGTCTTCCCGACCGAGAACGAATTACCGTCGGTGTCGGTGAGGGTCACGGTGTAGCCCTGCGACAGGGCCACGGGGGCGATCATTACGGGTATCAGCTGCGTCTCTTTCGAACAGTCGAGGGGTGCGGGCAGCGTCACGGTGATCGTCTGAGCCGATGCCGATGCCGACCAGTCGTCGATGCCGATCGTGAGCTCTCCGGCGATCCCTTCGCCGCCGTTGGCCTTTACGACCGCCTTGCTGACCGAGTAGTTGCCCTTTTTAACGCTGACGTACATCGTGCAGAAGAGATTCGTGAGCTCCATGCTGCAACCCTCGTAGGTGTTGAGCCGCGCCGTGGCCTTGCCGGCGAGAATCGGGGCGACGGAACCCGTCTGCGCCGTGGGAACGACGGTTTTCAGCGTGCCGTTCTCACAGCGGAGATCGGCGTCCGAGGGCCAGAAAGCGACGACCGTCGAAGCGGCGTGCTGCGGCGCGCTGAGCGTGAAGAGAAAGAGCGATTTTTGCGATCCCGGCTGGATCGGCGCCGCATAGACGGCCTCCGGGACGCTTTGGTCTGCGGCGAACAGTCCGGCCTTGTCGTTTCTGCCCCAGGTGGGCAGCGTTGTCGCTCCCTTGTCGTTGTAGTATTTCGACAGCGTCAGGGTGGTTTTCGAAGAGAGTTCCCGGGGCGAGTCGTCGTCGTTCGAGCAGCTCGCGACGAGGAGTCCCGTTCCGGCGCAGAGCAGCAGAACCCGGAACAGGCGGAGTTTTAAGCTATTCATAATTTCAAATCTTTTGTGTCGCATTTTTATTGAGATCTTAAAATAAAACGAAACAAGTTCTTACCGGATAATGATCCGAGATATAAGGAGCACCATAATTTTCTTTCAGAGTTTGGAAAATGCTTGCCACGCATCCGTTATCATAAAAGATATGGTCAAGTTTACGGGTTCCAGATGTTTTGTAGCCGTTGTATGTGGCTTCCTGATCTGTGACAGGAGCAGTCGCACGGGCATCTTTCATTACTTGGTGCAACGGATTGAAACAACTCTCATCGGTATCCGAATTGAAATCAGCAGTAAGAAATACCGGAAGTTGTTCTGAGTTGACCTCCTCTATTTTATTTATAATTAATTTGATAGATTCTTTTCGAGCCACAGTGCCGGAGTTGTCGAGATGCGTGTTGAAAAAATAGAACCGCTTGCCGGTTGTTTTTTGTCTGAATAACGCCCATGTACAACTTCGGTTGTAATTGGCATCCCAACCCTTCGAGGGTATGTTAGGCGTTTCTGACAGCCAAAAAGTTCCTTTATCCAGCATTTCGACTATTGATGTCTGGAAAAAGATGGCCATACACTCTTCAGAGGCATATGTTTCCGTTTTGGGAGGTGCTTCACCGGTATCGCGTCCTAATCCGTACCAAGCATATTCCGGGCACTGTTTTGCCAAATAAGTGATTTGATGGGGTTGTGCTTCTTGTAAACCCATTATGGTCGGCTGTTGCCTGTTTATCATCGTTATGACGGCTTGTTTACGATTCTTCCAGATGTTGTCTCCATCGGAGGGGTTGTCGACACGGATGTTGAAAGAGATGGTTTCGATGACATAAGGCGAACGGGCCTCGTCAGCATCAGCCTTGCCGCCGGCTGTCAGCGTGATTGGCTTGTCCGATGAAACAGTATATGAAATCCCGTTAATGTCATAGATGGTCACGGAGTATCCTTGCGACAGGGTTACAGGCGCGAGCATAACCGGGATCAGTTTGATCTCAGCCGAGCAGTCCAGCGGTGTGGAAAACTTTACGGTAACACTCTTTTCCGATGCGCAAATAACACCGTCCTTAAGCCTGATTGAAGTTTCTCCGGCGATGGCTTCCCCGCCGTTGGCCTGTATAACGGCTTTGGCAATTGCATGGCTTCCCCAAACAGGTATATACATGGTGTTGAACAGGTGTTTCAACTCCATGTGCAACCCTTCGTAAGAGTCGATGCGACCTGTTGTTTGTCCGATCAGAAGTGGAGCGACGGTTCCTGTCTGCGTTGTGGGTATCGTCGTTTTCAATATGTCGTCCTCATATATGAGATTCGCATCGGCTGGGTAGAAAGCCACTAATGTTGCATTGCTATGTTTCGGGGCCTTGAAATTGAGCAGAAAAAGCGATTTCGGCGATTGTGTCTGAATTGGGGAGATGTTGATCTTCTGCAAAAAGTTGTCCCTGATGACGAAAATGCCGGCCTTATCGTCTTTTGTCCATGGATGAAGCGTTGTTTCTCCTTCGTTGTTGTAATATTCTGACTGGGTCAGGGTGATTTTTGCGGCTAATTCGATGTATTCCGAGGAATCGTTATCGGAGCAGCCCGCCATGAAATATGCGGTCATTCCGAATCCTATTCCGAACCATATTGATTTTCGAATTTTATTCAATGAAAAGCGTTTCATTGTTCAACGTTTTTTATTTTATTAAGAATGACTTTGCTGCAGGTTTTCATGACGTTTCCGGAGGTAAGGTTTCCTGCGGCGTGCCGGCCTGCTCCCCGCAGGCGGCTCCCGAAAGAGCCGCTGCGAGGATCAGCAGTTTGTTGATTGTTCGTATCATCGGTTATCGTTGGATTAAGTATTCGTTTTCATGTCCCAGTACGACCTGTTCGGCGACGCTGCGCAGGTAGGCGGCCTTCGATGCCTCGATGCCGCAGTCGGCGGGCGAGCTGCCGAACGCCTCCCCGTAGAGCACGAGGTAGTTGACGCAGGCTTTCAGGTAGGCGCCGTAGACCGACTGGTGCTTATTGTCGGTGTGGTAGAGGTTGATGCCCGAAGAGCCTTCGCGCACGATACGGAACGCTTCGCCGATCGGCGATATCCACGTTCCGGCGGCTTTTGCCATGGCACGTGCACCCTTGGCATTGTAGTTTTCGAAAGTCGCGAAGTCGGTGAATCCGCCGTAGCTGCTGGCCGAGAAGGTCCAGGTCTGTTCGAGAATGACTTTGCAGGAGGCCGATTTCGCCCGAATTTTGTCCGCCAATGCCGTGCAGTTGGCAGCTATTGACGCCGTGCCGTCGCGTCCGTAGGTCGCGGGATTCTGGCTCTGGTCCTGAATGAAGGCGTAGTCGTAGCCTCCGATGTCGATGGCGTCGGTCGAGAACGACAGCCCCAACTGCTGTCCGAAATTCTGCGAACCCTTGAAATGCCCCTTGACATTGAGATAGTGGCCTTCGTTCCAGGCGATCTCTTTGAGCATCCACGCCGGGTTGCTGTAATAGGAGAACGAGTTGCCGAGGCAGAGCACCTTTTTCGTGTCGCCCGGGACCGCCGTGCCGAGGTTCTGGACATAAGAGCCCGAGAACCCGAATTGGGGTAATTGACTTGCTGAGTCGTCAGCCGAAATGTCTTGTGTACCACCCGTGCAGGTGTAAGGACCCACAGCGCGGCAGCGGATCTGCACCGCACCCTCGACGGGATCGGTGAAACGGATGGTCTGCATGATGCTGGCGTGCTGGTAGTTGGTTCCTGTGGCCACGCCCGAGCACTTGTAGGAATAACGGATCGAGGGGTCCTCGGGTGCGGTGAGCAGGTCCTCTTCGACGCTCTTCCAGACACCTCCGTCGAGATACTCCACGATGAAGTATTTGGGCGAATTGGCTTCGCCGGCCATCGTGGCGTCGAACTCTACGGCCGTACCGGCTTCGAGTCGCCTTACGGGCAGGGTGTAGAGCCAGTAGTCACCTTCGACCATTGTCGAGACGGAGGGACGGTATGAATTGACCGTGCGGGTGAATTCACGCCCGACGTTGGCCTCGCCGCGTACGACGGATATATAACCCGAACTGCCCGAGGTCGACGGAAGCATGTTCGAAGCGCTCCACGAGGAGTTGTACTGTCCGACAGTCGATGCCGAGAAGATCCACTGGCTCGGGAAGGCCGGGCCTGCCATCAAATCAGTGTCGAGCTTGCCTCCGGCCTCCAAGGTCACCGGTTCTGTTTTTTTGATTAAAGCTATATCTTCGTCTTTGGAATCGTAGATGGTCACAGTATACCCTTGCAAGAGTGTCGCGGGGGCGATCATAACGGGTATCAGCTGTGTTCCCTGTGAACAATCCATGGGGGTGGGCAGTGTTACAGTGATCGTCTGTTCTGATGCTGATGTTGACCAGTCATCGATGTCAACGGTGAATTTCCCTGCAATTGCTTCGCCGCCGTTGGCCTTTATGACCACTTTGCTGACTGAATAGTGGCCTTTCTTGGCGCTGATATACATCGTGCAGAAAAGGTTTTTCAGTTCCATGCTGCAACCCTCGTAGGCATTGAGTTGTGCTGTGGCCTTGCCGACGAGAATCGGGGTGACAAAACCCGTTTGCATCGTAGGGATGACAGTTTTTAACGTGCCGTTTTCACAGCGGAGATTGGCATCCGAGGGCCAAAATGCGACGACCGTCGAAGTTGCATGTTGCGGTGCGTCGAGCGTGAAGAGAAAGAGCGATTTTTGTGATCCCGACTGGATCGGTGCTGCATAGACGGCTTCCGGAGCGTTTTGGTTCGTAACGAACAGTCCGGCCCTGTCATTCCTCTCCCAGGCGGGCACCGTTATTGTTCCTTGCTCATTGTAGTATTCCGTCAGCGTTAAATTGGTTTTCGAAGCGAGTTCGCGGGACGAATCGTCGTTGTCATTAGAACAACCCACGGCGAGTAATCCTATTCCTGTGCAGAAAAGTAGCAAGCCTCGGAGCAAATAGAATTTTATTATGTTATTCATATTTGTGGCATTTGATTGGGTTATTTTTTCATTTTGCCGAGAATGACCTCTTTGTAGGCTTTTACGACATTTTCGGGCGTAGCGTTCACCCCGGCGCGGACTTCGTGCATGAAAACTCCCTTGTAGCCGGAAGCCTGTAGGCGGCGGAGGAAATCAGGCCAGTCGATGACGCCTTCGCCCGGCAGCCAGTGACGTTCGTCCTTGCGGTCGTAGTCCGAAGCGTGGATCGTGCCGATGCGGTTGCCGACGGCCTCGAAAAAGTGCGCATGCTCCTCTTTGAGCAGGTGGTTCGAATCGAAGCAGACCATGACTTCGGGGTAGTCGGCGATGAGCCGCATAAGCTCGCCCGAGTCGCGGCCCAGGCACGTGCGGGGCAGGTTCTCGATGCAGAGCACCGCGCCGATCTCTTTGGCGGACAGCGCGAGGCGGCCGATGGAGTTGGCCGAGTTTTGCAGGCGGATCTCCCGTTCTTCGTCGGCAATCGGCTCCGAACTGGGATGGAGCACGAGCCGCTGCGGGCCGAAGATCGACGCGAGGCGGATCATCCGCTCCATGAGCGCGACGTTCTGTTCGCGCAGCGCCGGATCGGCTACCGAGATGTCGAGCTGGCGGCTGAACGGCAGGTGGCAGGACCAGACTTTCAGTCCGGCTTCTTCGAGCAGCGCCTTGACGCGGTAGGCCCGGGTGTAACATTCGTTCTCGGGAGCGTTGCGCCAGAAATAGTTGAAGACAACCTCCACGTGGTCGATGCCCGCGGCTTTGATCTGCGCGAGTTTTTCGGGCTCAGGGACCTTCACCATGCCGAGCGATACGCCCAGGGGGTATTCGGCCCGGACGGATCCAGCAGTCAGCAGAAAGATTATCGTTATGAGCAGTAGTTTCTTCATTGTTTTATTTTGGCTGGTGAAAGGAGACGCCGGGGATTCCCGGCGTCTCTTGATTCAATTATTTGACGCAGCACGATCCACAAATGTCGCCGCCATGGGTACTCCAGCTCGATGCGCGTTCGCCGCCGACGTATTTGCCGACGAAAACGCCGTTCTTGCTTGAGCCGCCGATGAAAGCCGAATAAATGACTCCGTCGAGATAGTTGTTGCCGCCCATCTGCTTCTGGTTGTTGTCGCCGCTCTCGTAGGTCCAAGAATCAACCACGTTGCCGCTGGCATCGAAGATGTAGGTCGTGTTAGAGGTCTGTCCCGAAGTGATGTAGAAGCGGTTTTCGCTGTCGACGCACGGGTGGGAGTAATTGAAGGCGTTGGCGAGGGAGCTGCCGGTGTGGACGTACTCCCAGTTGACGGCCGAAAGGTCGCCCTTCACGTTGTAGACCGAACCGTTTTTCGAACCGGCGAAGACCGAACCGTTGGGGGCCACAACGGGCTCATAAAGGAGGTTGGGATTGTCTTTCTCTACTACCAACGATTTTATCGCTTCATGTGTTTTTATGTTAACGGCCCCTATATAACCATTTCTGCCACCAAAATAAGCAAGGGTTTTGTCGCTGTTGACGGCAAATCCGGTGATGTCGGACATTTCGCAGCCAAGGGTAACCTTGGCGATTTGTTCGCCGGTTTCAATATTGACGAAGAAAGCGTCGGTTTGCGTTCCGATCAGCAGCTCGCTGCCGTTAACCAGCAGGCCCCTTCCGGCATCTCCTGCTGAAAACTGCCATTTCTTTTGTCCCGATGCAGCGTCTATGGCGAAGGCTTTACCCAAAGCATCACAAATGTAAACCACTGTTCCGTTAGCATTGACGGCCGGGGCGGCGCTCTTCATTGAACCGGCTTCGGAGAAGATCCACTTCAACTCGCCTTCCGGCGTGATGGCATAGAACTGTCCAGCGCTTGTCGTGCCGTAGTAAATGTCGCCTGTCACGGGATTCACGGTGAGCATGTTGTAGCTTCCTGATTTGGAGGTTGGTAGGTAACGCCACTTCTCATTGCCTGTCACGACGTCGAAGGCGTAGAGGGCGGAGACTTTGTTGAAGGTGATGATGTAGACGGTCTTTCCGTCGGGCGAGAACACCGGACAAGTGCCTTTGAATCCGTTGTAGTTCGAGCCGTCCTGCGCCCAGTCGGTGCTGTAGATGACGTATTCGCGGATTTCGACCTCGAGGGTCCACGAGCGGGCGTTGCCGTCGATCGTGGCGTTCAGCTTCACGGTCTGTGTGCCGACCGTGCCCAGTCCGTATTTCACGACGGTTCCCTCCTTCACGACGTCGCCCGGGAAGGTCCACTTCACGTCGGTGGCCGTCGGGTAGTCTTCGGTGTTGAACGAGAACGTGATCGGCTGGTTCTTGGCCGCCTTGTCGCGGTCGAGGATGTAGGGGATCGCCAGGGTCGGCATCGCTTTCGCGGTGGCCGGTTCCGAGGCGCCCTTTTCGTAGTTGGCCGTCAGCGAGAAGTAATAGTTCTTGTCGTTGATCAGCTTGTCAAGCGTCACGCTCGTCGCGTCCTTGTCGAGCGTCTGTTGCTCGACGTTGTCGGGTGTGTCCTCGTTGTAGTAGGAGAGCGTGTAGGAGAGCACCGTCGTCGCGGGCTTGGTCCACGCGAGGCTCACGAACGAGTCGCCCGCATCGACCGTGAGGTCGGTGACCGGGAACCGCGTCGTGGCGGGTCTGCCGACGGCGGCGACGTAGTTCGAGACGAGTTTTCCGTAGACCGCCTGCACGTAGAAGGTGTACTGCGTGTCGTTGACGAGTCCGCCGACCGTGCAGTTCATCTCGCCGCCCGTGCGCAGGGTGACCGTTTCCGAATCGGCATCGGTGTAGTAGACGATGAAGTCCGTCGGGTTCCAGCCTTCGGGCAGGCTCCAGGAGAGCAGTACCTCCTCGTCGCCCGGCGTGGCGGTGAGATCGGTGACCTGGTGGCGGGCCGCTCCGGCTTCGGGGATATCCTCACTCCAGCATGCGGTGAGGCCCGCGGCGATGAACGATATCAGCAAAAGGTTGATTATCTTTTTCATGCTTGTTCTGACTTAAGTGGTTGGTTAATTGAAACCGGGATTCTGCCAGAGAATCGACGGGTTGTTCACGATTTCGATCTGGTTTTGCGGGATCGGGAAGATCAGGTTGTGCGAATCGAGTGAGTAGCCCATTTCGCGGAAATAGTCGACGGCCAGCCCCAGCCGCACGAGGTCGAACCAGCGGTGGCCTTCGAGGGCGAACTCACGGCCCCGTTCAGCGGCCAGCTCGCGGCGGAACTCCGCTAGGCTTTTGACCTCGTCGGTCGTCAGTTCGTCGAGCCCGGCCCGCGTGCGGGTCTTATTGAGCCATTCCAGCGCGTCGCCCAGGCTGCCTCCCGATTCGGCCAGCGCCTCGGCGTACATCAGCACCACGTCGGCATAGCGCAGGTGCGGGAAATCGTTGCCCACCTGCGTTGTGTAGGTTGCGTCGTAGGTGTCGTACCATTTGGTCATGGCGAAGAGATTGTCTTTAATCTTGGTGTAGGAGCTGATCAGCGGTAGACGGTTGTCCTTCTCGCTGTCGTAGATCGCCTTGAAGGTTGGTGTGGGGTTGTTGATGTCTGCCAACACATCTGTGTTGGCGCTGTACCAGTAACCGTGGCCGTTGTCGTTGGTCTTGTTGTAGTAGAGCGCGAAGATGATCTCCCGGTTCATTTTGTTACCCACGTCGAAAACCTTTTTCGTCGTCGATTCCAGTCCGTAGGAGGTGTTCTTCATCGCCTCTTCGAGGGCCGTCTTGGCCTCGGCGGGCTTGCCGAACGTGAGGTAGACCTTCGCCAGCAGCGTGTAGGCCGCGATGTTCGCCACACGGGCCTTTTCCGGACCCGGTGTCGGCGGCAACAGCCGGGCCGCCTCGGCAAGGTCTTCGGTCAGCAGCGTGTACATCTCCTCCTCTGTGCAGCGGGGGATGAGTTTGGCAGCTGCTGGGGTTACCACGGTGCGGGTGATGGGCACCACGCCGAAGACGCGGTAGAGGTTGAAATACCACCACGACCGCAGGAACAGACATTCGCCGCGATATTTGTCGTAGTTGGCGATCTTGGCTCCGGTCATGTGGTCGAGTACGTCGTTGCAGCGATAGATGCCGTTGTACCAGGCATTCCAGATGTCGTTCAGGATGCCGTTGTTAGCTGTCTCAGCGAAATGGTCGATGTCGTAGCGGTTCTGCGTCGATACAGCCATCGATTCAAGGACGTTTTCGTCTCCGCGGTAGCCGATCTCCGTGAGGTGGAAGCTCATCTGGGTTTTGAGTTTGGCATAGCACGCCACGACTCCTTGGTTGAAGTCGTCGTCGGTCTTGTAGAAGTTGCCTTCGGTGATGTTGTTGCTCGGGTACTGTTCGAAGAAACTTTCGCCGCACGAGCCCAGACCCAGTACGAGGAGTCCCAGCGCAAGGAAATATTTCGGTTTCATAGTCATCGTCATTTTTGATTACAGGTTAAAGTTCACACCGACGCTGAACGTGCGCGACAGCGGATAGGAGCAGTAGTCCTCGCCCGAACGCAGGGCGTCCGTCGAGCGTTTGTTGACCTCGGGGTTGTAGCCCGAATAGTCGGTCCACGTGAAGAGGTTCGTGCCCTGCACGTAGATGCGCAGCTTCGAGATGCCGGCCTTGCGGGTCCAGCGGTCGGGGAAGGTGTATCCCAGCGAAAGGTTTTGCAGGCGCAGGTAGGAGCCGTCTTCGAGGTGGAACGTCGAGGTACAGGCGCCGTTGTTGCCGCTCGATTTGCGGGTCGCGCGGTTCAGTTCGCCGTAGGGATAGCGTTGCAGCGACTCCTTCATCATGTTCGACGAAGCCTCCATGTTGAGCAGGTAGCGGCGTTCGAGGTTCAGGATTTCGTTGCCGTAGACGCCCTGGAAGTTGGCCGCCAGGTCGAAGCCCTTGTACGAGAGGTTAACCGAGAAGCCGTAGTAGAAATCGGGCATGTAGTTGCCTACGATCACGCGGTCGGCGTCCTTTTCGAGAATGCCGTTGCCGTTGGCGTCGACGAAGCGGAAGTCGCCGATCGTCGTGGTGTCGAAATGGGGATAGGAATCCAGCTCCTCCTGGTTGTGGAAGATGCCGTCCTGCACAAGCAGGTAGTAACAGCCGACGGGCTGGCCTACGCGCGTGAGGTAGTAACCGCCGGCGTAGGAGGATTCTTTGATGATGTCGGCGTTCTCATCGCCGAGGCTCAGCACCTTGTTGCGGTTGAGCGACCAGTTGGCGGCAAAGGCGTAGGAGAAGTCGCCGAAGCTGCGCCGCGAGGTGAGCGCCAGCTCGATACCTTTATTCTGCATTGAACCGATGTTGACGTTCGACGAGGTGAGGCCCGATACTGATGAGACGGGAACGTCGAACAGCATGTCGGTCGTCTTCGAATAGTAGTAGTCGGCGGTGAATCCGAGGGTGCCGCGCCACAGGCTGACATCCAGACCAACGTTGTACTGCGTGTTCTTCTCCCAGCCCAGGTCGTTGTTAGCGATCTGCGTGGGATAGACCTGCGAAGTGAGTCCGTTGCCGAGATCGATGTTCGTCGAGCCGTAGAGCGCCAGGTATTCAGAATTGCCGATTTGAGCGTTACCGGTCTGTCCCACGCTGGCGCGGATTTTCAGGTCGTCGACCCATTTCACATCGCGCAGGAAGCTCTCGTCGCTCATGCGCCATCCCACGGAGGCCGCCGGGAAATAACCCCACCGGGTGTTGGGGGCGAAGCGCGACGAACCGTCGCCGCGGATCGAGGCCGAAACCATGTAACGGCCCTTGTAGGAGTACTGCGCACGCACGAGCCACGAGGCGAAGGTGTAGGCGTACTTGTTGTTGTAGGTCTCCGTCAGGTCGATGGTCTTGCCCTTCGTGGTGCGGATCTTGTCGTCGCCGGCCGTGCCGGTGCCCACGATCTGCGAGGTCTGGATGCCCTGCTTCTCGGCTTCGTAGACCGCCACGGCGTTGACCGAATGATCGCCGAAGGTGCGGTTGAAGGAAAGTTGGTTGGAGATCGTCCAGTGGAAATAGGAGTTCATGTTGTTCTGCGCTTTGGGGGCTGACAGATCGTCGTAATATTTATGGCCGCGCAGGGGGATGTACGAGGGGCGGTAGTAGTTGCGGATGTAGGAGTAGTAGTCGCCGCCGGCCGTGAATTTGTATTCCAGCCCTTTGATGAACTCATAGGAGACGTAGGCGTTGCCCAGAATGTTGATCTTCTCGCGCACGTCGTCGATTTCGAGCGCCAGCGCCACGGGGTTGAGCACCTCGTTGGTCTGGGTGTCCCAGCTGTTGACGCGCAGGAATCCGTTCATGTCCCAGTTGTAGGAGCCATCGGTGTTGTAGACCGGGAAGACCGGAGGCGCCATCAGTGCCGAGGCGATTACACCATCGTCGCCGTACTGCGTGTCAGAGGAGATGTAGTTGGTCTTCGAGTAGGAGGGCGAGAAGCTGACGCCGTATTTCAGCCGGTTGCGCTTGCCGTCGATGTTGGCCCGCAGGCTGTAACGTTCGAAATCCGACCCGATGATCGTTCCCTCGCGGTAGAGGTAGTTGGCGCCGATGTAGTAACCCAGCGTCTTGGTGCGGCCCGAGACCGATACAGAGTGCTTGGTCGAATAGGCCGTGCGGAAGATGGCGTCCTGCCAGTCGGTGTCGGTCATCGTGCCGGTCTTGTCCTGCAGGTAGGCCGTGATGAGCGGGTCAACGCGGTGGTAGGTCTGGGGACGGTCCTCGTAGGGGTCGTCGATCGAACCCGTCGGAACGTTGAACAGGTAGGCGCCGTCGCGGGCCTCTTTGAAGATTTTGGCGAATTCATAGGCATTGAGCATGTCGATCGTCTTCGAGACGCTCGAGACGCTGAACTGGCCGTCATAGCTCACGACGGGGCGTTCGCCCTCGCCGCGTTTGGTCGTGATGAGGATGACGCCGCACGAGCCGCGCGAACCGTAGATCGCCGCCGCCGAGGCATCTTTGAGCACTTCGAGGCTCTCGATGTCGCTGCTTTCGAGGTTCGAGAAGGCCCGGGCGTCGCACGGAACGCCGTCGATGACGTAGAGCGGGTCGTTGCCCGACGTGGCCGACTGGATGCCGCGGATGCGGATCGAAACGTTGCCGTCGGGCTGGCCGCCCAGGGTGAGCACCTGCACGCCCGGCATCTTGGCGGCCATGGCGTCGCGGAAATCGGCCGTCGGCATGGCGGCGAAGTCTTCGGCCTTGATGGACGAGATGGCCGTCGTCACGTCGCGCTTGTTCTGCACGCCGTAGCCTACGACCACCACGTTGTCCATGGCGATCGCCTCGCTTTTCAGCGTAACGTCGGCCTGCGTCTGGTTGTCGGCGAGGGCCAGTTCCACTTTGTTGTAGCCGATGAGCGAGTAGACCAGCACGGCGTCGGCCTGCCGGATGTCGATGGCGTATTCGCCCGTGGCGTTGGTCGCCGTGCCGACCGTGGTGCCTTTCAGGATGACGGTGGCGCCGATCACCGGCGCGCCGCTTTCGTCGGTCACGCGGCCCTTCACGGTGCGTCCGGCGTCAGCGGCCGGGCGGGTCTGCGATCCCCCCCCCGTTTGGCTGTGAGGACGATTTTCAGCCCCTTAACTTCCATATTCACATTGGGAAGCACCTCGGCGATGATCGAGGCGATGCTGCGGTTGACGGCCTTCACCGACACCCGTTTGTCGGGGTTGATGTCGGCGTCGATGTAGGCGAACGTGTACTGGCTGTTGGCTTCGATGCGCTGCAACAGCTCTTTGATGGTAACGTTCTTCGCATCGACGGTGACGGTCGGGACCTGGGCCGAAGCCGTGGCGGCCGACACCGCGCAGAGGAGGACCGCCAGGAACAGATGCCGGCAGATCCTTTTCAAAACGTTGAGTTCATTCATGATAGTTTCGGTTTGTGTTTGATTCGATTTTTCAAATGAAAGGGTATGCCGGAGCCTCTTGTTGCGGGAGGTTTCGGGACAGACCGTCTATGTTACAGGGTTTATCTCTGGGTGATCAGGACGCGGTTGCCGTCTATGCGGTAGCGGATCGACATCAGCGAGGACATTACCTCCATGAGGTCTTCCAGCGGTTCGTGGCAAACGACCAGCGACAGTCGTTTTTCAGGCGAGATGTTCGAAGAGAGGGAGATTTCGATATTGTACCTCCGTTCGAGGTTGATGATAATGTCTTTCAGCGGCGTGTTGTCGAAGATCAGACGCGACGAGAACCACTGGCTGTAATTCCGCGCGTCGACCTTTTCGACGCAGGCGCGTTTCGAAAGCCGGTCGAGCGAGAACCGCTCGTCGGGACGCAGCGTCACGGGGCTTCGGAGATGCTCCCCGGAGATCTTCACCGAGCCGGTTTTGAGCACTATCTCCTCGCTCGATCCGAACGCGTAGTTCATGGCGTCGAACGAGGTGCCCAGCACCTCGACCTGCAAATCGTTCATGCTGACGCGGAACGGCCGCAGCGTGTCTTTCCGGACTTCGAAGAACGCTTCGCCCGTCAGGGCCACGTCGCGGGTCCTGCCCGAGAATTCCGCGTTGTACTTCAACCGGCTTTCGCCGTTGAGCCACACCTTTGTCCCGTCGGGCAGGGTGAACTCCCCGACATGTCCCTTGGCAGTCAGCAGCGTGACCTCCTTTTCGGGTGCGAGTGTCTGCGTGGCGGCGAAATAGCCTCCGAGGAATACCAGCACGACGGCGGCGGCCATGCCTGCATAGCGCAGGACGCGGCGTGGAAGCGTGTGGACCCGGCTTGCGCGGAGCGATGCCCGGAGCCGTTCGAGTCCCCTGCGGTCCTCCTCTTCCGAGATGGGCGCCGCATGGTTTTCCCAGATGTCCCACAGGATTTCGTCGATCCCGGAGTCGTGCTCCCGGGCCAGCATCCAGCGTTCGAATTGCTGCCGGATGTCTTCCGGGGTGTCCGGATGGCGGAATATGTAGTCGATGATTCGCTTGCGTTCCGTTTTGCTCATCGTGTGCCGGTTTTAGAGGGGCTGCGGTTTATTGCGCTTTCTGCGTCAGGGTGTAGGTTTCCGAATAGGTCCCGGCCTCGAAGACGACCCGGCCGGTGCGCAGTGCGCCCGTGTCGTTGGCCCCGAAGCTGAGGTGAACGGCGAAAATGCCCTTTTCGCCTCCCGAAAGGGGTTCGATCGTGATCCAGTCGTCGCCGGTGGCCTTCCAACCGCAGGTGGTGTAGATCGTCACGGACTGTGTGCCGGCAGCGGCCTCTACGGTTCCCGACGTGCTGTGCATGTAAAGACTGTCGGGGGCCGCCGGATCGTCGTCCTTGCAGCTGCCCGCCAGACATGCGCACAACAGGACCGCAATGAATAGTAGCTGTTTTTTCATGTTGAGTTTTTTAGGTTAAATAGTTGTTTTCGGAGCCGGTTCCATAAATAAGACAACTTGCCGGCGGCGATGGCCAGTCAGTTCGTACAATTTTTTTTATATTTCCGCCGTTCCGTTAAAAAATCGTGAAAAAAGGAGAAAAGATTTTTAATTTATTCGCTTAAAATCTATATTTGCACCGACCGACTATGGATTGCGACGAACATATTATCCTGAAAAAACTCCGTGACGGGGATTCCGAAGCATTGGATATCCTTTACCTGCGCTATGCCTCCAAGGTCCGTGATTTCGCCTTCCGGCTGCTCAAAGACCGGACCGACGCCGAAGATGTCACGCACGATATTTTCCTGAAAATCTGGGAACAGCGCCGGGGACTCGGGGCCGTCCTTTCGTTTCGGCGCTATCTGTTCCGCATGACGCGCAATGCCATCTTCAATGCCTACAAGCACCGGCAGGTAGAGTCCAAATATCAGGCGGAAACTGGAGCTGCGGAGAGTCCCGCCGCGCCCCAGGCCGACGAAAGCGTGTCGACGGACGACCTGTTGGAGATGATCGACCTGGCGGTCCGCAACATGCCCGAGCAGCGTCGGCGGGTTTTCTGCATGAGCCGTTACGAGAACATGTCCTACAACGATATCGCCGAGGCGCTCAACATCAGCCCCAAGACCGTGCAGTACCACATCTCGGGAGCGCTGGCCGAATTGCGCAAACTGCTCTCGGCGATGGCGTTTTTCATATAGCCTGCAAAAACGAAAAGGGCGGACCACAAGAGTGCGGGATTATAATGATGTAACTACTTGATTTATCGGGTAGTTACATTTTTGTATAGGAGAGTAGGTAACGAGAAAGCAACGGTTTGTTTTCAGCGTCTTGCGCTCAAATACCGCATTTCAAATAACCTATTGCAAGGTATGAAAAAATTTCGGGATAGGCAAATTACAAATTTGCTATTATGTCTCATGATTTCTGAAATGCATTGCCTTGAATTGAAAAATAGTCCTTATAGTGATTGAGGTTGTTAATCATAACGTTGAATATCCAGGCGAATTTCTGCAAACATTGCCAGAATAGGTTGTTAACTGTCGAGACATCATCCAACCTCGAGTCCCTACATCGAAGCAGTTATTTTCATGAGGTATGTGGAAGTAAATTGCTCTGCTAAATAAACCTGAGATTTCGGTGATTTGATATTTTTACTGCATCTATGTCCTGATGGCTGGTTCTCAACCAAACCCTTTTTATTTCCAATTCTGGAAATGTGACGGCGGTTCGAAGCAACAATCCCATTTTCGAAGGCTTTTTACAGATCTCGCACGGATACTTATCAGACGAATTCTCTTTTTGTCAGCCTATGAAGTGTACGCGCCGGCTTAAATTTTCTGGGCGCAGCAAAACTGAATATAGTTGACATGGTATTTGTATGTCGTATAAGCTTGTTTGTGTTCTGAGGGGACAAGGGACACGGCCGCGAAAAACGCGGAAAAAGGATAAAAACTATTTTTTCAAAAGGATCGGATATTCTGTAACATCTCTATTCATTTTTTGAGTTTTCAATATTGAGTATTGATTTATTTCATATAATCGTATTTTGAAAATTCGCAGGAAGTTCCTGGATCTTCTGAAACTTGGATACAACGAGCCCCGGAGATATTTGCTCCGGGGCTCGTTGGCAGTCTTGTATGTCATTCCCAATACTGCATCATACGAGTCTGACATATACATACAGTTGAAAGATCATGTGTGCTGTTCAAACTCTTATATCGGTTCAAAGAGAATGGTTAAAATGAAACAATGTCGTAGAATGGCAAGTCATTTCATGCGCAACACGGTAGCGGACACCGGTTCCGCCTTGACGGATGCCAGATCTTTGCGAACCGTATAGCGTGCCGGCACTCCGCTGCCATAGACGATGTCTGCGACGGCGCCTTCTTCGGGGAATTGTGCCGTAGCACGTTGTGCCGAAGGATTGAGCACTACGATATATTTCTCCCCTGCATATTCGCGGGCATAAACCATCGGATAGGGATGATTAGGGTCACTGACATAGCGCCAGTCGCCCGAAGTCCCCAAAGCCGGGGTCGCAGCGCGCAGGGCCAGCAGGCCGCGCGTGTAGGAGAGCAGCGAGTGCGGATCGTCGGTCTGTGCCGCTACGGTCGGCCGCGCCGGATCGGGATCGACCGGCAGGAAGATATTCGTGGCGTCGGCCGTTGAAAATCCGGCATTGGGGGTCGTATCCCACTGCATCGGCGTGCGACAACTGCTGCGATTGCGTCTCGCGAAACTTCCCTCCTTGATGGGAGCGTCCTCTATGTTGCGCATGCCGATCTCCTCGCCGTAATAGACGGTCGGTATCCACGGCATGAGCAGGAAGAAGGTCATCGTGACTTTCAGTTCTTCAGGCGTATTGCGCTGATTGCGGTTCAGACGCCAGATATCGTGGCTGCATGTGGGCATCGAGAGATAACCTTGTTCGCGTGTGGCATGCCGCTCTTTCGTATAACGATCGACGAAACTGCGGATTTGCCCTTCGCCTGCGCGGTCGAAATAACAAACGGTCGGTCGATTTTTGTCGTCGGTATTGCAGACCAGCGGGCTGTACATGTCGTAACCTGCGCCGTTGTGGATAATCAGGTCGACATGGAAACCCGCGGGGATGGCTTCGCCGGGCTGGCTCCATTCCGATATGAGGATGCACTCGGGATAGCGGGCGTCGATCCATTCGCGCATTTCGTGCCACAGGCGGACGGTGGCCGTGTGGTTCCGGTCGTCATTTTTCACCAGGCTCATCGCCATGTCGCAGCGGAATCCATCCACGCCCTTGTCCATCCAGAAAGCCATGATGTTCCTGATCTCCTGCCGTACGGCCCTCGGTCCGGGATCGTCATATCCCTGCTGCCAGGGTTCGTCGGGATCGGGATGGGCGTAACCGTAGTTGAGAGCGGGTTGGACTTCAAAATAGTTCTTCAGGAAATTGCCGTTGCGGGGTGCATCGCTCTTCACGAACTTCTTGGTCGGGAGGCTCGATTTCGAATCGCTCCAGATGTAGTAATCGCTGTATTGCAGATTCGTGTCGGCGCTGCGTGACTGGCGGAACCACGGGTGTTTATCCGACGTATGTCCGGCCACGAGGTCGAGGCAGATGCGGATTCCCTTTGCATGTGCATCGCGAATCAGCTCGACCAATTGCGTGTTGGTTCCGAAACGCGGGTCCACTTTGTAGTAGTCGGTGATGTCGTAACCGCCGTCTTCAAACGGACTTTCGAAAACAGGACTCAGCCAGATGGTGTTGAATCCGCAGGCTTTCACGTAATCGAGCCGGCTGCGGATGCCTTCGAGGTCGCCGATGCCGTCGCCGTCGCTATCTTGAAAACTCGAGGGGTAGATGTGGTAGATCACGGCGTTTTTGAGCCATTCGGGCCCGCGCTGGGCGTATGCCGCCGTAGCACAGAGCAAGGTGATGACGAAAAATGGGAATAGTGATTTTTTCATGTCGGAGGAAATAGTTTGGTTTACGATTTATGTGACGTATGCCGTGCCGTTTTCATTCAGTTTGGCTGCCGGTTGTTTTTCGCCGCCTTGCGCCAGACGACCCCTACCAGCAGGAATGACAGAACCGATGCGGCGATCCAGAATACCGATGCGACGCTGTAATCGTGTGTCGTGATGCCATCGACGACGGTTTTGTGCTTGTCGAGCAGGGCGCCGCTGATGATGTCCTGAATCCCCGCACCCACATAGCTGGCGATCCCGATGATCCCGAGCGCTGCGCCGCTGGCCCGGCGCGGGACCAGATCGACGGCCATCAAACCGCCCACGAAACAGATCAGGACCCCGATGGCGATGCCGAACAGGACCATGGCGAGGATGTTTACGAACATCCCGGAGCCAGAGTACAGGAACAGGCCGAGCGACACGGAACAAAGCACGCCGAACGTCACGGCGATACTGTAACGGCTCCCGTTGAACCATTTGTCGGACATCCATCCCGAAAAGACCGTCCCTGCGATGCCGAGAAAGGCGTTGACGGAGATGACCTGGGTCGCCGTCGCCAGCGGGAAGCCTTTGACCTCCTGAAGGAAGATGACGCCCCAGCCGTTTATGGCGTAGCGGCTGACGGACAAGCAGGCGGTGGGCGGGGGGCATATCGTTC
>OGSD01000987.1_pt1 | contig 28220 bp, 18 predicted proteins | sample 1553571 | NCBI WGS metagenome assembly OGSD01 (sample SAMEA2580072, study PRJEB22360) | human gut metagenome | biome: human gut; feature: human-associated habitat; material: faeces | place: Denmark | collected 2008/2010 | reverse complement strand
TCTTAGGCAGCGTTACGGTGAGCACGCCGTCGTTTACTCTGGCTGCGATAGCCTCTTTCTCAACATCATCGGGCAGCAGCAGCGTCTGTTCAAACTTGCTGTAGGCAAACTCGCGGCGCAGATAGTGGCTCTTCTTGTCCTCCTCTTTCTTCTCGGTGTGGGCCTCCATGTGTATGTGCAGGTTGCCGTCCTTGTCGATGTTCACGTTGAAGTCGTCCTTGGTCATTCCCGGGGCAGCCACTTCCACGGTGTAGTCTTTCTCGGTTTCCTTGACGTTGATGGCCGGTGCCGTAGCCTTAGTTCTTGTCATGAAGTCTGTGTCAAAGAAGTCGTTGAAAACTTCGGGCATCCAATTGTTTCTGCTAATTACTGGTAACATAATAAATCCTCCTTATAATTTTTTTTAATCCTTTCATTTTTCTGCCGCCCTGCCCGCCGGTATCCCGGCCGCGGCCTTGCGGCTGCCTGAGGCTCCTGAGCCAAAGGCTTTCGCTTACATAAGTGCAACATGCGTGCCACTTACAGATTTAGACAAATTGGCATTATTAATTGACAATTTGTCGTAAATAATTAAATTATTTAACCTTTTGAACCAAAAATACTAGCATTTTGTCAGAATATGATAGCCTGCCCCACCCTTCGCAGCACCAAAACATGCACTATCGTTATGCCGTAGCCCTAAATTACGGCACAGGCTTGGCATCATGCAGGCAAAAGCCGCGCAAGCTCCCAATTTCTAAAAGGATGCCTTTTGCATCATAAAAGAATATCTTTTACACGCCAAAAGGGCAACTTTCGCAGGCTGAAACACGGCATTTTGCAACCGAACGCCCATAAAACGAATAACCATCTGATTATCAATATATTACACAACATGCAAATATTATAACGAAGACAACTGCATGAATTTTACTCAAAATGCCGGCACGGCAGGCTGAATGGCGTTAAGCGCAAGCATGGAGAACCAACGGGAATGAAACAGACAAAAGCCGCCAATGGCACAAACGAAAGGCAGGGGCACAAAAAAAGGCAGGGCGCACAACGGCGCCCCGCCCATGGAGACTATGAAAAAATAAATTTATAGCGTTCTTTCCATTAGTCGTTCAACTTAGCCTTGATGAACTCGCGGTTCAGACGGGCTATGTTGGCGATGGTCTCGTTCTTCGGGCACTCAGCCTCGCAGGCGCGGGTGTTGGTGCAGTTACCGAATCCGAGCTCTTCCATCTTCATTATCATTGCCTTGGCACGCTTAGCAGCCTCAGGGCGACCCTGGGGCAGAAGAGCCAGCTGGCTTACCTTAGAGCTTACGAAAAGCATGGCAGAACCGTTCTTGCAGGCAGCGACACAAGCGCCGCAGCCGATACAAGTAGCGCAGTCCATAGCCTCGTCGGCAGCCTCTTTAGGTATAAGAATGGCGTTAGCGTCCTGGGGCTGTCCGGTGCGTACGGTGATATATCCGCCTGCCTGTATGATCTTGTCGAATGCTCCGCGGTCAACCATGCAGTCCTTGATAACAGGGAATGCAGCCGAACGCCACGGCTCAACGGTGATAACGTCGCCGTCCTTGAACTTACGCATATACAGCTGGCATGTTGTAGCTCCGGTGTTAGGGCCGTGAGGATGTCCGTTGATGTAGAGCGAGCACATGCCGCAGATGCCCTCGCGGCAGTCGTGGTCGAACACGAACGGCTCCTTGCCTTCCTCAATGAGCTGCTCGTTCAGAATGTCGAGCATCTCGAGGAAAGATGTATCATCGGGGATGTCCTTCATCTCGCGTGTGTCAAAATGGCCCTCGGCTTTCGGTCCGTTCTGACGCCAGAATTTCAGTGTGAATGAAATGTTTGCCATATTTTTAGTTCTTATAATTTCTGGTTTGTACTTTTATTGCTTCATAGTGCAGAGGCTCCTTGATAAGCTCGGGCGCCTTCTCGTCGCTGCCCTGGTACTCCCAGCAGCCTACATAGAAGAAGTTTTCGTCGTCGCGCTTAGCCTCGCCTTCCTCAGTCTGGTACTCCTCACGGAAGTGACCGCCGCATGACTCGTTACGAGAGAGAGCGTCGTAAGCCACGAGCTCGCCCATTGTGATGAAGTCGCGCAGGTGTATAGCCTTGTCAAGCTCGGTGTTAAGACCCTCTTTTGAGCCTGGGATAAACAGGTTGGTCTCAAACTCCTTGCGTATTTTCTTGATCTTTTCGAGACCTGTCTTCAGGCCCTCAGCTGTACGGCCCATGCCCACATACTCCCACATTACGTGGCCAAGTTCCTTGTGGATAGAGTCGACAGAGCGCTTGCCCTTGATGTTCATCAGGCGGTCGATTTCAGCCTGAACGGCCTTTTCAGCCTCCTCAAACTCGGGCAGGTCGGTAGAGATGCGAGGCCAGATAGACTGGTCGGCCAGATAGTTCTGTATGGTGTAAGGCAGAACGAAGTAGCCGTCGGCCAGACCCTGCATAAGAGCTGACGCACCCAGACGGTTGGCACCGTGGTCAGAGAAGTTGCACTCGCCGATGGCGAACAGACCTGTGATGCTTGTCATGAGCTCATAGTCAACCCAGATACCGCCCATTGTATAGTGGATGGCAGGATAGATCATCATCGGGTTGTAATACTTCACGCCGTTAATCTCGTTTGCAAGCTCGCCCGGATTAACGTCTGTGATTTCCTCATACATGTCGAAGAGGTTGCCGTAGCGCTGGCGTACAACGTCGATGCCGAGGCGCTCGATGCTCTCAGAGAAGTCGAGGAACACGGCCAGACCTGTGTTGTTAACGCCGAAGCCCTTGTCGCAGCGCTCCTTGGCAGCACGCGAAGCAACGTCGCGGGGAACGAGGTTACCGAATGCCGGATAGCGGCGCTCCAGATAGTAGTCGCGGTCTTCCTCAGGAATGTCGCTTCCCTTCTTTGTTCCGGCCTGCAGAGCCTTGGCGTCCTCAAGCTTCTTGGGCACCCAGATACGTCCGTCGTTACGCAGAGACTCAGACATAAGCGTAAGCTTCGACTGGTTGTCTCCGTGTACAGGGATACATGTCGGGTGGATCTGAACGTAAGAAGGATTGGCGAAGTAAGCGCCCTTGCGGTAGCAAGACATGGCAGCTGTACAGTTACAGCCCATGGCGTTGGTTGAAAGGAAGTATGTGTTACCGTATCCGCCGGTAGCTATAACTACTGCGTTGGCAGAGAAGCGCTCCAGCTTTCCGGTTACGAGATTCTTGGCAATGATACCACGTGCGCGGCCGTCAACGAGCACAACGTCTTCCATTTCGTAGCGTGTGTAGAGCTTAACGCGGCCTGCGTGTATCTGGCAGCTGAGTGCAGAGTAGGCACCGAGCAGCAGCTGCTGGCCTGTCTGACCCTTAGCGTAGAATGTACGTGACACCTGAGCACCGCCGAACGAACGGTTGGCAAGCATGCCGCCGTATTCGCGTGCGAAAGGAACACCCTGTGCAACACACTGGTCGATGATGTTGTTAGACACCTCAGCCAGACGGTAAACGTTAGCCTCGCGTGCACGGTAGTCACCACCCTTCACTGTGTCGTAGAACAGACGGTAAACAGAGTCGCCGTCGTTCTGATAGTTCTTGGCAGCGTTGATACCGCCCTGAGCAGCGATAGAGTGAGCGCGGCGCGGAGAGTCCTGTATGCAGAAGTTCAACACGTTGAAGCCCATCTCGCCCAGGCTGGCTGCTGCACTGGCACCTGCCAGACCCGTACCTACGACGATAACGTCGAGCTTCAGCTTGTTCTTAGGGTTAACCAGGCGCTGATGTGCCTTATAGTTGGTCCATTTTTCAGCTATCGGACCTTCAGGTATTCTGGAATCTATTTGTTTTGCCATAATATTCTTTCTAAATAATTATGAATTTTGAGTTACGCATTTTGAACTACAATTACAACAGGCTCGGTGCGCATCCGAAAGCGAAAGCAAGCACTACAACGAGGAAGCCCAGCATGAGGAGAGTTGTGTAAACCAGGCCGATGACCTTCCAGCGTTGGAACCAAACCTTGCCGCTCCATCCGAAAGTCTGCATTGCGCTCCAGAATCCGTGTGAGAGGTGGAACCAGATAGCAGCAAGCCAGATGATGTAAAGCACAACGTAAACCGGGCAAGAGAATGTGTCTACGATGTAGGCAAATCCGTCAGCCGGATGATGAGGAACGCTGATGCCTGTCAGTTCGGCAAACATCATGTTGTACCAGAAGTTGAACAAGTGAAGCAGAAGACCGAGCAGAACGATGATGCCGAGCACCAGCATGTTCTGAGAAGCCCACTCCACCTTAGAGGGACGTGTTGTCACAGCGTAGCGCTCGTTTCCGCGTGCACGGCGGTTCTGCATTGTCAGCAGGAACGCATATACGATGTGAATCACCGCAAGAGCCGCAAGAGCCAGAGTTGCAACAAGTGCATACCAGTTGGCTCCGAGGAACTCACAAACCATGTTGTAAGCATCTCCTGAGAAAAGAGCTACTACGTTCATTGACATGTGGAACGTCAAGAACAGGATAAGCGCAATACCTGTTACGGACATCACGACTTTCCTTCCAATAGATGAATTACATAACCACATAAATGATTGAAATTTAAGTATTTAACTGTATTAATTAATAATGTTTCTCTACATTTAAGTGTACTGCATAACCCAAGGTCAGCCCCGCCGCAATACCTTCTTTTAGGTATTTTAGCGTTTATTATGAGGATGCAAATATACTCTATTTTAGCGATAAATCAAACTATTTCATCAAAAATTCAATTTAATTTCTTACTTTTGCGCCAAATTGATATTGCTCTAAAAATTATAAGGATAATATGCTTCTTAAATATGACGTCATCGTGATAGGCGGCGGACACGCCGGCTGCGAGGCTGCCACGGCCTCGGCCAACATGGGCGCAAGCACCTGCCTTGTGACGATGGACATGAACAAAATTGCGCAGATGAGCTGCAACCCGGCCATCGGCGGAATAGCAAAGGGACAGATTGTCAGGGAGATCGACGCGCTGGGCGGACAGACGGCAATAGTGACCGACGCCACAGCCATACAGTTCAGGATGCTCAACCGCTCAAAAGGCCCGGCCGTGTGGAGCCCGAGGGCACAATGCGACAGAGGCAAGTTTATATGGAAATGGCGCGAGGTGCTCGACACGACGCCCAACCTCGACATCTGGCAGGACGAGGCCTGCGAGCTCATAGTAGAGAACGGCGAGGCCGCGGGAGTGAAGACCGTGTGGGGCGTTGAGCTGAGAGCCAAGAGCGTGGTGATAACGGCGGGAACCTTCCTGAACGGACTGCTGCACATAGGACGCAAGCAGCTGCCAGGCGGACGCATAGCCGAGCCGGCCGTGAAAGACCTGACCGAAAGCATAACACGCCACGGAATAAGAAGCGCAAGGATGAAGACCGGCACGCCGGTGCGCATAGACATGAGGTCGGTGCACTTTGAGGACATGGAGATACAGGAGGGCGAAAACGACTTCCACCAGTTCAGCTTCATGGCTCCCCACCGACAGCTCAGGCAGCTGCCGTGCTGGACATGCTATACAAACAAGGAGGTGCACGACACGCTGAGAAGCGGACTGGCCGACTCGCCGCTCTACAACGGACAGATACAGAGCATAGGGCCGCGCTACTGCCCCTCGATAGAAACAAAGCTGGTAACCTTCCCCGACAAGGAGCAGCACCCGCTCTTCCTCGAGCCTGAAGGCGAAACCACCAACGAGATGTATCTCAACGGATTCTCGTCGAGCATGCCGATGGAGGTGCAGATTGCTGCACTGAGAAAAATTCCGGCGCTGCGCGACGCCAAGGTCTACCGTCCGGGCTACGCCATCGAGTACGACTTCTTCGACCCTACCCAGCTCGACCACTCGCTCGAGTCTAAGATAATAAAAGGTCTGTTCCTTGCCGGACAGGTGAACGGAACCACAGGATACGAGGAGGCAGGCGGCCAGGGAACCATTGCCGGAATAAACGCGGCGATAAGATGCGGCGGCGGCGAGCCGTTCATCCTTCACCGCGACGAGGCATACATCGGCGTGCTCATTGACGACCTCGTGACGAAAGGCGTCGACGAACCTTACCGAATGTTCACAAGCCGCGCCGAATACAGAATACTGCTCCGACAGGACGACGCCGACGCCCGACTGACCGAGAAGGCCTACAACCTCGGATTGGCAAAGCGCGACAGATACGACTGGTGGATGCAGAAGAAGGAAGCGACGGAAAACATCATAAACTTCTGCGCCACTACTCACGTCAAGCCGAAGGACATCAACGCGGCGCTCGAGTCGCTCGGCACCACCCCGCTGCGCGAAGGATGCAAGCTGATCGACCTCGTGGCCCGTCCGCAGATCAACCTGCAGAATCTTTCCGAACTAGTGCCCGAACTGAAGCAGCTCATCGCCTCGCTGCCCAACCGCAACGATGAAACGGCAGAGGCTGCAGAGATAAAAATGAAATACAAGGGTTACATCGAACGCGAGCGGATTGTGGCCGACAAAATGCACCGCCTGGAGAACATCAAAATAAAGGGCCATTTCAACTATCTCGAGATGGAACAGCTCTCGACCGAGGCCCGTCAAAAGCTTACAAAAATCAACCCCGACACACTGGCTCAGGCAAGCCGAATTCCGGGTGTCTCGCCGAGCGACATCAACATCATGCTGGTGCTGATGAAAAGGTAAAACAGCCGTATGTTTCACGTGAAACAAAATGAGCATTTTTTGTTAAGCGAAAACGTTGGAACCGACTGAAAGATAGTAAGATACAAAATCGGGACACAAATTTACTTTAAGGCGAAATTTGATGTTCCTCACGATAAAAAGGAGCAATATTTCAGAACGTCTGACTCCTCTTATTATGCCCTCCGGGTGCCCCAGCCGAGGCACGGCTCTGCCCTGTCCCGACGGCTGCCGTGAGGCAATGTCCGAGGCGCCGAAAAGCCACTTTCTAAAAGGTGGCCTTTCAGCGTGCAAAAGGTATCCTTTCGGGCTGCAAAAGACCACCTTTTGCAAGCCAAAAGACGGCCTTTTGGAAAGCCCCGAAAAACAGCCCTTTGCAACGGCAGCAGTCTGCCGCCGAAGAATGCGGCCACGATTTTGGCAGAAATATCTGACGGCGAAAAAGCAGAAACAGCACAAGCCGCGGAGCGTCTGTCCGCAGCAGCAAAATGCAACACAGCGGGCGAAAAAGACGGAAGTACGGACAAAAAAAAACCACAGCAAGAACATGCGCCGGAAAGGCAGAAAAACGCCACAGGCGGAAAAACCATGCGGCAGCGCAGCCGGAAAACAAAGCCGCCGCAACGCCATGCCGCACACATATAATATATATAGCGCACAACGCGCCGAAAACAGCGAACAAGAGATAATATTAGTATAAAGTACGTAACTAAAAAGAAAAGATGAACAACAAAACACTATTGGAGAATCTGAGATGTATTCCTGATTTTCCGCAGAAAGGAGTAAATTTCAGAGACGTAACAACACTGTTTAAGAATCCGAAATGTCTCCAGATAATGGAAGACGAGCTTTACGAGATGTACAAAGACAAGGGCGTAACCAAGATTGTGGGCATAGAGAGCCGCGGCTTCGTCATGGCCTCTGCACTGGCCATAAAGCTCAACGCCGGCGTTGTTTTGTGCCGTAAGCCCGGCAAGCTGCCCGGCGAAACCGTACAGGAGAGCTACTCGAAGGAGTATGGCACAGACACTATCGAGATTCATAAGGACGCCATCACCGAGGACGACATCGTGCTGCTGCACGACGACCTGCTGGCTACAGGCGGCACCATGAAGGCTGCGTACGACCTTGTGAAGAAGTTTAATCCGAAGAAAGTATACGTAAACTTCCTCATCGAACTTATACACGAAGACCTCAACGGCCGCAGCAACTTCGAAGAAGGCACTGACATAACAAGCCTGTTGCAGGTATAAATTTTTAGGAGTTAAAGAAGTTAGAGTAGTTATCGCCCACTGCGCGGGCTAAGGAGTTAAAGCCATTAGCCCGCGCTTTATTACAAAACTTCTTATGTTGCAAGAGCAAAATAACGGGCATTATTTATATCTTTAAAAGAGTATTCAGAGATATAAGACTGATACCTTATAGAAGCTACCATTACGTATGCCGACACATTATAGCATTCCGAAACGCTACAGACATAATGCTATAATATTCATCAAGCCAAAGCTCACTACATACAGAATAAGGACACATAGGCAAGGCGTATTCAACCGGCAAGGCAAATGGCTTTAACTACTCTAACTACCATAACTCCTTTAACTCCTCTATTTAAAGTTTCACGTGAAACAAAATTTTTCAAAACCATTTTAAATAAGACACTTACGCGGCATGACTAAAGAAGAAAACGAGAAGAGGCTGGCACGGCTGAAGGCCATTGTGAGCAACCTGCCCGACAAGCCGGGCAGCTACCAATACTATGACGAGAGCGGCACCATAATATATGTTGGCAAGGCCAAGAACCTGAAGAACCGCGTGTCGTCCTACTTTCATAAGGAAGTGGACAGATACAAGACCAAGGTGCTTGTAAGCAAGATTCACGACATAACATATACCGTGGTGAACAGCGAAGAAGACGCGCTGCTGCTCGAGAACAGTCTGATAAAGAAATATCAGCCCAAATACAACATTCTGCTCAAAGACGGCAAGACTTACCCCTCTATCTGCGTAACTAAAGAATATCTGCCGCGCATATTCAAGACGCGCACAATAAACAAGAAATGGGGCTCTTATTACGGTCCTTACAGCCATCTGCCTTCGATGTATGCCGTGCTCGACCTGATAAAAAAGCTGTATAAGCCGCGCACCTGCCGCTTTCCGATAACGCGCGAAGGCATCGAACAGGGCAAATATAAGCCCTGTCTGGAGTATCACATCAAGAACTGCGGCGCGCCGTGCATAGGCAAGCAGAGCTACGAGGAGTATCAGGAGAGCATCGCCCAGGCGCGCGAAATACTGAAAGGAAACACGCGCGAGCTGTCGAAAATGCTCTTCGCGCAGATGCAGAAACTGGCCGAAGAGCTGCGTTTTGAGGAGGCAGAAGCCATAAAACAGAAGTATCTGCTGCTCGAAAACTTCTGTTCGAAGAGCGAAGTGGTGAGCCACACGATCAATAATGTAGACGTTTTCTCGGTAACAGACGACGAAAAAACGGCCTATGTGAACTATATCCACGTGATGAACGGCAGCATAAACCAGGCCTTCACGTTCGAGATGAAGAAGAAGCTGAACGAGAGCGAAGACGAGATTCTGCAGCTCGGAATACTGCAAATACGCGAGAAAGTGGGCAGTACGTCGCGCGAAATAATAGTGCCTTTTATCCCCGACATGACGCTCGAAGGCGTTACGTTCACCGTGCCGCAGCGAGGCGACAAGAAGACGCTGCTCGACCTGTCGGTGATGAACGGCAAGCAGTATCGTTTCGACCGCCTGAAACAGGCCGAAAAGCTCAATCCGGAGCAGAAATCAGTGCGCCTTATGAAGGAAATTCAGAACGCCCTGAAGCTGCCCAAGATGCCTTATCAGATAGAGATGTTCGACAACTCTAACATCAGCGGAACCGACGCCGTGGCGGCCTGCGTGGTGTTCAAGAAGATGAAACCGAGCAAGAAAGACTACCGGAAATACATAATAAAGACGGTTACAGGCCCCGACGACTATGCCTCGATGCAGGAGGTTGTAAGGCGCCGCTACACCCGTCTGCGCGACGAAGGACAGCCCCTGCCCGACCTCATAATAACCGACGGCGGACAGGGACAGATGAGCGTTGTGAGAGAGGTTGTAGAGGGCGAACTTCACCTCGACATTCCCATAGCCGGACTGGCCAAAGACGACCGCCACCGCACCAACGAACTGCTCTACGGATGGCCGCCCGTAGTGGTCGGAATGAAGACCGACAGCGAGCTTTTCCACCTGCTTACGCACATGCAGGACGAGGTGCACCGCTTTGCCATAACCTTCCACCGCGACAAGCGCAGCAAGCATGCGCTGCACTCGGAACTGGACGACATTAAGGGCATCGGACCCAAGACAAAAGACCTGCTGCTGAAGGAACTGAAGACCGTGAAGCGCATAAAGGAGGCAAGCATTGAAGAAATAGCAGCGATTATAGGGCCTTCTAAGGCAAAAATAATTGCTGAACACTTTGAAAACACATAAAAATAAGGACCAAATATCATACAAGGAACAACATAATGCGTATAAAAGCCTATACACATTGACATTCTTTAACTATATAATACGATGATATTCGCACTCAAAAAAGTATATTTGTGATTTAGAATGCAACAAAACAAAGCCTTATGATAAAGAACAAAATAATAACAATCTGCGCTGTCCTGCTGTCACTAATCCAACCATTGCCGTCCGTGTCAAACGGCATAACAGCCAACAACATTTCATCATCAAAAAGCACGACAATACAAAGCCCTGAAAAAGGTGCAAGCAGTAAAGAACACAATACAGCCTACGATGACGAAAGCGATGTCCTGGACATCAAAAAGACATCAATAATGTACAAAAAATTTCTCAATGCATCAACAGACAGCACCGGCAGCTATGACAGCCAACTAATCATATTACCGCAGTACAGCTACGACGAAAAAACAATGCACACAGTGTTGACACTGAACCTCTCAAGCAACGACGGAAGCGAATCAAATAACGACGTACTGCAAAAGATGAAGAGCTTATCACAAAAGCATGAATCCAAATACGACATGATAGGCTATGCTACTATAATGTTCGATGATGAAGAAGAGTTTACATGCCTTATGATGTACGCTTACAAGGAAGATGCAAAAATTCCTTACCACGCCATCTACCTCATCTTAAGTCAAACACAAGAAAGCAACCGAATCGACGAGATAAATGATGGCACATGGAATATCTGGAGTAAGCTGAAATATATCAACTCACGTCTTACAAAAAAGAATATCAGCTTTATAACTTTAAGCGACATAAACAAGAACTATATCGGATATATCGGTCTTGACTCATCTACAAAAGAATGCATGTACAGCATCCTTCACAAATTAGGCGACAATCTCGGTTCACACGAAATATACAAATATAACTGGGAATAACCTGGAACAAAAAAAGAAAGAAGAGATATGAAGATAGTAATACAGCGCGTAAGCCGCGCGTCGGTAACGATTGACGGACAGGTAAAGTCAGCCATCGGCAAGGGCTACATGATACTGCTCGGAGTGGCAGAAGGCGACACGTCGGAAGATGTCGACTGGCTGGTAAAGAAGGTGGCATCGCTGCGCGTCTTCGACGACGAGCAGGGCGTGATGAACATACCTATAACAGCCATCAACGGCGAGATACTCGTCATCAGCCAGTTTACCCTGCTGGCATCCTACAAGAAGGGCAACCGCCCATCATGGATTCATGCCGCCAAGCATGAAGTTTCTATTCCGCTATACAACGAGTTCTGCGACAAGCTGAGCCGCGAAATAGGCCGCCAGGTAGGCACGGGCGAGTTTGGAGCCGACATGAAGGTTGAGCTGGTGAACGACGGTCCCGTAACCATCTGCATGGACACCAGACACAAGGAATAGCAGCCACGCCCCGTGCATCAGGCAGGCCAAGACGGCAGCTGGAAGCACGACAGAACGCATTTAAGCCCCTCTGAGACCACAAAACAGCACCGGCGGCATAGTTATAGGCAAAAGAAGAGAAAACGCCTTACAGGCAAAATAAACGCATAAATATATGGACAACGATATAACAATACGCGAGGCACAGCAGCTCGTAGACCAATGGATAAGGCAGTATGGCGTGCGCTACTTCAGCGAACTGACCAACATGGCATGCCTCACCGAGGAGGTGGGCGAGCTGGCACGCATCATGGCACGCAAGTATGGCGACCAGAGCTTCAAGCAGGGCGAAGAACAAGACCCGGCAGACGAGATGGCCGACGTGCTGTGGGTGCTGATGTGCCTGGCAAATCAGACGGGAGTTGACCTCACGGAGGCACTCAGAAAGAACCTCGAAAAGAAGACCAGCCGCGACAAGACAAGGCATATAAACAATGAAAAATTAAAAAGTAAAAATTAAAAATTATATCATTATGGCAACAGAAAACGACAACAAGAAGCACGAATGCTCACACGAGCACAAGCACGAGACAGAGTTTCCTAAAATGAGCAAATACGACGAGGCTCTGAGCAAATATAACACCGAGATTGACGACGCTGAAGTGCGCGAGGCAGTTAAGAAGATTATAGCCGAAAAGGTGCACGAGAACGACACACCGGAGATAAAGAAATTCCTCTTCGGAAGCATCGAACTGACATCGCTCAAGACCACCGATTCAGAGGAAAGCATACTGGCTTTCACGGAGAAGGTGAACGAGTTTGACGCCACCTACCCCGACCTGCCCCACGTGGCCACCATCTGCGTATATCCATGCTTTGCCAAGACCGTGAGCGAGTCGCTCGAAATCGACGGCGTTGAGATAGCCTGTGTGTCTGGCAGTTTCCCGTCTTCACAGGCCGTTATCGAGGTCAAGGTGGCCGAGACAGCGCTTGCCGTTAAGGACGGTGCAACGGAGATTGACATCGTTATGCCCGTGGGCAAGTTCCTCAGCGGCGACTATGAGGGCGTGGCCGACGACATCAACGAACTGAAACAGGCATGCGGCGAAGCACCGATGAAGGTTATCCTCGAGACAGGATGCCTCAAGACAGCCTCTAACATAAAGAAGGCTTCGATAATAGCGATGTATGCCGGTGCCGACTATATCAAGACGTCTACGGGCAAGCTTGAGCCTGCCGCTACGCCGGAGGCTGCTTACGTGATGTGCCAGGCCATCAAGGAATACTACGACGAGACAGGCATACAGATTGGTTTTAAGCCCGCAGGAGGCATCAATTCGGTGATGGACGCACTTATCTACTACACCATCGTTAAAGAGGTTCTGGGCGAAAAATGGCTCACCAACAAGTGGTTCCGCCTCGGCACAAGCCGTCTGGCCAACATGCTGCTAAGCGAACTGCTCGGCGAAGAGACAAAATTCTTCTAAAAGAAGGATTATGAGGGCCCGGAGATGATGGGACCTATAAGACTTATGGGGCTGATACGACATGAGCATAATAGGCTAACTGACAGCTGATTAGCCATGTTTTACAGCCTCATAAGTCATTTTTACCTTTAACAACAAGCCGCAAAACGCGGCATTTAACCTGCAACAAAAACACATGGAAAACAACTGTATTCAGCAGCACGGACACTAAAGATAACTTATTGTTTATCAGAAGGCTGAATGCATTTATTACATCACTTTTTATTTTGCGCATAAATATCTCGACAAGGCCGACCGAACCATCGACCAGATGATTCAGGCTGCACGCTCGGGCAAGCAGAATATTGCCGAGGGAAGCGCAGCAAGCAACACCTGGAGAGAGACCGAACTGAAGCTTACAAACGTTGCAAAAGCCAGTCTGCAGGAGTTTTTAATTGATTATGAGGACTATCTGAGAGTAAGAAATCTTGAATTATGGTACGTCAACAGCACTAAGGCCATGCAGACAAGAATGGCTTGCAAGAAGCATACAGACAGCGACTATTTCCGCAAGGCAATAACGGTAAGGCCGGACGAGACAATAGCCAACATAGCGATAACCCTTATTCATCAGACCGATTCGCTGCTGAGAAAGCTCATAGATCATCTGAAAACCGAGTTTCTGACACACGGAGGAATAAAAGAAGAGATGTATTCGGCACGCAAAGAATGGCGCAGACAGAACCAATAATAAGCCGACAAAAAACGCAGAACCTGCCCTTTCAGCAAGCTCTGCGCCCTATCTGATATCTCTGATTTTCAACAAATTACAGGTCGCATAAGTTCCATTACTCCCGTAACAGTTCTCATCACTCCCACATCTCTCTATCGCTCTCTACCCTACTTTACTTTGTCCTCTCAATGACAAAGCTCAGATAGGCCTCGAGACTGCAGCGAAGCGCGTCGTCAGTAACCTCAGTTTCGATAAACTCCATTGCCTCGCGGCGCATTTCCTCCATGCGTTTCTCGGCATATTCAATGCCCCCGTGCTCCTTGGTATAGTCCACCAAGATGGCTATTTCGTCCTGAGTTATCGTGCGCTCCTTCACCTTGTAAGCCAGCTTGCGTATGCTGTCTGGCGCCGAGTTGTTCACGGCATAAATGGCAGGCAGCGTCAGCTTGCCCTCAGCCATGTCGTTGCCCGTAGGCTTGCCTATTTCCGACGAGTCGTAATAGTCGAAGATGTCGTCTCTTATCTGGAAGATTATGCCCAGCGTCTGACCGAATTTCATGGCCTTGCCAATCTCGCTTTCTGGCATTCCGGCAGATATCGCACCCATTGCGCAGCATGCCTCAAAGAGCGCGGCGGTCTTCTGGCGTATCACATTATAGTAGATTTCTTCTGAAATCTGCTCGTTGGATATGCTCGTAAGCTGCAGTATCTCGCCGTTAGATAACGTCCTTCCCAGTTCAGCCAAATACTTGATTATCAGTTCGTTGTGCGTCTCAGTCACATGCAGAAGCGCCGTAGAAAGGATATAGTCGCCAATGAGCACTGCCACCTTGTTGTCATACAGGGCATTGACCGATGCCTGGCCGCGCCTCTCGGTGCTCTCGTCAACCACATCGTCGTGCACCAAGCTGGCCGTATGCAGCAACTCCAGGCCCACTGCGGCGTGCAGTGTGGCGCTGCTCACAGAGCCATAGTTCTTGGCCATGAGCAGTATTAGCATGGGGCGCATGCGCTTTCCGGCGCGCTGGCGTATACGCCTGAAGATTTCTTCCTGCAGGTTGTCCGTATGTGTGAGCGACTTGTTGAACAGACTGATGAAGTCATCGAGTTCTGCTTTTATGGGCTCCTTAATAAGAGATAAATAATCCATCATGCTGCAATTTTAATACAAAAGTAATTATTTTATCGGATTAATGCTAAAAAATTAGTAATTTTACACGTAAAAAACTCATATTACATGGATAAGCTGTTCCTTTTTGACGCCTACGCGCTGATATACCGCTCGTATTACGCATTTATAAAGAACCCCCGTATCAACTCTAAAGGGCTCAACACGTCGGCCGTGATGGGCTTCTGCAACACGCTGCACGAAGTGCTCACGAAAGAAAAACCCACGTATCTGGGAGTGGCCTTCGACCCCCACGGCCCTACCTTCCGCACCGAGGCCTACGCCGAATATAAGGCGCAGAGAGAGGAGACGCCCGAGGACATACGCCGCGCTGTGCCCATCATAAAGAGCCTGCTCAAGGCCATGCGCATACCGGTGCTCGAGGCCGACGGATACGAGGCCGACGACGTGATAGGCACGCTGGCGCTCAAGGCCGGGGCTGAAGGCGTGATGACATATATGCTTACGCCCGACAAGGACTACGGACAGCTGGTAAGAGAGAACGTCATGATGTACCGCCCGCGCCACGGCGGAGGCTACGAAACGCTCGACGCCGAGAAGGTGTGCGCCAAGTATGGCATTGCAAACACAAGTCAGGTGATCGACCTTCTGGGACTGATGGGCGACTCGGCCGACAACATTCCGGGATGTCCGGGCGTCGGCGAGAAGACTGCCGTGAAACTTATCAACGAGTTTGGCAGCGTGGAGCAGCTGCTCGAGCAGACCGACAAGCTGAAGGGTGCACTGAAGAAAAAAGTTGAGGATAATGCCGAGCAGATAAAATTCTCGAAATTCCTCGCGACGATAAAAACCGACGTGCCGGTTGAGCTCAACCTCGACGAACTGAAGGTGAGCGAGCCCGACGCCGACGAACTTCGCAAAATCTTCACCGAACTGGAGTTTAAGACGCTCGCAGACAAGTTTCTTAACAAAGCTGAAAATAATAAAAAAAGCGTTCAAATTCAACTCGATTTATTCGCAGAAAATCCGACCGACGGCCAAGTTTTTTCAAAAAACGCTAGTCTGAGAGCGTTAAACGAACTGCCTCATACATACAAACTCATTGATAATGAGGAAGAAATGAAGAAAATCTGTGATTTTTTCATGACAAAAAAAATTCTCAGTCTAGACACAGAAACCACTTCAACGAGCGCAATCGATGCCGAACTCGTCGGTTTGAGCTTCTCTGTGAAGGAATTTGAGGCCTTCTACGTGCCCGTTCCTGCCAATCGTGAAGAAGCGCAAAAGATAGTTAACATATTTAAACCGCTATACGAAAACCCCGAAATCGTCAAAGTAGGACAAAATATCAAGTACGACATGGAGGTGCTGGCAAGCTACGGTGTGTGCGTGACAGGTCAGCTGTTCGATACGATGATAGCCCACTACCTCATCCAGCCGGAGCTTCGCCACAACATGGACTACATGGCTGAGACGTGTCTCGGATATCAGACCATACACATAGAGGAGCTGATCGGACCGAAGGGCAAAAAGCAGAAGTCGATGAGAGACCTGCCGCCCGAGCAGATTGTAGACTATGCCGCCGAGGACGCCGACGTCACGCTGCGACTGAAAAACTATCTCGAACCGAAACTCGAAGAGGTAGGCGTAGCCCAACTCTTCTACGAAATAGAGATGCCGCTGGTGCGTGTGCTCGCCGAGATGGAGCTAAACGGAGTGAGGATAGACACAGCGGCGCTGGCAGAGACGTCGGAGATTCTGACCAAGAGACTCAGCGACATAGAGAAGCGCATATACGAGCTGGCGGGCGAAGAGTTTAACATAGCATCGCCCAAGCAGGTTGGCGAAATATTGTTCGGCAAGCTGAAGATTGTGGAGAAGCCCAAGAAGACAAAGACGGGACAATATGTAACGTCGGAGGAAGTGCTGCAACAGCTCAGCGGAAAGAACGAGATTGTAGGTAAGATACTGGAACACAGAGGATTAAAGAAGCTGTTAGGCACATACGTCGACGCGCTGCCGAAGCTGATAAACCCGCGAACCGGACACATACACACATCGTTCAACCAGACCGCCACTGCCACCGGCCGACTCTCTTCGTCTGACCCTAACCTGCAGAATATACCCGTACGCGGCGAGGACGGCAAGGAGATACGCAAGGCGTTCATACCAGAGGAGGGCTGCCTGTTCTTCTCGGCCGACTACAGTCAGATTGAGCTGCGCGTGATGGCTCATCTGAGCGGCGACGAGAACATGATAGAAGCCTTCCGTTCTGGCCACGACATACACGCCGCAACGGCAGCAAAGATATACAAAGAGGACATTGCCGACGTGACGCGCGACCAGCGCACCAAGGCCAAGCGCGCCAACTTCGGCATAATATACGGCATCACGGTGTTCGGTCTGGCAGAGCGTCTGGACATCAGCCGGCAGGAGGCATCGCAGCTGATAGACGGCTACTTCATCACCTTCCCGAAGGTGCACGAATACATGGAGAAGGCCAAGCAGACGGCGCGCGAACAGGGCTACGTAGAGACATTCTTCCGTCGCCGCCGCTATCTGCCCGACATCAATTCGCACAACGGCACGGTGCGCGGCTTTGCCGAGCGCAACGCCATCAACGCCCCGATACAAGGCTCTGCCGCCGACATAATAAAGGTGGCCATGGTGCGCATCTACAAGCGCTTCAAGGACGAAAATCTGCGCTCTAAGATGATTCTTCAGGTGCACGACGAACTAAACTTCAGCGTTGTGCCTGAGGAGAAAGAGACCGTTGAACGCATAGTGCTCGAAGAAATGCAGGGCGCATACAAGCTCAACGTACCATTAGTTGCCGACTGCGGCTGGGGCTCCAACTGGCTTGAAGCACACTAATGAACAATCAAACGGATAAATATAACGTGCTGCAGGTATTAACCGCAGCACGTTTAAAACAAGAAAAAGAACTATCAAACAACATAAAAAACTATGGGAGAAAAAGCAACTACAGTTGAGAAACAAATCAACCTCCTAAAAGATAGAGGAATGACAATAAATTAGATAAATAATTATTTAAATTGAAGTACATATTAGGAAAAATATTGCTAATTTTGCATTAGCATAGAGTGCCGATAAGAACTTTGTCGTCTTATTTGCACTATAAAAAGTAAAAAATGGGGTTGTACACATAAGCTGTGCAATCCCTATTTTTATAAAACGACCATCATTATTCTATACAATATTTATACACAAAAAACGCTTGAATGCATATTGTTTTGCCGACAAATACCGATACAAAAAGGTAATATTAGAATGCAACATCACACTAAAAAGCGGCATGAGAGGGCGAAAACAAAAAAGTATGGAAAACTAAACACCTCAACACTTAATTATTCGCCAAAAAACACTATATTTGCCATACAATAATACCTAATTTCATCTAACCTATGGCATACCAATTTAAGATTAAACTGCTGAACGTGAAGAAACCGCCTGTATGGCGAAGAGTCATCATACCAGAGAACTGCACTTTTGAAGAATTTCACCACACAATACAGATAAGCTTCGGATGGGACAACGAACATCTGCACAAATTCAGCGATAAGCCCTACGGAGACAACTTTGAGATAAGCTCAAGATGCTACGATGACGACATGTTAAGCAACGTAGACAGCAATATGTACAGAAAAAGCCTTGATGAGCAGGAAACTAAGCTGTGCGACGTGTTCGGCACTGACCGCCAAAAGCTGCTGTATGTCTACGACTTCGGCGACGACTGGGTGCATGAGATAGTGCTCGAGGACATTCTGACCGTGATTTATCCTCACCCTGTATGCACCGCCGGAAAGGGCTGCTGCCCGCCCGAAAACTGCGGCGGACCTATGGGCTACGAGATGCTGAAGGAAACGCTCGAGAAGAAGCCTAACAGCGCAGAAGCGCGCCGCATAAGGGCTGAACTGGGGCTGAAAAAGGGTGAGCGCATTGAAGACTACAAACTTGATCTTGACGTAATTAACATAGAACTTAAAAATCTGAAATTTATAATGGAAGAAGAAATTGACGACGAGAGCCTCGACCTCTTTGAGCCGTTCTACGACGACGAATGGGCCGAGCAGATGCACTGTGCCGTAACAGTGTGCGACACAGAGGGAAAAATACTGTATATGAACGAGAAATCGCGAGCCACGTTTGCCAGCCACGGCGACCTGATTGGGCACAACATGTTCGAATGTCACAGCCCGCAGTCGCAGGCCAAGATACGCGAACTGATGGCCACAGACGGCACTAACTCGTACACGATACAGAAGAACGGAGTGAAGAAAATGATATATCAGACAACGTGGAAACGCGACGGCAAAGTGGCCGGCCTGGTAGAGATTTCGATGGTGATACCGGAGGAGATGCCGCACTATGTAAGGAGTTAAAGGAGTTAGAGTAGTTAAAGGAGTTAAAGCCAAATGCTCTTCTTCGTAGGAGTTAAAGGAGTTAGAAGTAGTTAAAGGAATTAAAGCCAAATGCACTTCTTCGTAGGAGTTAAAGGAGTTAGAGTAGTTAAAGGAGTTAAAGCCAAATGCTCTTCTTCGTAGGAGTTAAAGGAATTAAAGCCAAATGCACTAAAAAGGAAAGTGCCGATTAAAAATATCAAATAAATAGAATAGAAAATAAGATATACAGCAAAGATTTATCTTAGTTCTTATGATTATGCAAGAAGCATTGTCATAAACAAAAATTAGAGGAGCTAACGTAGCTAAAAGTCTTTAAATAAAGCCTTGACGACATCGTAAACAGCCGCAAGACATTTGACTTTAACTACTTTAACTCCTCTAACTTCTTTAACTACTTTTTATTAGAACAGCTTTGTCTTTCCGGCCAGAGTGTCGTGGTTGTTCTTCAGGTCAGTCCAGTCAACCTTAACCTTGGTGCTGATGCCGTTGATATACTTCTCGATGTTGGTATATCCGTCGCCTGTGCAGTCGCCGTTGGCGTCGCTCGGGTCGTTGGGGTTAAGACCGTTGGCAATCTCCCACTCGTCGGGCATACCGTCGCCGTCGGTGTCAACGCGGGGCTCACCCTTATATTCGGGATATCCGCCCATCTGAGCCGGGTCTGTTATGATGCCGTACTTGTAAGAGTCTTTGTCCAGACGGCGATACTTGAAGAAGCCGTCCTCGTTCTTCGACTTGTCGCTCAGTCCCCACATGTCGCCATAAGGATTCTCCTTCGGCAGCTTCTTCACATAGTAAGCCTTGCCTGTGCGAACCTCCTCGATGATGCGCTGGTCAACGATGTCGCGGATAGGCAGCGTTGCACCTACGTTCTCGAGCACGTAGTCGAATGTCTTTTCAGACGGAATGATGGTCATGTGAGCCATAGGGAACGGCTCGTTAGACTTCATCAGGGCCAGTACGTCCTCAGGCACGCCGCCCTCGCCCTTCAGGTCCTTGTCGGCAATCTGTATACCGCCGTCCCAGTTGTCCTTTGTAACAGCCTCGTTGCCTTCCATGATGTTGCCGATGGCATACACGCGACCAAACTGCTGATACGGGAAGAGGTTCTTGCTGCGGCTCTCTGCCTTGACGATACGGTAGCCTATAGGCGAATCTTTCGGAGTGAGAGGTCCGGGCTTATAGTAGTTGTTGATGAAGTTGCTCATTGTAGAGAACTCGCCTCCGTCGGCAGTACGGTGAACCCAGTTGTATACGATGTTGTTCACGAAGTTGAACACACCGCCCCATCCTATCGACGGGTTACGGCCCGTGTTATCGGCCCAGAGGTTACGCATAAACGTAGTGTTCTCGCCGCCGATGGTAGAGCCGAAGGCGTGGTTGTATGTGTCGAGCGCCTTAGCCGAGATAGTGTTCTGTATTGTAACGTTCACTGTAGGCTCCTTGCGCGAAGGCTTGCCGTCGCCCATGTCGAACATGTGGCGGTAGAAAGAGATGTTCTCGTCAAGTCCCCACTCGCAAGAGCAGTGGTCTATCATGATGTTTCCTACGGGGTTGCCGCCGAAAGAGTCTTCACGGTTCCACACGTGTGTGTTGCCGCGGCGGAAGCGCATGTGGCGCACGATAACGTCGTGAGTGTTCACCTGGAACGACTCGCCTGCAATGCACACGCCGTCGCCGGGAGCTGTCTGTCCTGCTATGGTAACGTAAGGAGCGCGCAGAATTATAGGAGTCTTCAGGTTGATGATACCGCACACGTTGAACACAATGATGCGCGCGCCGCCCTGCTCGCAAGCCCAACGGAACGAGCCGGGACCGTCGTCGTTGAGGTTGGTTACGACGAGCACCTTGCCGCCGCGTCCGCCGGCAGTGTACATACCGCCGCCCTCAGCACCGGGGAATGCAGGTATCTTGGCCTGCTTCAGGTCGTAAGGACGCCATGCCCATGGCACATAGGGGCGACCTTCCATGGCCTCTTTCTTTACGATGGGGAACGCTACCTGCCAAGCAGAGTCTGAATGAGCCTCCCACTCGGCACGCTGTGCCTCAAACTTAGCCTTTGCTTCGGGCGTAATCTGAGGATACTGAGCCATAGCCTGCTGTGCGCACAGTCCTGTCACAGCGGCCATAATTGCCAATGATTTTTTCATATATAACGTGTTTAAACCTAATTAAATTTTCAAGTATTTCCGATATTAGACGGAGAATAAGTGTAAAAGTAACATACAATTAACATACTTTATTTTTTAAAGTTAAAGAATTTAAATCAAAAAGAGTAAAAACAAGATGACATATATCGAGAAATTAAAGGAGTTAAAGCAGTCAGCGCCAACAAGTTGGCCGGAACTACAAGACTATTGTTCTGTCGGATATGTTATCCGACAGCATAAAATATCAGGATCTGTGATCCGAAATACATTCATATTTTTTTTCTACACATCAATCTGCATCATGCTATCGTTGAATAGAAAAAAGGAAGATAGCGGATTGAAAATCCTGATATTTATTTCCGGCGGAGCGCAGATCCGCCGGCACATTTGCATTGTAGATTTATATCGTTGGTTGAATGAGAACAACAAGACTAATGTTTTATCTTTGCTACTCAACACATTCCTTTTAATCCAAACTATTAACCTGCTGTTTGCCGATAAAAAACGGGCCACTTTCGATGCAAAAGTGGGCCGTTTACGACTCAAAAACGATAGGTTAACAGTCTGAAAGCAGCAGACATGGTTTTGCTTACGGTTTATGCCTCACGACGGCATACCGAGACTACACGTTAAGCAAAGCAGGGCGTTTTGCTTACAGATTTTTGACATTATTCCGTCGCGCGGCTTTTCCATGCCGGCAGCAACCGACAAAAAGCGCACGCGTAACAGCTGGCGCTGCCAGCCCAAACATCAGCACGACAATATTAATTTTATCGCCCACATCATGCATGATTCAGGCTAAAAACATGATTTTAGACATAAAAACAGGCATAAATCAAGGAAAATAAGGGGTTGTCAGGGATTTGTCCGGGTAAAAAAGTTTGGCGGCGATGCATGATTAAGATAAATTTGCGATGTGAACCACATCTGTTTCTTAACAAAACCGAAGTGAAAACACAATAAAGCGTGCCTTTACAAAACTTACCATAATCCGGATATGGGATAAGCATAATGAAAGTAACTCAACATGAACCTTAAAAAACAACGATTATGAAAAAATTACTATTACTTGTAGTGACACTGCTGAGTGCGAGTTTCATGTCTGCCCAGACAATGAAGGAAATTCCTGTACAAAAGAGATTTCATACAATGAGCGAAAACGGTAAGTATATGATTACAAACGACCAAGCTTATGTAGGAATATACAATACTGAAACAGATGAATTTGACGAATATTATGATGGTATGAAAACCAACTACCAAATTGGAATGGGCAATATAGTCACAAACGATGGCTTCCTGGTAGGAGCAGTAGACGGAATGCCATCAATATTAGACATAGAAAACAAGAAATGGATACCGCTGGGACTGAAGGAAGGCGACCTGCAATATTCTATGGCAAACGGCATAACGCCTTCACGCAAATATATAGTAGGAATAGTTGGTTTGAAAGGAATACCTTACGGAAAACTTAAATACAAGCCTGTGTTATGGACCCTCAATGACGACGGCACCTATGGCGAATATGAAGAGCTGCCCTACCCCGAAAAAGACTTCTCAGGGGTTACGCCGATGTATATCCTCGCAAACTGCATATCTGAAGACGGCACCGTGATAGCCGGACAGCTGATGCGCCAGGACAACGAGTGCCTGCCTATCATATATCACAAATCTCAGGACGGGACATGGACCTACGAGGTGTACGACGAGGGCCTGTGCGAGCCAGGACTCGAGTTCCCCGAGTTTCCCGTAGAACCTACCGCCCCCGACCTCTATGAGTTTATGACAGAAGAAGAGATTGCGGCATATAAAGAAGACTCAACGGCATACGCCGACTCGCTGCGCCAGTATAACAACCATGAAATAGACAAGAAGCCTGAATATAAGCCCGAAAAGAGCTATTATGCCTCTGACGAGGAGAACAATCTGTTCAAAGAGGCGTGGGACAAATATCTTGAAGACAGAAATGCCTTCTCCGACCAGCTTAAAGTGTTCAGGACTTTCTATTATGAACACGTTACGCCTAATTTCTATGCCCAAAACTCTGTAAATCTCTCAGCCAACGGAAAATATTATTCAACGACATGCAACAAAAACTACAAATCGGGCGATGCCGCCCTGTTCACCGTTGACAACGGATTCGAGCTGCACGACTTTGAAGACGGCAACTGGGCTTACACTGTAACCAACGACGGCGATCTCTTCGTGTCAGACAAGAACAGTCCGTTTGTCTATCCAGCAGGCAGCTCTGAATGCATCAGCCTGGCAGACTGGCTCAAATCTAAAGGCGAGAACGAAGCTGCCGAATGGCTGGGCACCGTTGACACACGAATAGCAATATGCAACAGCAACGGACGCGTTATATCAGGATTTTCAGGTATGGGAGTCTACACCAGCTGGATTATCAAGCTCGACGAGACGCCTACAGGCATAACAGACATTGAGCAAAGCGGCAACAGCCACGTTAAGGCATACGACCTGCAGGGACGCATCGTGGCTGAAGGCGAATACAACGAGGTAAGAAACAATCTGAAAAGGGGTATATATATTATCAACGGCCGAAAGGTTGTAGTAAAATGAGAGTAGAAGAGCATGCACCGCGGCAAAATCATAGCTGCGGTGCATGTCTGTAAATATCTGATTATCAGGGGATAAACATTATTTAACACCATTGTCCACCTTTTTATCCCCTATTTTATGCACCATAAATCAATAAAGAATGCTATCTTTGGAAGTCTGAAACGGCAAATTATCAAAATCATTAACCATAATCATCACGTTATGAGAAAAACATTTTTTACACTGATTGCACTGCTGCTGTCGCTCACGACAGTCAACGCACAGATGCTCACACCAGACGGAAGCATCACAGTAACAAGACAACACACAGCCGTAATTAACAAGCACATGGCTCCGGCAATGGGTCCCAACCGCATAGCGATGGACGCAGACGAGAGAATAATGGGCTACTATGACTCAGACGAGATGGGCACAAACGCCCTCGGACTGAACGGCAGCGGCCAGTTTAAAGCCGGCGTTGAGTTCACCAAGGCACAGATAGGCCACTTCGTAGGCGGACAGATAACCAAAGTGCGCTTCGCTCTCGGCGAGCTCATCGGAGCATCTAAAGTAAGCGTCTACAAGGTTGCGCTCGAAAGCGGTGAGATGACACTCATGTCGGAAGAGGCCGTAGCCAGCACCCAGAAGGGATGGAACGACGTTACGCTCACGACACCTGTAGCCGTAGAAGACGGTGTGGACTATCTCATCTGCTACGACTTCACATCAGTGCCTGGAAAATATCCGCTGGTAGTAGACCAGGACGTAAACCCAGGCGGAGCTGTTGACGGCGGCTGCCTCATGTACGGAAACCTCGGAGAGGGCGGCGAAGGATGGTACAACTTCGGCACACAGTACGGCAACTTCTGCATACAGGCCGTTGTTAAGGGCGGAAGCTTCCCCGACGAAGACATCACCATAAGCTCATTCACATCATCAAAATTCGTGCAGGCAGGACAGAATATAGCCTACAGCTACAGAATAAAGAACAACGGAAACAACATCCCGTCTGCATACACCATCGACGTGATGCTTGACAACAACGTGATAGCTACAGCCGAAACACCCGTTGCCCTGACCAACAGTCCGCAGACCGTGAACGGCAACGCCACCATACCTGCAGACGCTGTTTCAGGCAAGCACACACTGGCCATTAAGGTGACAAAGATAAACGGACAGGCTCCTACAGAGTACACCGAGGACGACATTGCCGGCATGGACGTCAGCGTATATGCCGAAAGCATGCTGAGACAGAAGAACCTCGTTGAGCAGTTCACTTCAACAAAATGTACATACTGCCCGCTGGCAGACCCCGTTCTCCAGAAGCTTTCAGACATGCGCGGCGACATCATCATCGTGGCACACCACAACAAGATACCTGCAGCCGGCGACCCGATGATCTGCGACGATGCACTCGCCATATCAGACATGTTCAACATGAGCGGCAACCCGTCAGGAATGTTCAACAGATACTATGAGCCCAGCATGGAGCTGAACGCTGATCAGACACTGACTCTCGGACTCGGATACAACTCACAGTATGTAGACCTGGCTGCCGAGATGCTCAATCAGGTGGTTGAAAACTCTAACAGCGTGCCGGCATTCGCAAACATCAACATCAAGACTGAATACAACGAAAGCACAAGAGAACTGAGCGTTGAGGTTTACGGTAGTGGCGTCAGCGAGTTTAAAGACTACGTAGGCGAAGACGCAGCTCTGTCAGTGTTCCTCACAGAAGACGGCATACAGGCAGCCCAGACAGGCGGCAGCAGAGACGAAATACACGACAACGTTATGCGCAAGGCTTTGTCAGATGCATTCGGCAGCGCCATCAACTGGGACGGCAACACATACAGCAACAAGTACACTATCACTCTCGACAGCTCATGGAAGCCCGAAAACATGCACGTAGTGGCATTCATCAACCGTCCGGTAACAGATAATTCAGCCATGGACGACGTATGGATCAACAACGCTGAGACATGTAAGCTTGGCGAAAGCATCACAGCCGGCATCGAAGCCCCGATAACAGACAAGGGCACTGGCGTAGAGGTTGAGCGCTACACAGTAGACGGCCGCAAGATAAGCAAGCCTGTGAAGGGCCTGAACATCGTAAAGATGTCTGACGGCAGAACAATAAAAGTTATCGTGAAGTAATTTTCTTCAAAAGCACATCAGGCAGCTGACGGGACAAAAGCCTCAGGCAGCTGCCGCCATAACAAAGCAAAGCCCCCTATGCGCACAACGCGGCGCATAGGGGCTTTGTCATATAATAGCGTCAGCAGAGCCGTCAGGCTGCATAAGGCAGGATTAAATCAGAATACTTGCCGCAACACGCAGACAGCCTTCAGCAGCGACGGGAGACGCCCATAACACGCCATATATCAGGAAAAGAACGGCACGACACCGGCAAAGCCAAAATATCGCGCCTTAAACAAGGCAGAAAATACATTTCAGGACAAGAGAGCGGCAACGATACTCAAAAATTATAAAAACACATATTTTTCTGCTAAAAAGCCACATTTAGGCATAAAAACAGCCTAAAATAAGGGAATTTCGAAGGTTGTCAGGGTTTTGTCAGGGTAGAAAAATTTGACTTTAAGATATGATTTTAATAATTTTGCGATGTAAATCATGATTGCGCAAGCAAAAAACATGAAGATACATAAAAGAAATTGCATAAAGTTCCCATAATCCGGATATGGGTACATATAGCAGAAAAAAAATCCTACACAACCTTAAAAAAGAACGATTATGAAAAAGTTATTATTACTTGTAGTGACGTTGCTGAGCACAAGTTTAATGTCAGCACAGACAATGAAGGAACTCCCCGGACTGCGCTACCATGCCATGAGCGAAAACGGAAAATGGATGTTAACCGTTGAACAGGGATGGATAGGAATACTTAACACTGAAACGGACGACTTTCAGCAATATGGCGGAGGCGACATAGGATATGACCTCGGCATGGGCAACATGGTTACAGACGACGGATTCCTTGTAGGCTGCATAGATGGCAAACCTGCGATACTGAATATAGAAAAACAGGAATGGCAGGAGCTCCCCGTAAGAAAAGGAGACACATTTTATTCAGCAGCAAACGCCATAACTAACTCGCGCAAATACATAGCAGGATATATAGGCACAGACAAAGGATTCGGAAATACAAAAATAAAACCTGTAATATGGACAATGAACAGCGACGGAACTTATGGAGAATATGAAGACCTGCCTTATCCTGAAAAAGATTTCACTGGCGTTGCTCCTAATTATATACTCCCAAACTGTATATCAGAAGACGGTAAGGTGATAGCAGCTCAGCTCATGAGACAAGACAACGAATGTCTGCCGATGGTATACAGAAAAGCAGAAGACGGCACATGGACTTATGAGGTTTATGACAAAGGACTATGCGAAGAAGGGCTGGAATTTCCTGAGTTCCCGACAGAAGAACCTGTAGAGCCAAGTTATTACGACTATATGACACCAGAACAAATAGATGCGTACAGGCAAGACTCTACCGAATATGAAGACTCTTGCTGGGCATACAACATTGGTGAGTCTACCGAATGGCCAGTATATTATCCCGACCCGAAAAATTATATGACAGAAGAAAATCTGAATCTCTATAATGAGACATGGGAAGAGTATGTGGTAATAGCCAACGAATACTCAAAACAACTAATGAACTTCAGAAACTTCTATTATGAGCATGTAACACCTAACTTCTACGCACAAAATGGTGTGTGGCTGTCTACTAATGGAAAATATTATGCTACAACGTGTGAAAAGAATTATGCTGTAGGCGATGCAGCATTATTCACCATAGACGAAACACTCAAACCGCACGACTATCAAGACGGACTCTACGGCTACTGCGTAACCGACGACGGTGACTTCTTTGTGTCAAACCTCAGCACAGCTTATGTATATCCTGCAAACAGCACAGAAAAGGTAACTCTTATCGACTGGCTCAAGTCTAAAGGCGAAACAGAAGCAGCCGAGTGGCTGTCGGACAGAGAAACAGGAACAGCTATCTGCAGCGGAGACGGACGCGTGATATCAGGATTCTATGGAGCACCCGGAAGCTACACCAGCTGGATTATCAAGCTCGACGAAACGCCTACAGGCATAACAGACATTGAGCAGGACGGCAACAGCCACGTTAAGGCATACGACCTGCAGGGACGCATCGTGGCTGAAGGC
>OGSD01000968.1_pt1 | contig 28508 bp, 20 predicted proteins | sample 1553571 | NCBI WGS metagenome assembly OGSD01 (sample SAMEA2580072, study PRJEB22360) | human gut metagenome | biome: human gut; feature: human-associated habitat; material: faeces | place: Denmark | collected 2008/2010 | reverse complement strand
CGACGCGATGGACGGGCCATCGCGTCGGGGCGGATTATGTGTTATGTCAACTTAGGCAATTACAGTCCGGCATATCCGGGATTCTGCTGCCATGTGGGATGCTGGGTTGACAATATATCGCGCGACAGCGGTATGAGCCGACGGTTAGGGTCAGTGGAGCCTTCGCGTTCCACCCAGTGGAACTGTGTATGGGCGTCGTCGTCCCAGACTTTGTAGCGATTCTTCTCGCCCCAGTCTGCTTCAAACTTGCCGAAACGAATAAGGTCGTTGCGGCGCCACGGCTCAAGGATGAATTCGCGCGAACGCTCGTCGAGCAGCTCATCCATAGTTGGGTAGGCAGTAAGTTCGGGTGCGCTTGAGCAGCGGCGCACCTGATTGAACAGGCTCATCGGGGTGTCGCCGTTGGTGGCCTGTGCGCCACGAAGTATGCATTCAGCCTTAGTCAGCAAGATATCGGCAAAACGGAAAATCGGGTAATCGTTTCCCTGTTTACGATAAAAATAATAGCAATCATTCATGTGTGCTGGAAATTTGGCACAGCGAGCACCCTTCCTTACATTAAGCAACGCAGTTTTATTATTAATATTTATAGTTGTGAGTGTAGGCTGTGATTCGTCACCGAGCGAATAAACAGAACTATCATCAAACTCAAAGTCAGCAACATATTCGAGCTGCATGCTGTTGGTGGCCGGGTTCGAAGTATCAAGAAACAACATAACTGGCTCGTCGGTCTTGTTATAACTAAAGTCAAACGCGTACTGTGGACCCTGAAGTATAATTTCGTTACGCTCATCACCGGGAAGATTGAATCGAGCTAACGCTTCCTTGGTAAGAATATGATTACCCGCGGGTTTAAAGTTAGGAGCCCAGCCAAACGAGTGGGGATTACATTGTTCTTCCTTTCTAAAACCGAACCAACGGTACCATTCTGCTGCACCATCTGCATTGTTATAGAGGTCAATATCGAGTGCATATATAAAGTCTTTTACATGCACGCCGTTGTTAGGAAAGAATTTCTGACGATATCCCTGTCCGACCTCAAAAACGCCACTCTTAATGATTTCATCACACCAGCGCACGCAGTCGTCGAGCTTCGGGTTGGGAGTGTTGCCGTCAACTTTAGTTATATCGTTAGTGTAAACTCCCCAGTTCAGATACAGTTTGGCAAGCAATGCCGCGGCCATCCAGTAGTTCGGACGCCCATAAGTAGTAACATCGTTTGCTTTGCTCAACGCGCCCTCCTGCGACAGGGTCGCCAGCAGTTCTGACTCTATGAAGGCGACCACTTCGGCGCGCGGTTTGCGTGGAAGAGTACACTCTTCTTCCTCAGTCAGAACATGGTCATAAATCGGAAAATCGCCATAAAGTTCCATCATCCAGAAATGGCAATAAGCCCGCATCACTCGCAACGGCGCTATCTCCGGATCGTCAGGTGGAAGCCTATCAGTGGCTATAAGCTGATTAATCGTCTTTATTCCATTCCATGCATTAGAATATCCCGAATAAGTACGCCAGTCGTCAAGATTAAGTTGATGTACTGATGGACGAAGAAAGCGGCCATCATCATAATAAGTACCATTTTCTACACCAAAACAGCATCCCATCAATTCATCACCTTGCAATGTTACTATTTCACCGAAATCACGCTCGAACCACGGGTTAAGACAACGGTAAGCTCTATTAAGCATGGAATTTTTGTATTGTGCGTAGTTGTCTGAATCGGGTACATACTCCTCATACTGAAAAAAAATACGGTTTATGTCCTTGATGCCAAATACATAATCATGATAGGGGGTGCTCACAACCATCACATTGGGCGTTGCCTCGTCGGCGGTCTGCGCCATTGCCGGCATCCCGGCCATCACAAGCAGGGCTGCGGCTATATATCCTGTAAATTTCATATGCAGTGATTCTTGATTGGTTTGGTTTCTTTCGGTTTATCTGTTCACGAATTTAAGCACCTTGTCGTTGGCCACAATCACATATACTCCGGCAGGGAGTGTGGTGAAATCGAGGGCAACTTCAGTGGCCGACTCTCCGGCGTAGGCCATGCGCCCTTCGATGGAGAATGCCTTGTAGACAAACGCGCCTTCGCCGGGCGTGATGGTCACAACGCCGTGGCTCGACTGGATGGTGATGCCCGAATCGAAAGTCATCAGGATATCTTCAACCGACGACATGTCGCCGTCGAAACTCATGTTGGCCAGATCCTCCAGCGGGATGGTCTGCGGAGCCTCGTTGGCGCTGGTTATCACAGCATTGCCCTCGGAGAAGGTAATCTCCGTGCTCGTTTTAATCTCTATCCGCAAAGGCTCGGCGCCAACGCGGTCAATCACAATGGTGAACGGCTTGGTCTCTCCCCTTGCCACATTCACCCCGGCCATAAAGACCAATAAAATGAATGATAGAACTGATTTGAAATGAAACATTTGGTATAGATTTATTAAAGAATAATCGCACGTTTGCAAATGTAATCAAAAACGCCCCAAACCACCCCCCCCGATTGTTAATTATAGTTAAAACACAACCCCGCCGTGATGGACAGGCCATCGCGGCGGAGCGGATTCTGTATTTTATGTCAATTGTGGGGGTTACTTGCGATATGCCACACGCACCAGCACGGGATAATGGTCGGAGGGTACGCGGCGCACCTGCTGCTGCAGGTCAATTTCAGTGGGCGAATTGCCGTCCTTCTCCTCCGTGGCGGATTGTTCCAGAGGGGTCCAGTAGCCATTGGTCAGCACGCCATAGTTGCTGACTTCAAATCCGGGCGAAACCATGACATGGTCTATGCGGCTGTCCGTTTTGACATCGGGCAGAAAGTCATTGAACGTGCCGTTCTCGGCAAATCGCAGCCGGGCGGAATCGTATGCATCCTTCAGGACGCCCGAACCGGTGAATATCCTGAATATCTCGTTGGTCTGGTCAACGTTGAAATCACCCGTAAGGATAACGGGGGCATCTCCGGCTATCTCCTTTATTCTGGACACAACCAGTTTTGCCGACTCACGCCGAGCGGTGACACCAATATGATCCATGTGCAGATTAAAGAAAAACAGGGTGAAACCGGTGCGCTTGTCGCGGAACTTGCCCCATGTGCAGATACGAGGACACACGGCATCCCATCCCATGCCGGGACGGTCGGGCGTCTGCGACAGCCAGAAGTTGCCGTCGGCCAGCTTTTCGAAATGGTCGGTTTTATAGAATATGGCCGAATGCTCTCCGGCATCCTTGCCGTCATCGCGCCCTGCGCCGATGTAGTCATAACCGTCAAGCCGCTGCCTGAGGTTTTCAAGCTGGTCGAGATAGCATTCCTGAGTGCCGAAAATGTCGGGCTGCTCCCAGTTGATCTGGTCGCAGATTACCTTGCAGCGCTCCGTCCATACGTTGCCGCGTATCGAATCGTCACTGTTTTTGTAACGGATGTTGTAGGAGCCGGCCATCAGGCTCTGTGCCCCTGCCGCCAGTGTGCATAAACAAGCGGCCAATATGATGAAGACCCGTTTCATAAATCGGATTATTTATCTGGAACGGCGCATCACGGCGCGGCGCAGGAGAATTTCGGTGGGGAAGTGGTCGGAATATCCGTCGAGGAACACACCGGCCGAGAACGTGCGGCGCGGATAGCCCTGGCGGTTACCCTCGGTGTCCTTCAGGAAGTTGAAGTTGTTCACCTTGGCCTGCCACAGGTGCAGGCGGTTGTCGCCCGTGTTTTCCTCCAGAAGCGAGCCGCTCACAATGATCTGGTCAAAGAGGTTCCATGCGCTGTTGTAGGCCAGAGTGCCTATACCCTTGTCGAGAATCGACCAGAAGGGGTTGTAGAAACCATGCGCGGGAACGCCTTTCATTTTCTTTGCGGCTCCGAGCACCTTGGCGCATGAGGGGTCCTGAGGATCATCGTTGAGGTCGCCCATCACAATGATGCCCTCGTTGGGGCGCATGGCCCAGATGGAGTCGGCGATATGCTTGCTCAGGGCGGCGGCAGCCTCGCGCAGCGGCGACGACTGCTCCTTGCCACCCAGACGCGACGGCCAGTGGTTCACGATGATGCTGACGGTGTCGGCGCCCAGACGGCCGGTGACACACATCTGGTCGCGTGTGCGGAAATCGGGCTTGCCGTCTACTGTAAGTGTGGAGTTCGACACACCCATGAATTTGAAGTAGCGCGGATTGTAAAGCGCGCCGACATCCACGCCGCGGCGGTCGGGCGAATCATGGTGAACGATGGAAAGATTCCAGGGTGTGCGGCCCTCCTGACGCAGACGGTCGTCGACAGCCTTTACCAGATCCTCAAGCACGGTGCGGTTCTCAATCTCGGATACACCGATAAAGGCCGGTCCGTTAGGAGTGGTGGGAGTGGTGAAGTTGGTGATGGCGCGAGCCAGATTGTTGATTTTCGACCAGTATTTTTTCCCGTTCCATTGGCGTGCACCCTTGGGCGAGAACTCAAGGTCATACTTCCCGTTATTGTTGATGGTGTCAAACAGGTTTTCAAGATTGTAGAATGCAACACCGAACACCTGATACTGGCGCTTTGCGCCTTCGGGTGTGGATGCATTCTGGGCGGTGGCCCCAAAGGCCATGAAAACGGCCAGAAGCTGAAGCAGAATTTTTTTCATTTGTATTTCGATAGATTATTGGCTAACTTAAAAAACTCCCAACTTCAAATTTACAACAAATTCTCTAATAACCTACAATTTCAATCCTTCGGCCACAAAATTTTAAGATATTATCACTTCCCGCGCCAGACCGATCAGACCGTCGAAGCCATCTGCCATGAACACTTCCGGGACATAAACGTGACCGAAACATTCCACCTCGGCATCCTTGATTCCTCCGATGGCCTCAGGTGTGAGCACAGGGATGTCTGCCAACGCCCACCCCGGATGCCCGGCAGCCTTATACAGCGCCTCTTTCAGCACCCAAGCCGCAAGCAGCAACTGCGGCTCCCGGCTCCACAGAGGCCATTCAGCCTTGCTCAGGAACCGCCGCGAAATGCGTGTGAGCTGTTCATACCGGTCACACCCCTCGGCGTCCACCCCCACTCGCCCCGGCTTAGGGCACACTGCCATAGCCGCCAAAGCGGCGCAATGCGATAGGGAGATATTCAGTTCAGACCCTTCTATACGCGGTGCTCCCTCGGGTGTGTGCATCAGCGTGGCACCGTTGCCAAACCTTCGCCCGATCAGTTCAGATTTCACCTGCTGCTGCAAGGCATACGCATCCTGCCGGCTGCACGCTGCAGATTCAGGCATCCTCACGTGCTCCAGATACAATTCCACCCCTCCCGGTCTGTCGATACGTAACATTTTTTCAGGCAGTCTGTACCTCCGGCATTACCTTTACGCGCACCGACGCTATGCGGTGATGCTCAATGTGCAGCACCAGAAAACGGCAGCGGCCATACACCATAGGTTCCTTCTCCTTGGGGAAATCACCCTTGATGGCCAGCAGCATCCCGGCCAAAGTCTCGCAATCCTCGGCAACTGCGGCATAGTCCTCAGCCTCCAGACCGGTGATGCGGAAAAAGTCGGTGAGCAATGTTTTTCCCTCAAATATATATGTATCGTCGGGCAGACGCTGATAGGTCACCTCCTCTTCATCGTACTCATCGTTGATGTCGCCCACAATCTCTTCGAGCACATCCTCCAGAGTTACAAGCCCCTGCGTACCGCCGAATTCATCCACCACAATAGCCATATGGATTTTCAGGCGGCGGAAATCCTCCATCAGGTCGTCGATCATGCGCGATTCCGGCACGAAATAGCATTTCCTGACAAGCTTCTGCCATTCGAATGCGCTACCGGCATCGGGGGTTGAGCCGATATAGGGCAAAAGGTCGCGGGCGTAGAGCACCCCGCGGATATCATCCTGGGAATCACCGAACACGGGCAGACGCGAATATCCCGTCTCCACCACCACCTTCATCACCGTGGGGAAATCCATGTCGGCATCGATGCCCACAATGTCCACGCGCGGGGTCATCACCTCGGCCGCGGTGGTGTCGCCGAAGCGGAGAATCCCCTCGAGCATCTCCTTGTCCTGACCGGCCTTGACATCGGTAATTTCAAGCGCCTGGCCAAGCTCATCGGTGGTGATGTTGCGGCTCTGGCGCGTAACCACCATGTTCACAAGCTTGGTGGAATGCACCAGCACTGACGACAGCGGGAAAAACAGCTTCACCATCCCGTCCAGTCCGCCCACAGCGAAACGCGCCCACCGCAGCGGCATGGTGTTGGCTATAAGCTTGGGCAGAATCTCGCCGAAGAGAAGGATAAGGAATGTGAGGATAACAGTCTGGAGCACAAAATCGAGCCATCCGGGCATGGTGGCGAACAGTTCGCTCAGGGCGAAACTCATCAGCACCACTATGGTGACGTTCACAAGATTGTTGGCAATCAGAATGGTGGCGAGCAGGCGCTCGGGAGCGGCGAGCAGATGCTTTATGCGCTGCGAGCTTGATGATTCATCAAGCTCCTCGGCCTGCTGGGGGGTAATTGAAAAAAAGGCGATTTCGCTGCCGCTCACGAATCCGGACACGAAAAGTCCGATTACGGCAAGACACAAGGCTACTATCTGCGCCGCCCCGAATTCCACATTTACAGGCACGGCCGAGACTAAGAAATCATAATTAGTGAAAGCGCTGAAGAGGCTTTCGACAGATGGTAATGGGTCAGTATCCAACGTTACAGGTTATTGATTAAACTTGCATGCATACAAGCCGCTTATCGGCAGGCTTATAGCCTTTAAACTGCAAAGTTACATAAATTTCCCGACTTTCAAAACTCCACGAATGCAAGCGGCAGGGTGGAGCGCACCGACGGAAGGCGGTACACCTTGTCGGCGCCAGCCAGTAGCACCGGCACATCGTGTCCGGCAAGCTGCTCGTATTCCAGCAGAGCCTGGCGGCATGCACCGCACGGTGCGGTTGGTGTCGGGGTGAACTCCCCGTCGGTGCCGCGGGCCGCAATGGCAATCCGCTCGAATTTCGCCTCCGGATAGCGCGCGTGGGCATAGAAACATGCCGACCGCTCGGCACATGTGCCCGAGGGGTAGGCCACGTTCTCCTGATTGGAGCCCGGCACACGCTCGCCGTTGCTAAGCTCGATGGCAGCACCTACCCGAAACTGCGAATAGGGCGCATAACTGCGGAAAGTGGCCTCACGAGCCATCTCCACGAGTTCGCGCTCAGCGGCCGAAAGCTCGTCGTATGCAAGTTCGTCAAACTCCAGTGTGACTTGTTTTTTATTCATTGCAGAATTATAAGGGATGTGTTCATGAATGATGAAGGTGCTGCCGAACCGCAAACTCCGGGTCAACCGTGCGTCCCGACATTGAAGAGGCCAGGCAACGCCCTCATGTTTTTTAATTGCATAAAGTTAGCCCTTAATTCCGGAGTTTCCAAATGCTTCGGCCACAATCGGCAGCAGTCCGTGCATAATATATAGGCACATCCATGTCTCTGTGGGCCATCAGTCGTCGTGGTGATGATGCTTGTGATGATGCTTCTTATGTTTTTTATGATGCTTTTTCGGTTTCTTGTGATGATGGCCGTAATCGTAATAATAGCCGTCATCGAAATCGTATTCGTACTCATGGTTGATACCCGCATGCGTCCTTATCGTGCCGCACGACGTGGCCGCCAGCCCCGTAAGGATGCAGGCTATCACCAAAAACAGAAATCCCGTCCGCGGACGGATGCCTCTATGCGCTCTCATAAATCCTGATTATAATGGTTCTTTTTTCGCCGGCAGCAACGTCACCGCCGACCTTATTGTATAATTATTTACATTTCAACAGCATTCTTTGTTCGCAGAAATCCCGTTTATCTGCAAACCGCTCCCCTTCGGCTGCACTTCAAACAAGCACCACCGGTCCGCTCTTATACAGATATTCCGTCACTTTTTTTGCAAATCGGCCTGATTTTTTTTGCCGTTACAAGCTAATTCACTAATTTTGCGCTTCGAACGCATTATGCCTCCACGGATGCGCGCCCACACGGGCTTTCCCACGAAGGCACACCGGCGTACTGAAACAGTGTAACCAATTCTTTTTTCAACCGTCATAATCCATGGCTAAAAAAACTCAAGAAACCACTCCGGAAACCGGTCTGGAGAACCTTAACGACTCCCTCACGGCAACAGTGCAGAAAGTGCAGGACAACAAGAAAATCATCACAATCTGCTCGCTGGCTGTAATCGCCGTAATCGCCATCATCCTCGTTTACATCTACGCTTTCCGCACCCCCGGCATACAGAAAGCCAACGACACCATCGGCGCAGCCGACCTCCAGCTCGCGCTCGGCAACGACTCCGTGGCCATGGCACAGTACATGGACCTCGCCGACAACGGCAGCTACGAGGCTGCCAACCGCGCAGCTCTCCAGAGCGCCATCCTCCTCTACAAGGACGGCAAATATGAGGAAGCACTCAAATATGCTGAAAAATACTCCGACAAGGACGAAATCATCGGCGCAGGCGCAAAATCACTCAAAGGCGACTGCCTCGTGAACCTCGACCGTCTGGACGAGGCCGTGAAAGCATTCAACGAAGCCGTCAGCGTAAGCAACAACAACCCCGCCTACACCCCCTTCTTCCTCATGAAGCTTGCCCGCGTCTATGCAGCCCAGGGCAACCACGAAAAGGAAGCCGAAGCTTACGGCAAAATCGTGGAAGACTATCCGCTCTACGGCCAGTCGCACAACATCGACGTGCAGAAACTGCTTGACCGCGCCAACCTTCAGGCCGGCAAGTAAGCGCCATCGCTGACTTCACAGGAAACAGGGCGGCACCAATTCGGCCCGTTCTTACCTCAAATAACGATATCCATGGAAAGGCTCTCCTCCGCACCGCGAGGATAGCCTTTCTTGTCAGAAACCCCTTTTCAAACGCAGAAAAGAACCATGTCAACCAATACTGTCGACCAACCCAAGAAAGTGACCACCTCCACAGTGGCCCGCATGAAACAGCAGGGCGAGAAAATCGCCATGATCACCGCCTACGACTACACCATGGCATCGCTCGTCGACGCCTCCGGCATCGACCTCATCCTCGTGGGCGACTCAGCCGCCAACATCATGGCCGGCTACGAGACGACACTCCCCATGACCCTCGACCACATGATCTACCACGGACAGTGCGTGACCCGCGGCGCAAAACGCGCCATGGTCATCGTGGACATGCCGTTCGGCACCTATCAGGGCGACGAACTGCTGGCGCTCCATTCGGCCGTGCGCATCCTAAAGGAATCGGGAGCAGCCGCCGTAAAGCTTGAGGGCGGCCGTGAAATCAAAGGTTCCATCGAGCGCATCCTCTCCGCAGGGGTGCCGGTGATGGGCCACCTGGGCCTAACTCCCCAGTCGGTCAACAAATTCGGCGGCTACGGCATCCGCGCAAAAGAGGACGCCGAGGCACAGCGCCTCATCGACGACGCCCTGATGCTTCAGGAGATAGGCTGCTTCGCCCTGGTGCTTGAGAAAGTGCCCGCACAGCTCGCCGAGAAAGTAGCCAAGACGCTCACCATCCCCGTGATAGGCATCGGCGCAGGCGCCGGAGTCGACGGTCAGGTACTTGTGCTTCAGGACATGCTCGGCATGAACCGCGGCTTCAAGCCCAAATTCCTGCGCACCTACGCCAACCTCGCCGATACAATCGTCGCTGCGCTCGACCGCTATGCCGCCGACGTGAAATCGGAAGCCTTCCCAACCCCGGCCGAAAGCTACTGATTCCGTTTGCTTTTCTCGCCGCAAAAATCTATCTTTGCGTCTATGAAGTTATCCCATTGCGCCCTGCTGCTTGCCGCCATTGCATCTGCGGCCTGCACGGGGACGAAAAACAACGCATCCGCTTCCGACACCGTCGCACAGACAGCGCCGGCATTGCAGTCGCGCTACGTGGCCGATCCCGATTCACTGCTTGGATTCGTGGCCGCGCAGACAGCCATAGGACCGCGCGTGCCGGGCTCGGAGGCGCACGGCAAGTGCGTTGACTTCATAACCTCGTCGCTTGAAAAGCACGGCGTCACCTCCGTCAGCATTCAGGAAGCCCCGGTGACCACCGCCGACGGCACGCGCCTCACCGCACGCAACATCTTCGCGTCCATCAACCCTGACGCCACCGAGCGCGTGCTCCTGCTCGCACACTACGACACACGCCCGTGGGCCGACAACGACCCCGACCCGACCATGCACAACACCCCCATCGACGGCGCCAACGACGGCGCCAGCGGAGTGGCCGTGCTGCTCGAGACGGCACGTCTGCTCGGTCCCGTACCGCCCGATTCAATCGGCGTTGACCTGCTGTTTGTCGACGTGGAGGATTCCGGACGCTCCGACGGTCCGGATTCCGACGCCACCTGGTGTCTCGGCTCACGCGAATGGGTGAAACAGATGCCCTACACATCGGCCAACAAGCCCCGCTACGCCATTCTGCTTGACATGGTGGGCGGCATCGGCGCCAAATTCCACCGCGAACACTTCTCCCACCGTTCGGCACCCGGAGTGGTCGACCGCGTGTGGGCTGTGGCCCGCCAGAGCGGCTATGCCGACCGCTTCGTCAACACAGCCGGAGGCGCCGTAATCGACGACCACATAAACATCAACAACGCCGGCATCCCGTGCATCGACATAATCGAAAGCCTCAACGATGCCACAGGCACGTTCAACCCCACATGGCACACAATGGCCGACAACATCAAGGCCATCGACCCGGCGTCGCTCAAAGCCGTGACCCAGACCGTGCTTAACACCATAATCACCCCCTGACCAATTCCATCACCATGACAATAAATCAGAAACAGGACGAAATCATAGCGGAGATGTCCGACATCGACGACTGGATGGACCGCTATTCCTATATAATAGACCTGGGCAACTCGCTCCCCCCCATCGCCGAGGAATTCAAAACCCCGCAGCACCTCATCGAGGGATGCCAGAGCCGTGTATGGCTCAACGCATCGCTCAATCCGGAGGGGAAAGTGGAATTCACCGCTGACTCCGACGCCATCATCGTGAAAGGCATCATCTCGATGCTGATTGATGTGCTCTCAGGCCACACTCCGCAGGAGATTCTTGATTCCGACCTCTATTTCATAGACCGCATCGGTCTGTCGGAACACCTCTCGCCCACCCGCTCCAACGGCCTGCTGGCAATGGTGAAGCAGATGCGCCTCTACGCCCTGGCCTTCAAGCAGCTCAACGAGGCGAAATAAGCCCGGCCGTCAGCTCCGGCTCCATGAGCATCATCCCAACGCGGCCAAAACTACCCGTTATCCCGATTTTTAACCCTTAATCCCAATACCTACTTATGTTCAAGAACCATCCCAAGGGACTGATCCCCGCCGCTCTCAGCAACATGGGCGAACGCTTCGGCTACTACATCATGAACGCCGTGCTCGTTCTGTTCCTCTGCTCGAAATTCGGCCTCAGCGACGAAACCAGCGGCATCATCTACTCCTGCTTCTACGCCGGAATCTACATTCTGAGCCTCGTGGGCGGATACATCGCCGACAAGACCCAAAACTACAAGGGCACCATCATCAAAGGTCTGGTGATAATGTCGCTCGGCTACGGCATCCTGGCAGTGCCCATCCTCTCCACATCCGACAACATCTCCTGGCTCCTTCCTCTGACATGCTTCGCGCTGTTCCTCATCGCCTTCGGCAACGGTCTCTTCAAAGGCAACCTGCAGGCCATCGTGGGTCAGCTCTACGACAATCCCCGCTATTCGGCCCAGCGCGACTCAGGCTTCCAGATTTTCTATGTGTTCATCAACGTGGGCGGCCTCATCGCACCCTTCGTGGCCCCGATGCTCCGTTCCTGGTGGCTCGGCGTGCATAACCTCTCCTACAACGCCAACCTCCCCGCCCTCGCCCATGAATACCTCTCCATCGGCGACAACATGAACATGGAGAACGCCAACAACCTCTATGCACTCATCACACAGGTGGGCGGCGACACATCGGCCGACATCAGCGCATTCTGCACACAGTATCTCGATGTGTTCAACACCGGTATCCACTACTCGTTCATCGCCTCCATCGCAGCCATGCTCATCTCGCTGGCCATCTTTATCATCTTCAAGAACGGTCTGCCCAACCCGCCCAAAAAGGAAGCCGTGGAAGTGCAGAACTACACCCCCGAAGAGAAGCAGGCCATGGCCAAGGAGATCAAGCAGCGCATGTATGCCCTCTTCGCCGTGCTCGGCATAGCCATCTTCTTCTGGTTCTCATTCCACCAGAACGGCACATCGCTGTCGCTCTTCGCCCGCGACTTCGTCAAGACCGATGCCGTTGCACCAGAAATCTGGCAGGCAGTCAACCCATTCTTCGTCATCGTGCTCACCCCGGTGATCATGTGGATTTTCGGCAGTCTCGCCGCCCGCGGCAAAGAGATCTCAACCCCGCGCAAAATCGGCATCGGCATGGGTATCGCAGCACTGGCCTACCTCTTCCTTATGGTCTACAGCCTTGTCAAGGGCTATCCCTCGGCCGAGGCATTCAAGGCAATGAACACCGATATGGCCGAAGCCCTCAAGAGCGGATGGTGGATCATGTTCGTGATCTACTTCTTCCTCACCGTGGCCGAACTGTTCATCTCTCCCCTCGGACTGTCGTTCGTATCGAAAGTGGCGCCCAAACATATGCAGGGTCTTTGCCAGGGACTGTGGCTCGGTGCCACCGCCGTAGGCAACCTCCTGCTCTGGATCGGCCCGCTCATGTACAACAAATGGCCCATCTGGGAAGCATGGGGAGTGTTCCTCATCGTCTGCCTCATCTCCATGAGCGTGATGTTCGGCATGGTGAAATGGCTCGAACGCGTCACCTCCACCCAGAACAACTGATAGTAAACCTCACAGCCACTCCAGCATCTCACATGGAGATGCCGAGGCTAAAATCAAACCCTGTAGGCTAAAATCAAACTAATCTAAAAAATCGGCATCCGCTATTGCGGACGCCGATTTTTTTCTCTAAATTTGCAACGCTTTAGGTCACGCCCCGTCGCGACTTGAGCACACAGGATTGTCTTATGGTGTAATGGTAGCACTGCAGTTTTTGGTTCTGCCTGTCTTGGTTCGAATCCAGGTAAGACAACTCAAAACCGACGGCAGCCCCCGGAACTCCCGAGGGCTGCCGCTGTTTTTATCATTGTCCTGATTCCAATCACTCGGCCACCAGTTCATACACCCGGCTGGCGTACTCGCCGTCGAGGGGCAGCTCGAAACCGGTGTTCATCAACATTGCCCCGGATGCCTTCTTGCCGTCGAGGTGCGAAGGAGCCTCACCTGCGGGTACATTCAGCTCGCGGAAACGGTAGGTGCGGTCCTTGTCAAGCCCCTTCATGGTGAAACGGGGGATGACCTGGTCGCGGAAGTGCTCAAGCTTGTAGGCGAAGAACGCCGCACGGTCCTTTTCAGGCGAAACATACATCAGCGAGGCCACGCCTTTGCGGTCGTAGGGCGATATGAGACGGTAAAGGTCGCCCATCTGCACTGTGGGGCGTATCACCTTGTAGTCGGCTATGGCCTTTTTTGCGAACGTCTTCTCAGCCTCGGTAATGTCCGACGGGAGCATCTCCATGCCCAGACGGCCTGTCATAGCCACGTCGAACCTGAACTTCAAAGGTGTGGTCCTTCCGGTCTGATGATTGGGCGACGCACTGACATGCTGCGCCATTACCATCGACGGATAGAACATCGATGTGCCCCACTGCATGTAGATGCGCTGAAGAGCGTCGGTATTGTCGCTTACCCAGATTTCATCGAAGTAGGGCATCACCCCGTAGTCCACACGGCCGCCGCCACCGCCGCAGGCCTGCAGAACCACATCAGGATATTTCTCCCTTATCCGCTGCAGCGTCTTTTCCAGTCCGCGGTGATATGCCATGTTTATCTCCAGCTGCTTGTCGGCAGGGAGGTATGTCGACCCGTAGTTCATAGCCTCCACATTGGCATCCCATTTTATGTAGGCTATTTCAGGATACTTGGTCAGTAGGTCATCCACCACACCGAACACAAAATCCTGCACAGCCGGATTCGACATGTCGAGCAGCACCTGCGTGCCCCCGCGCCCCTTCCGCAATTCGCGGTTTTTCACCTGCATCACCCAGTCGGGATGCTTGTCATAAAGCTCGCTTATGGTGTTGGCGCTCTCGGGCTCGATCCATATGCCGAATTTCAGGCCGTTCTCCTTGGCAGCATTTATGAGAGCCTCCACCCCGTTGGGAAGTTTATGTCGGTCCACCACCCAGTCGCCGAGCGACGAGTTGTCGTAGGTGCGGGGATATTTGTCGCCGAACCATCCGTCGTCCATCACAAACAGTTCGCCGCCGAGGTCGGCGAAATCGCGCATCATCTCCTTCATCTTCTCCTCATTCACATCGAGATACACCCCCTCCCAGCTGTTGAGAAGTATGTCACGGGGCTTGTCGCCGCCGTGCACCGCGCCGTGGCGCGCCCAACGGTGGAAATTACGGCTCACCCCGCTCATCCCTTCGGGACTGAATGTGATGGCCAGTCTGGGCGATTCGAGCGTCTGTCCGGGTGCGAGACTGTACTGCGCCATCTCCGCGCTCATTCCGGCCATCAGATTGTGGCAGAACTGGTTGTCGGTGTCTATGCGTATTTCATAATTGCCGCTCCAACAGAGGGCTGCCCCGATGGTGGCGCCATCGTTTTCCCGAGGCTCGCCGTCGAGCGAAAGCATCACCTCCGCACGGTCAGAGTGGCCGTTGCGGGCGCCGTCAAGATTCCTGATTGTCTTTACGCCGCGCGTCAGCGGCTCGCTTGTGAGCTGCGCCTCGGCAGCCCACGCACCGTGCTGATGCGATACCCACACATCGCCCCTCCGCACCGGCAGGAAACCCGAGTCCAGGCGCCGCACGGTCAGCTCCTTCTTCCCGTTGTTAGTCAGCTGCGTCCACATCTCTATCACATCATCCTTCTCCATGGCGAGATAATTGAGTTTCACGGTGACAGGATAATGGCGGTCCTTCAGGGTGAGTGTGGTTAGAATGCCGCGCGGTGTCTCCCTACGGTCCACCTTGTCAAGGACGAGATAGGTGGTGGGATTACCGTCGGGATGCACCAGCTGCAGGGATGTAAGTGTGTTGAATTCGTCGCCGAACGCCGGGTAGGCCGGGCGGTTCATGCCGGCATGGAGGTCGTGCAACGCATCCGCCTCCCCATCCTTAATGGCTTCGCCATAATATGAGAAACGCGGAGCCTCGCCATAATTGCCCGAAAGGACAAGCGAGTTGTTGGCAGTGGAAATCACGATATTCTCATCCCATGCACTCGCATGCAGCGCACAGCACATGGAAACCGCACCGGCGAGCATGCAGCCCACCGACCGGACAATCTGATTGGTTCTGTATTTTTTCATCATTTTTTGGTTATTATGTACAATCATGTTCAGACAACGGCGTCAGGCCTTGGGGTGCGAGCGGTAGGCTTTGGGGCTGACACCCATGAGTTTGGAGAAGAGACGGGAGAAATAATAAGGATCGTCGATGCCCAGTTTGAAACTGATCTGATTGAGTTTCATGTCGGTGCTGTCAAGCATCTCGCAGGCACGGCGTATTTTCAGGATGTTGAAGTAGTTGAGCGGACTGTGACCCGTGCGCTGCCTGAACACCGCCGACAGATGCGAAGACGAGAATCCCACATAATCGGCCACCTCGGCAAGCGTGAGATGCCGCTCTATGTTCTCATTGAAGAAATGGATTGCAGCCTCGATGATTCCGCCGTCTGTAGTGCGGCGTCCGCCTGCGGCAGTACGGTACTGCTGCAGATAGCGCAACGATGCCAGATAATGCTGGAACGATGCCATGGCATAGCGGATGCTCTCAACTGTGAACGACGCTGCCAGCGAGCCGTAAATCTCCTCGAACATGGCTATTCGGGTACTGATGCGCGAATCGGCCGACGGAGCCACATCCTGGGGGTCGATACACCCGGCGGCATAATGTGGTGCCAGAGGCCCGCGGAAATGAATCCAGTAGATGGTCCACGGATTCCCGCTGTCGGCGCCATATACATGCGGCACACCTGCCGGAAGGATAAAATACTGATTCGCATTCACCTCCCTGCGCTTACCTTCCACCTCATACCATCCTTTGCCATCAACACAATATATAAACACATACTGCTCAATCGGCTCGGTGCGGCACCTGTAATGGTGTTCGGCATGGGGATAATAACCTATGTCTGTGATATACAGCAACGACGCCAGCGGATCCGCCTCCACTGTGCCCAGAATTGCCTTAGGCAGAATTATCGACCGCTCGCCGCTGAATCCCTCCTTTATTTTCATGGTTCTGATGTTAGATACACAAAGCTACATATTTTTTCTTAAAAGGAATATAATAAAATAGTCCATCTTTTTGCGTAAAATAATCATTTTCACACCGCAAATGAGGCAGTAACTTTGCAGCACCTTCAATAAGGACTTTTTTTAGTCAGTTGATGAAGCATATCTGTTAATTTCGTTGACTTACCAAACCACACAATTTTTGCCATGGAAAAATTCAATAAGCAATTCATCTATTTCATCTGCATCGTCTCGGCCATGGGCGGCCTGCTTTTCGGCTACGACTGGGTAGTGATCGGCGGCGCCAAGCCGTTCTACGAAGTATTCTTCGGCATCGCAGGCTCACCTGAAAAACAGGGTCTCGCCATGAGTATAGCTCTCGCGGGATGCCTTGTAGGAGCCATGGTGTCAGGCTCGCTTGCCGACCGCCTCGGACGCAAACCGCTCCTCATCCTGTCGGCCTTCATTTTTCTGGCCACAGCCTACGCTACAGGTGCTTTCAACAGTTTCAACGCATTTCTCGCTGCCCGATTCGTAGGCGGCATCGCCATCGGCATCGCCTCGGGCCTGTCGCCCATGTACATCGCCGAAGTGGCTCCCAGCCACATCCGCGGCAAACTCGTATCGCTCAACCAGCTCACCATCGTGCTCGGTATCCTCGGCGCACAGATTGTGAATTTCCTTATAGCCGAACCGATGCCGGCCGGCACCACCGTTCCGGCACCCGAATCATGGAACGTGCTCATGGGATGGCGCTGGATGTTCTGGAGCGCGGCCTTCCCTGCCGCAGTCTTCCTGCTGCTCGCCCTGTTCATTCCTGAAAGTCCCCGCTGGCTCGCAATGCGCGGCCGTGAGCAGGAAGCCATGAAAACCCTCGAGAACATCGGCGGACATAAATATGCGGTTGCCGAACTTCAGGCCGTGGAAGCCGGACGCAAAGCTGCCGGACGCGAAAAGCAGGGCGGTCTGGGCATGCTTCTGAGCAAACCGTTCCGTCCGGTACTCATCATCGGCGTAATCATTGCGGTGTTCCAGCAGTGGTGCGGCACGAACGTGATTTTCAACTATGCGCAGGAAATCTTCTCCGATGCCGGATACGACCTTGGCGAAATGCTCTTCAACATTGTGCTCACCGGTATCACCAACGTGATTTTCACATTCGTGGCCATCTATACCGTCGACCGTCTCGGCCGCAAGAAACTCATGCTGCTCGGCGCCGGTGGTCTTGCCGTGATCTACGCCATCCTCGGCGGATGCTACTGGATGCACATCACCGGTTTCTTCATGATCATCCTCGTTGTGGCAGCCATTGCATGCTACGCCATGACCCTCGGCCCCGTCACCTGGGTTCTCATCGCCGAAATCTTCCCCAACCGTGTGCGCGCCATCGCAGTGGCCACCTGCACATTCGCTCTGTGGGTAGGCTCGTTCACACTCACCTACTCGTTCCCGCTGCTCAACGCATCGCTCGGCAGCTACGGCACATTCTGGATTTATGCAGCCATCTGCGCCCTCGGATTCGGCTTCTTTGCGGCACGTCTCCCCGAAACCAAAGGGAAGAGCCTTGAGGAACTGGAAAAAGAGCTCGTGCGCACTGAAGAGGAAAAAATCACTTCCACAGATTTCTAATTTCCACAGACCTGATCCGCAGACAAAGCGCAACCTCACTCCTAATCCGCAAAGCATGAATTTCAAAGCATGAATTTCAAAGCATTCAGAATATTTTCACTCTCCGCACTGCTTGCATGTGCCGCAAGCCTCGCCGCACAGACCATTCAGCTCAATGGCGAATGGACTGCCACGCTCCCCGGCGAAAAGCCTCAGGCCATGCAGCTGCCCGGCACACTCGACATGGCAGGCATCGGACAGCCCGACACGCTGCAACCCGCCATGACCAAGCCGCAGCTTCTGCGGCTCACCCGCAAGCACAGCTATATCGGTCCGTGCACCTATTCCCGCACCATCGACATCACCCCCGACATGGCCGGCAAACCGCTGCGCCTCACCATGGAACGGGTGCTGTGGAAAAGCTCCCTCAAAGTCGACGGCAAACCCGTGGGAACCGCCAACAAAAGCCTCACCACGCCGCATCATTTCAGTATCGCACCGCTATCGGCTGGTCCGCATAAATTTGAAATCACGGTTGACAACAGCCGTCAGCATGACATCTCTGTCGACAATCTCTGCCATTCCTACACCAACGATACACAGACCATGTGGAACGGTGTGCTCGGCGATTTCAAGCTATCGGTTGTGCCTGCGGTGGAACTTGAAGCCGTCCGTATCACTCCCGACATAGCCACCGGCAACGTCACTGCCGACATAACCGTGGCAAACGCCACATCCGGCACAGCCAAACGCAGAATTGCGGTTGAGATTATCGAGAAAAACACCGGACGCAAAGTAGCGGCCGCCAAAGCCTCCTACAAAGCGCCCGCTGGCACCTCCACATTCTCCACTACTCTCCATCTCGACAATCCCTCGCTCTGGAGCGAATTCTCCCCCGCGCTCTACCAACTGAAAGCCTCCACCACCGGTTCTTCCGTAGAATCCACCTTCGGCATGCGCCAGGTGGAATCGGACGGCAAGCACCTCCGCGTAAACGGTAACAGAATTTTCCTGCGCGGCACCCTCGAATGCTGCATATTCCCGTTCACAGGCGTGCCGCCGACAGATAAAGCGGGATGGCGCAAAGTGATGGAAACCGCGCGTCAATGGGGCTTCAACCACCTGCGTTTCCACTCATGGTGCCCCCCTGAAGCCGCATTCGCCGTGGCCGACAGCCTCGGGCTCTACCTGCAGGTGGAACTGCCCGTATGGTCGCTCCACATCGGCGACGACCCCGCCACCATCAGCTTCCTCACCGACGAGTTCATGAACATGTCGCGAAGCTACGGCAACCACCCGTCGTGGATCATGTCGACCTGCGGCAACGAGCTGCAGCACGATTTCACTCCGCTCAACAATCTGGTGGCCCTCATGCGCAAGCATGATCCCCGACACCTCTATGCCGCATCGTCGTTCACTTTCGAAAAAGGCCACGGCGGTCACGGCGAACCCCACGACCAGTTCCTCATCACCCAATGGTCCGACAACGGATGGGTGCGCGGACAGGGCGTGTTCGACGAGGAAACTCCTGCGTTCAACCGCAATTACGCCTCGTCCATGGGTTGCGTGAAAGTCCCCCTCGTATCGCACGAAATAGGCCAGTATGCCGTGTATCCCAACATCGGCGAGATTGAAAAATATACCGGCGTGCTTGATCCCCTCAACTTCAAGGCCATCCGCAACGACCTGCAGGCCAAAGGGCTCATTGACCGCGCTCCGGCCTATCTCGACGCCACGGCCCGATTTGCCTACCGCCTCTATAAGGAGGAGATGGAACGCGCCATGAAAACGCCCGGATTCTCCGGCGTGCAGCTGCTCGGCATCCAGGACTTCCCGGGCCAGGGCACCGCGCTTGTCGGACTTATCGATGCCTTCTGGGATTCAAAAGGTGTGATCAGCGGCGATGAATTCAGCCGTTTCAACGCCCCCGTCACCCCGTTGGCCGATTTCCCCAAAGCCATCTATACCTCGCACGAACCTTTCTCCGCCGACATCAAGGTGGCCAACTATGGCGACTCAGACCTGACGGGCAAGACCGTGGAATGGAACCTGACGGCCACCGACGGCAAAACCGTCTCAGGCACCATCGCCGCACCCACACTCGTTCAGGGCGAAGTGACTGCGGCCGGCAACCTCACGGCAGCCCTCGATGCTTTCACCGCACCATCCAAGCTGACATTGAGCGTAAGCATTCCCGACACCGACATCCGCAACAGCTGGGACATCTGGGTATATCCCGAACTGTCCGGAATAGACAAGGGTGAGATTGTGGTAACGTCGCTCGCCGATGAAGCCACCGCTGCACTTTCCCAGGGCAAAAAGGTTCTTTTCCTCCCCACGCCTTCCACGGTCAACGGCATCGAGAGCAAATTCCTCCCCGTGTTCTGGAGTCCTGTCCATTTCCCCAAACAGGCCGGAGGGATGGGCGTGCTTGCCGACCCCTCGCACCCTGCATTGACAGGATTCCCCAACGACGGCCACAGCGACTGGCAATGGTGGCGCCCGGTGAAAAACGCCCGCATAATGCTCATGGATTCAGTGACCGACTGTTCAACAGGCAAACATATCGAACCTGTTGTAGGCGCCATCGACAATTTCCTGCACAACCGGCGTATGGGCTACATGTTCGAGGCAAAATGCGGCAACGGCACACTGCTTGTCAGCTCAATCGACCTTCAGGCCGACTATCCTGAAATCAAGTCGCTCTATCAGGGTGTGCTCCGCTACATGAACTCGCCTGCGTTCTCTCCTGAAGGAACCATCTCCGAGGCAACCCTCCGCAGCCTTGTCACTTCCGACACTCCTACGGCCACCACAACCTCCACATCCATTTACGAATAATCTCTTCAAAAGTCACAACAACCAATAAACCACTCTATATCATCATGGTAAAAGCCTGGAAAGAAACTGTAACCATCCCCACCTATGAGGTAGGGAAGCCTGAGAAAAATCCTATTTTTCTTGAAAAGCGTGTCTATCAGGGCTCAAGCGGTGTGGTATATCCCTATCCCGTAATTGAGTCGATAGCCGATGAAAAAACCGACCATGAATGGCAGGCCGTTTTCATCGAGAACGAGTACATCAAAGTCATGGTGCTCCCCGAACTGGGTGGCCGCGTGCAGATGGCCTACGACAAAATCAAGCAGCGCCACTTCGTCTACTACAACCACGTGATCAAACCCGCGCTGGTGGGTCTCGCCGGTCCCTGGATTTCTGGCGGTATCGAATTCAACTGGCCCCAGCACCACCGTCCCTCCACCTACATGCCCGTTGACTGCACCATCGAGGAGCATGCCGACGGCTCCGTGACCGTCTGGGTCAGCGAGATGGAACGCATGTTCCACCAGAAGGGTATGGCAGGGTTCACCCTGCGTCCCGGCTGCGCCTACCTTGAGATAAAGGGCGTGCTTTACAACCGCACCGACGTGCCGCAGACCTTCCTGTGGTGGGCCAACCCCGCCGTGGCCGTCAACGACCACTACCGCTCGGTGTTCCCGCCTGACATCAACGCCGTGTTCGACCATGGCAAGCGCGCCGTAAGCTCCTTCCCCATCGCCACAGGCACCTACTACAAGATGGACTACTCGGCCGGCGTGGACATCGCAAACTACAAGAACATCTTCGTGCCCACCTCCTACATGGGCGTGAACTCGAAATATGACTTTGAAGGCGGTTATGAATGCGACACCGAGGCAGGTATGCTCCACGTGGCCAGCCATCACGTGTCTCCCGGCAAGAAACAGTGGACATGGGGTAACGGCGACTTCGGCCGTGCCTGGGACCGCTGCCTCACCGACGACGACGGCCCGTACATCGAGCTTATGGCCGGTGTGTACACCGAAAACCAGCCCGACTTCACATGGCTCATGCCCTATGAGGAGAAGGAATTCACACAGTATTTCCTCCCCTACCGCGAACTGGGTGTGGTGAAGAACGCCACCAAGGACCTTCTGATGAACATCGACCCCGTGGACGGCGGCAAAGTGCACCTCAAGGCGTTCGCCACGTCGCGCCAGACAGTCACCATCCGCCTTACAGGCGAGGACGGCCGCGTCTACCTCAACCAGGAGGCCACCATTACCCCTGAAAAAGTGTTCGAGGAGACCATCGACGTACAGGGCGCTCCCTTCTCGTCGCTCACACTTGAATTCGTAAAGGACGGCCGCACAGTGCTCGAATGGCATTCCGAGCCGGACGAAATCCGCCCCATCCCTGATGCTGCCGAGGCAGCCCTGCTCCCCGCACAGATTCAGACCGTTGAACAGCTGTTCCTTACCGGTCTGCACCTTGAGCAGTACCGCCACGCCACCTACTCACCCGTGGACTACTACGAGGAGGGCCTGCGCCGCGACCCCAACGACGTGCGCTGCAACAACGCCATGGGTCTGTGGTACATCCGCAAAGGCCGTTTCGACCTCGCCGAAAAATATCTTGAAAAGGCGGTCAAGATTCTGCAGAAACGCAACCCCAACCCCTACGACGGGGAACCGATCTACAACCTCGGTCTCGCGCTCAAATATCAGGGCCGCTTCGACGAAGCCTACAACCGTTTCTACAAATCCACATGGAACGGCGCATGGCAGGATGCCGGCTACTTTGCCTGCGCTCAGATAAGCTGCATGCAGGAGCGCTACACCGAAGCACTCTACGAAGTGGACCGCTCGCTGCTCCGCAACTGGCACAACCCCAAGGCCCGCGCCCTCAAGGCTGCAATCCTGCGCCGCATGGGCCGCGATCAGGAAGCTGCCGACCTCTGCCGCGAATCACTCGCCATCGACCGCTTCAACTTCGGCTGCATCTACCTGCTTGAAAAACTCGGACAGAAGGATGCCGAAAGCACATATCCCGAATTCCGCACCGCCCACAACTACGACGAGATAGCCCTCGACTTCTGCGCCGCAGGCCTGTGGGATGAGGCCGTGGAGCTCTGGAACAGAGCCATCGGGGAAAATGCCGTCACCCCCATGACCTATTATTATCTGGGATGGTGCCTGATGCAGGCCGGACGCACCGACGAGGCCGCCAAGGCGTTTGCAGAGGGTGCCGCAGCATGCCCGGATTACTGCTTCCCCAACCGTCTCGAAGCCATCCTGGCTCTCAACGCCGCAATAGCATTGAACCCCGCCGACGCCAACGCCAACCACTTCCTCGGCAACCTCTACTACGACAAACGTCAGTACGACCTCGCCATGGCACACTGGCAGCGCGCCGCAGAGCTTAACCCGGAATTCCCCACCACATGGCGAAATCTCGCCCTGGGCTATTTCAACAAGCACAACAACGCCGAAAAGGCTCTGGAATGCATGGAGCGCGCATTCGCTCTCGACACCACCGACTCACGCATCCTCATGGAACTTGACCAGCTCTACAAGAAGATGCAGCGTCCGCACGTCGAGCGTCTGGCATTCCTGCAGAAATATCCCGAACTGATTGCACAGCGCGACGACCTTGTGCTCGAGGAGATAACACTGCTCAACCAGACAGGCAAATATGCCGAGGCCATGAAGAAGCTCGACGCTCACATCTTCCATCCGTGGGAAGGTGGCGAAGGCAAGGTGCCCATGCAGTACCAGACAGCCCGCGTGGAACTTGCCAAGGAAGCCATCGCACAGAAAGACTACACCACAGCCGTCAGCCTGCTCGAACAGTGCCTCGAATATCCTCACCATCTCGGCGAGGGCAAGCTCTACGGCGCTCAGGAGAACGACTTCTACTATCTTCTCGGCATCTGCCACAAGGCCATGGGCAACAATGAAAAGGCTGAGGAATGCTTCCGTCAGGCCACTCTCGGACCTACCGAACCGGCTGCCGCCATGTACTACAACGACGCCAAGCCCGACAAGATTTTCTACGCCGGTCTGGCATTCCGTGCCCTGGGCGATGAGAAGAAGGCCCGCGCCTACTTCAACCGTCTGGTGGACTACGGCAAACAGCACCTGCACGAAAAGGTTGTGATGGACTACTTCGCCGTATCGCTTCCCGACCTGCAGATCTGGGACGGCTCGCTCGACGAGGCCAACCGCATCCACTGCCTATACATGCTCGCGCTGGGATATGCCGGACTCGGCGACAAAGCCCACTCCGACCGCTATCTGGCCGAAGCCGAAAAGATGAACATCAACCATCAGGGCATCCAGGCATTCCGCACACTGGCCGCCAACCGCCTGTAATCCACTGGCGGTTACCACCAGATAATTCTTATTTAATCACCTGAATCGTTCTGCATGATGTAACTTTTATCCTCATCATGTATGGCATTGACATGAGGCTGCGTAGTAATTAATATTTACTACGCAGCCTCGTACATTCTCCACACCGTGAATTATTTCACGAGAAATCATTCTTAGCTTTGTAACGCCAAGCGTTAATATATTTAACAAAGTTTTCTGCCGCAATTTAACAAAGCAAAATAGCGCAAAAACGCAAAGTGCTCATAATTTATCAATTTTAATTTATATATTTGCAATTGGTTATGAAAGAGATAAAGTATCTGAGCAGAATTGCGGACAAGACGCTTGAGTTGAGACTTGAAGCTTTCGGTGCGGTGCAAATCACCGGACCTAAATGGTGCGGCAAGACAACAACGGCGGAACGCAGGGCTGCAAGCGTAATAAAAATGCAGGACCCTGACCGTCGCGGGGGCTATTTGGCTACGGCACGAACAAAACCATCGCTACTACTTAAGGGCGATACCCCACGGCTAATCGACGAATGGCAGGTAGCACCTGTATTATGGGATGCGGTGCGCCACGCCGTTGATGAACGCAAAGAAAAAGGGCAGTTTATCCTGACAGGCTCAACTGTAGTGGATGATGATGAGGTACTGCATACAGGAACAGGCCGTATTTCAAGGATGTCAATGTATCCTATGAGTTTGTTTGAATCACAAGAATCTAACGGCACGATTTCACTGCGCGCTCTTTTCGATAAGCCCGATTACGATATTGATGGCGTGACTACCGACCTCTCAGTTGAACGGCTGATTTTTGCGGCCTGCCGCGGCGGATGGCCGGCTTCTCTTGATGTCATGCGGAGCGAAGCGAAATTGCTGATAGCCAAGGACTATGTGGACATAATATGTAATGAGGATATTTCACGAGTTGACAAGACTCGCAGACATCCCGCTTTGGCACGATTGATTCTTCGCACATACGCACGAAACATCTGTACATTGGCAAAGAAAACATCGATGCTTGCAGATGTGGCGGAAGAGATGGAGGGGCTATCGATGCCTACTTTCGACGATTATGTGAAAGCCCTGGAGAAACTGTTCGTCATTGATGACATTGAGGCATGGTCACCGGCCATACGTTCAAAGGCCTCTATACGTACAGGGAAAAAACGATGTTTTGTTGACCCGTCTATAGCAGTAGCAGCCTTAGGGGCATCACCGGAAAGTCTGGAACTTGATCTCAACACATTCGGTTTCATATTTGAATGTCTCTGTTTCCGCGATCTGCGAGCTTATTCTCAGGCGCTAGGTGGAACTCTGTCGTATTATCGTGACAGATACAATCTGGAAGCTGATGCTGTTTTACATCTTGACGATGGACGCTATGCGCTGATAGAATGCAAGCTTGGAAGCCGGGAAATTGAGGAAGGTGCACAACATCTTCTTGAAATTAAAAAACTTATAGCCGTGAAGAATCAAACAGGGAAACAGACAAGACTGCGCGAACCTGACTTACTGATTATACTTACAGGCGGAGACATGGCTTATACCAGACCGGACGGAGTAAAAATCATCCCTATAGGCTGTTTAAGAGACTAAGAATTGTCAGCAACGTCGTCACTGTGAATTTTATACTCGTCATAGCCATAAAGAAACAAAGCGGCCGTGACAATTCTGTATAGTCACGCCCGCTTTGTTGAATTACATTCCGTAGTCTATAATCTATGATTTCGGATCAGTGGCAGCAGCCGTCGCCGCAGCCGCAATGGTCGTGGCCTTCGTGATCGGAGCAGCAGCCGTCGTGGTCGCCGCAGTGGTCGTGACCGCAGCCGCAACCGCCGTGCACGGGCTGAAGTTCCTCGGGGGTGGCGTCGCGGACAGCAAGAATCTTACCGTCGAAGCGCACGGCCTTTCCGGCCAGCGGGTGATTGAAGTCCATCTTCACGTGTGTGGGGGTCACTTCCTTCACCAGACCGTTGATGCGGAAGCCGTCGGCTGTCATCATCGGCACGAGTGCACCCACTTTAATCACACTTTCGTCAAATTTGCCGTCCACAACAAATATGTCGCGTTCCAGCTCAACCACCTGCTCCGGATCGTAAGGACCGAAAGCTTCTTCGGCAGTGGCGGTGACATTGAATTTGCCGCCCGGTTCCAGACCTTCAATGGCCTTTTCAAGAGGCGCAATCATGCCGCGGGTAACCCCGAAGATGATTTTCTCAGGATCAGTAGCATCAGTCTGATGCACGAGCTGTTCCTTACCATCGGCTTCAACGGCGTAGAGGTCATAGCCGAGTTCTACATATTTGCCGGGTTCTATTCTTTCCATAATTCTGTTGTTTTATTTTATATTGTTTTTTTTTGATTTTATACGGATTTCACTTGCGGACGCATGCGCCCATATTCAGTTATAACAAATACCTTGCCAAAAAAGATGTCTATCTTTTCCGGTTCTTCAGCATGCGCCTGAGCATGACAACCGACACCACCGAGGACAACAATGCGAGTGGCGCGGTCCATAGAGGGCCGACAGTCACCGCTATCCCCCCAGATACGGCGGTGACAGCCACGGCATAGGCAGCCAATGTCCATACTCTGCGGTCCACATGCAGATGATACCGGTGAAAATATACAAAAGCGATAATGTACGTGTATACTGCATACCATGCCGTATAGGCAACGCCAAGACCTGCGAAGCCCCAGACACGGAAGCCGATGATATTGAAAGCTATGGCCACCAAAGCCGACAGGGTCTCGGTCACCAGGAACGTGCGCCCGTCGGCGCGCGCCACTATCACGAAAGCCATGCACCACGACACGGCCTTGAACGCAGTGCCAGCCATGGCGAGCACAACCATAGGCACCACGCTATCTACGAATTCCGAGGTGTAGAGCAACCGGACCGCCGGTTGAATCAGAGTGGTGAACACACACGCCAGCGGCACTATGATGGCAAGGGTAATACCTATCTGGTTGCTGACAAACACACTCTCGGCACGCGTCCTCCCTGTCACCGACGACAGGCGTGGAAAAAATTCCATGGCAATGGCGGCGAAAATCAGCCCGGCGTAGCGGTTGATCAGCGAGAATCCGGCATTATAGAATCCTGCCGCATCGAGGCTGGCATAATGGTTGAGATAGGCAAGAAACAGATAGTTCACTGCGTATCCAACCAGATTGGTAAGTGTGATGTAGAACCCGAGCGACATGAACTGCTTCCCTGCGGCAAACGCCTGCCGCCATCCACGCCGGCTGCGGTCGGGATAGTCAACCCGTTCGCGCATAAAGCCCATGGCAATCCACGTGACCACCGAGAAAGCGAGTATGGCGGGGATTATGCTGTTCACCCTCCAGAAATAGAACATCGGCACGGACACTGCCGTAGCGGCAATCGTCCCTGCCACCGAACATTTGGTGAGCTTCCTGAACCGCTGCAACCCCTGGAGCACGGCACCCTCGGCATTGCTCAACGTCAGCAGAAGCACCGAAAGAGACAGCCACGCAAACGAGCTCCAGCCGTCGGAAGAGCCGAACGACACCCGGCTGAGCCATGGCGACAGTGCCAGCATGGCCACCGCACCGACGATGCCGAGCGCAAGCGCCACGCGCCGCACGCTCCACACCATGGCCGGAACATCCTCGCCATGTGAAGCTGCGATGTGGCGCACAGCCGTGTCGCGCATCCCCAGCTGCGACACTCCGCTCACCATGTCGAGCGCCGAATTGAATATGCCGAACAGACCCACCCCGGCAGGTCCTATCCACAAGGCCACAAGTTTGGTGCGCACAATCGAGCACACAATCCCCACGGCCTGCTGGCCTCCCAGCATTCCGGTAAGTTTCAGTATGCGTTCATTCACGCGCATCGCTTCAGGACAGGGTGAATTTAAGGTCGTTGATGAACTGCGCCATATAGGGCGAACTTTCCACCATGTGATTGAGCACCTCGCGGTCGCTCCACGCCGTTGTGGGCGCGGCGCTCTCGTCGAGAGCTATCGAGAAGTCGAAAAAATCGTTGTTGAGCTTGCGGCGCAGCGTTTCGAGCAACCGCGGACGTTCCTGCTCGAGCACATCCACCTGGCTCTGGTTCACCACGGTCACCACATAGGCCGATGCATCCGATGTGTCGGCTTCATTCACCGGCACAGGCTTGTGCACACGCAGGGTGTTGTTGAGCACATGAGCCTTGGGATTCACATTCATGTAGTCCTCCCAAAGGACGAGCAGATTTTCCTGATTTATAGGGGCGCGATTGGTGCCTGCGGCCTTTTCGGTGGCTGTTACATATTCCGGAGTGGGCTCGGCGAAAGCAGAAGCCAGCGATACATGCCCTTTGCCCAACGGACGCCGCGCGGGCCGTCCTCCACCCGGTGCCGGAGGGGGTGGCAACGGAGTTGACACCGGGGCAGCCTGTGCCGGAGCA
>OGSD01000953.1_pt1 | contig 28737 bp, 18 predicted proteins | sample 1553571 | NCBI WGS metagenome assembly OGSD01 (sample SAMEA2580072, study PRJEB22360) | human gut metagenome | biome: human gut; feature: human-associated habitat; material: faeces | place: Denmark | collected 2008/2010 | reverse complement strand
GGTACGGACGGAAGTACGGTGACTTCACTTTTTCAAGGTGAGGGAGGGTTATCCAAAATGGGCATCAGTGTTGCGCACGAACTGTGGAAAGGGCTTTCACTGGGTGCAAACTTTTCTTATGTGGGAGGAAGTATTTCACAAACAGAAACTCAAGGGAGTGCAACAGAAAGTAATAGTTCGCATAAACATACGATTTATGCCGATTTCGGATTACAGTATACCTATAAGCTGGATCATTACCGTTCGGTGGTGGCAGGAGTCGTATATGGATATTCTCAAGACTTGATGCAGGATAATGATCATGCGGTGAGCAGTAGCAGTTCCAGCGGAAACATTGAAGAAAAAGGAAAAAAGTATCGCACTTGTTTGCCGCAGTTTATCGGCTTCGGAGCGTCTTATACTACGTTGCGCTGGATGGCTTCCATCGACTATAAATTTGTTGACTGGAGCCGGCTGGAGTCTTCGCATTCCAGTATAAGTTTTCGTAATCAACATCGTTTGATGCTGGGAGGCAGCTATACATTGGGAAATCCTTATAGTAAACCGGTACGTTTATTGCTAGGAGCAGGTATGGGCAACTCATATATTTCAGTGCATGATAAGACGACAACGAATTATTATCTGAGTACCGGACTTAATTTTGAGTTTCGTAGCCGCAGTACGCTTTCTTTAGGAGTGAAATATACAGATCAACTGAAGGTGAATTCGGGGAGATTTAAAGAGCAGAAACTTTCTTTTTTTCTGAATCTGACTTTCTCGGAAAAGACTTATAAGGCAAAATTGAAGTAACTGGCGGGGTACTTTCTTTATCTGGCGGGGTATGGAGAGCATTCATAATATAGAAGAAGGTGTGTCAAAAGTAACTAAATTCCCCTCCTTCCCGAAGGAGGAGAGTTTAGTTACTTTTGACACACCTACCTCTATTATTTATTGCCTTTCGGTGTCACTACATAGTCTTCTTTTATAAACTCATCATAAACCCGTTTAGGATGATCGAATGCTGCGGTTCCATTCCTCTGTTCGTTGAAGTTTTCCCGGCGGAATTGTTTCAGCTTCAGGTTATCTTCGGCATATTCTCTTAACTTCTTATGTTCACGTCCATAGAGTGAACTTTCAGTAACATCAGAATCAAGCAGGCTTTCTTTAGGAGTAATAGTGGGCAGGAGCACTTGTTCCAATAGTCCACGATAGGCACCGTTATATTCACACCAGACAAGATCGTTGGCAACGAATATACGATAGAAGTACTTTGACCATGCGGTTTTAATTTCGATGGATTGAGCGTAAATCTCAATCGTTGCTTCTGAACCATACGCTTGGTCACGGATCACGACGGTCGTCCGACCGCTGATTTCTTCCTTCACGGAAGTTTGCCATTTGTCGGAATGCAGGATTTCCTCAATGAGTTCCGGCAACTTTTCTTTAATCTCAAACTGTATTCTCATGGTGCTTGCCTGCGGGCAGGACTTTTTTGATTTTTTCCTCCTTAAACAATTAAGCTAGCCTAAAGTTACATAGATTGAAGCAAAAAAACAAGATTTTGTTTGAGAATTTGTTATTTTCGCCAAACTATCTGCCTTTTTCGTTTGTTTTTACCATAAATATGCACAAATCGTAAAAATAAAGTTTATGCGGAACAGGGCCCGGAAGAATTATGTCATTTATGTACTGATGTTACTCCTGTTTGGAGGGTTGATTTATGTTGCTATTGAAGAGGGTGACCGGTTTTCGCACTATGCGGTAAATGCGCAGAACATGGTACAGGGGAATCCATTCACTATGTTTCTCCAGTTTATACAGGATAATCTTCATCATCCGCTCACTACCTTGTTGATTCAGATTATAGCCGTACTGCTGATGGTGCGTCTTTTTGGCTATTTGTTCAGTCTGATCGGGCAACCGGGAGTGATTGGAGAGATTGTTGCCGGTATTGTGTTAGGACCTTCCGTACTCGGCTTTTTCTTTCCGGATGCTTTTCATTTCCTTTTTCCGGCACACTCGCTTACCAATCTTGAACTGTTGAGTCAGGTGGGACTGATCCTTTTTATGTTTGTCATCGGTATGGAGCTGGATTTCAGTGTACTGAAAAATAAAATCAATGAAACGCTGGTGATTAGCCATGCCGGAATCCTAGTACCCTTCTTCCTGGGCATCTTGTCTTCTTACTGGGTGTACGAAGAATATGCAGCTGCCCAAACTCCGTTTCTTCCATTTGCCTTGTTTATAGGTATTTCTATGAGTATCACCGCTTTTCCGGTATTGGCGCGCATCATTCAGGAGCGGAATATGACGAAGACTCCTTTAGGGACGCTGGCCATTGCTTCCGCTGCCAATGATGATGTGACCGCTTGGTGTCTGTTGGCAGTGGTGATTGCTATCTCCAAAGCAGGAAGTTTTGCCAGCGCACTTTATTCAGTGGGGCTGGCAGTTGTCTATATTGCGGTCATGTTTTTGGTTGTTCGACCGTTTCTGAAGAAAGTGGGAGAAGTATATGCCAACCGGGAAGCAATCAATAAAACATTCGTGGCATTTATTCTGCTCATTCTTATTATTTCTTCTTGTCTGACCGAAATTATTGGTATTCATGCACTATTCGGAGCCTTTATGGCAGGGCTAGTGATGCCGTCCAATCTGGGTTTCCGGAAGGTGATGATGGAAAAGGTGGAGGATATTTCATTAGTATTCTTTTTACCTCTGTTCTTTGCCTTCACCGGATTGCGCACGGAAATCGGTTTGATAAACAGTCCGGAGTTGTGGATGGTATGTTTACTGTTGGTGACGGTTGCTGTTGTCGGCAAACTGGGTGGATGTGCCATTGCCGCCCGTTTGGTGGGTGAGTCGTGGAAGGATAGTTTGACGATAGGAACATTGATGAATACACGGGGATTGATGGAGCTTGTCGCTTTGAATATCGGTTATGAAATGGGAGTTCTTCCTCCCTCTATATTCGTAATTTTGGTCATTATGGCGCTAGTTACGACCTTTATGACTACTCCTTTGCTTCATTTGGTGGAACATATTTTCGTACGTCGGGAAGAAAAATTATCTTTGAAGCACAAATTGATATTTTGTTTCGGACGTCCGGAATCCGGGCGTGTGTTGCTTTCCATTTATGATTTGTTATTTGGGAAGCAGTTGAAGAAAAATCATTTGATTGCAGCACACTATACGGTGGGCACGGATCTGAATCCGTTGAATGCCGAACATTATGCCAGCGAGAGTTTTGCTTTGCTCAATCAACAGGCAGCGAAATTGAATATCCAGGTAGATAACCATTATCGGGTGACAGACAAACTTGTACAGGAAATCATCCATTTTGTCCGTAACGAACATCCTGATATGCTGCTTTTGGGAGCCGGGAGTCATTATCGTTCGGATATGCCGGGAACTCCGGGAGCAATTTTATGGTTAACGCTCTTCCGGGATAAGATTGATGAGATTATGGAGCAGGTGAAATGTCCCGTGGCCGTATTTGTCAATCGTCAGTATCGGGAAGGCTCGACGGTCAGTTTCGTACTCGGCGGAATGATTGATCTGTTTCTTTTTTCCTATTTGGATAAGATGTTGCAGAACGGACATTCGGTGCGTCTTTTCCTTTTTGATACGGATGATGAAGAGTTCCGTGGACGCATTGACGATTTGCAGGTGCGTTATCCGGAACAAACGATGATAGTGTGGTTTGCGGGAGTAGAAGATTTAGTGACTGAAGAGAAAGACGGGTTATTGATAATGAGCCATCTTTCTTATACGAAATTATCCGAGGATGAGGCTGTGATGCGTGAATTGTCATCTTTGCTGGTAATCCGCCGGAATAAGAATACGGGAGATAAAAATGAAGGACTTGAAAATTGATGAATCTACGGGATTAGTGTTGGAAGGCGGGGGAATGCGCGGAGTATTCACCTGCGGTGTGCTTGATTATTTTATGGATCACGATATCCGGTTTCCCTATGCGATAGGAGTGTCTGCCGGTGCGTGCAACGGGTTGTCGTATGCATCACGGCAACGGGGACGTGCCAAGTACAGCAACATTGACTTGTTGGAGAAGTATGATTATATCGGTCTGAAACATTTGCTCAAAAAGCGTAATATATTGGACTTTGATCTATTATTCAATGAGTTCCCCGAACATATTCTTCCTTACGATTATGAAACATATTTTGCTTCACCGGAACGTTTTGTGATGGTGACTACGAATTGCATCACGGGAGAAGCCAACTATTTCGAAGAGAAAAAAGACAGTCGCAGGGTGATTGATATTGTCCGCGCATCCAGCAGTCTCCCTTTTGTATGTCCTATTACTTATGTAGACGGGATTCCCATGCTCGACGGAGGAATTGTAGATTCCATTCCTTTGCAAAGAGCCATTACGGATGGCTGCACGAGAAATGTTGTGGTACTCACCCGTAACCGGGGGTATCGGAAAGATTCGAAAGACATTCGTATCCCTTCGTTTGTATATCGGAAATATCCGAAGTTGCGCGAAGCGTTAAGTCGGCGGTGTGCTGTTTATAATGAGCAGTTGGAAATGGTAGAGCGCATGGAGGATGAAGGACAGATTATCGTTATTCGCCCGTTAAAACCTGTAGCCGTAGACCGCATCGAGAAAGATGTGCAAAAGTTGACAGAGTTTTATCAGGAAGGGTACGAATGTGCGAGAGCCTTACTTGAAGAATAAACAAGTTCTCCATAGTTGAACAATAGACAGGATCTCACATGCTTTTTTGTTTTTCTTGAATGTCAGATAGGATAATTGGACGTGTTCCCTTTTCATTTTGAATGGGTATATTGTTCGGCAGCCTTTTTTAGTTTCCTACCCATCAATTCTACCAGAGTCTTCGGATAAAGAACTTGTATTCCCTCGGCATATCCGAAGAATACTCGTTCTAACTCATGGTTGATGACGACTTCAATTTCCAGTATGACACTTCCGTCAGCCAATCTTTCCACCACTTGCTGGCTGCGGTGTATAGGCTTGGTTATGATGTAAGGTGCTTCGGCAGCGGCTACCTTGAAACCGATTTTCTCCGCTACGCTTCCGGAGTTTTTAGTGACTCCTACCAGATCATCGAAGAACGTGTTCGGATCGAAGAACGTATTTTTTATGTAATGTTCTTGTGGCAGAACTTCTAATGATTGTATTCTGTCCAAAGCTAAATTTTGCAAGATTCGTCCGTTTCCTCTGACACCATAAACGAACCACCGGTTGCGATATTCTTTTAATAGATAAGGATAAAAAATAAAGCTGTTGGCCGAACGTGCCTTGAACGAACGATATTTGAGTTGTATCGGATGCTCGTTTACAATCGCGTGATAGATCGTATCCAGATAATCCAGTCCTTTCAATGATTCATTCTTTTCAAAGTCAATGACAGGAGTGGTTTTCATCCGGGCAGAAGCGACATGGTCTTCCAGGCGGTTGATTATATCGCTCATTTCCGTGAAATAGGAGAAACCCTTAAATTGCCGTAACACTTCCACGGCTTCCGACATCGTTTTCAGGTCTTGTTCGTTCAGCGGAGTTTGTGTAATGCTGTATTCCGGATCTTCGTATTTATAGTATTTATTTTCGTACACTACAATCGGAGCGTTATAACCCAGCTTCTCGCTGCGCATCATCTGTATATCCATCTGTACCGTACGTTTGCTTATGCCTTTATCGATGCCTTCGTATTCATAAAGAGCATCCGAGCAAGCATCTACCAAATCTTCCAACGTCCAGCGTCGATAAGGATTACGCAGACAGTTATCAATTGTTTTATAACGAATTAAGGCATTTCTATTTGCTGGCATAAGTAGAAGAATAAAGATTTGCTTCAAAAGTAGAAAAATAAATTCAGGAAAACAAAGAGGTTGCAGGTCTTTATTTTTGGATGATAAAAAGAAAATTCTTAGGATTTGTATCAAATTTGATACCCTTTGAAACAAAGTTTATAGACGAAGGCGAAGATACCCCCTATCTTTGCCTTCGTCTATTTTAGATTAAAAGCTTGTATAAACTAGGAATACTTTGTTGCCATGAAAACAAACCCTTGGATGAAACTATGTAAAGGTGCAATACTTGCGTTAGCAGTCTCTTACGGACTGACTTATTGCCACACAACAAAAAGCAAGTTGACCTTGGAACAGAAAAGCGATAGCCTGACTGTCATCCATATCACCAATCCGACTAATTATATATTGCTTCCTATAGAAGAGGAAGCTGCGGAAAGTCAGGTTCTGCTTGATACCGGAGAGGCTGCGGATACCGATATGGATATTCGTCTGGCACAGACTCAAGTGGATTATTTTGTTCCCTTTGCTTTGCCTGCCGGAGCGAAGGCTGCCACCGTCCGTGTTCGTAATAAATCAAAGGATGCACTTTGCTGGAAAGAAATCAAGCTATCTGATACTTTTGATACAGCCAATACGGAAAAGTTCCGCCCTGTTTACCATCATACTCCTCTCTATGGCTGGATGAATGATGCCAACGGATTGGTGTATAAAGATGGAGAATATCATTTGTATTTTCAATATAACCCTTACGGTTCTAAATGGGGAAATATGCATTGGGGACATTCTGTCAGTAAGGACCTTGTACATTGGGAACATTTGGCCCCAGCTATTGCCCGTGATACATTGGGACATATCTTTTCCGGCAGCTCTATTGTCGATCAGGAGAATGTAGCGGGGTATGGAGTAGGGAGCATCCTGGTTTTTTATACTTCTGCCAGTGACAAAAACGGGCAGATCCAATGTCTTGCTTTTAGCAAGGATAATGGACGGACATTTACTAAATACGAGAAGAACCCCATCTTGTGCCCTGCGGATGGTTTGAGAGATTTCCGTGACCCGAAAGTGTTCCGGTATGAACCGGAAGATAAATGGGTGATGATTGTCTCCGCCGATAAAGAAATGCGTTTCTATGACTCTAAGAATCTGAAGGACTGGAACTATATGAGCAGCTTCGGAGAAGGATACGGAGTGCAACCTTGTCAATTTGAATGTCCGGACATGGTGGAACTTCCGGTAGATGGAGATCTGAACCGTAAGAAATGGGCATTGATAGTGAACGTCAATCCAGGATGTTATTTTGGAGGAAGTGCCACTCAATACTTTACAGGAGACTTTGATGGAAAGAAATTCAGTTGTGATAGTCAGTCGAATGTCACGAAATGGTTGGATTGGGGCAAAGATCACTATGCTACCGTTTGTTTCTCAAACACTGGAGAACGGACGATTGCTGTTCCTTGGATGAGTAACTGGCAATATTGTAATATTGTCCCGACAAAGCAATTTCGTAGTGCTAACGCTTTGCCGCGTGAGTTAAGCCTTTATACACAAGACGGTGAAATTTATCTTTCAGCAGCTCCGGTACTGGAGATAAAGACTCTGCGAAAAGAAAAGAAAGAGATTCCGGCATTTACGGTTGCCAATGATTATCATATTGATTCTTTATTGGCTGATAATGATGGTGCTTATGAACTGGCATTGGAAATTACCGCCGGGGAAGCGGAGATTATGGGATTCAGCCTCTTTAATGATAAAGGGGAAAAGGTGGATATCTACTTCAATCTTCCGGAAAAGAGATTGGTTATGGACCGGACGAAAAGTGGTATCGTGGATTTCGGAAAGAAGAGTGTACCTCATGAAATAGAGGTTCACGACCGTAGAAAGACGACTTCCATCAATTATATAGATGATTTCGCATTAGCTACCTGGGCACCGATAAAGAAAGAGAATAAATATACGTTGGATGTCTTTGTTGATAAATGTTCTGTAGAAATATTCCTGAATGGAGGAAAGGTAGCAATGACTAATCTTATCTTTCCATCGGAACCATACAACCGTATGTGTTTTTATAGCAAAGGAGGTTCATTTCAAGTAGATTCATTCAATGCGTATCGGTTGGGTTTATAATAGAAATAGAAGTTACACAATAGATGTTTGCATAGATTCAGTGAAAGCAACAAGTATTGATTGCTTTTTAAAGATTCATAGGTTAGATTTGTAAGTTAGGTTTTGTAGATTAGAATTAGGTATTTGGTAGCTGTCAGATGTGAAATCCGGCAGCTACTTTTATTCATCAATTATTCATCAATTTCAATTGTATATCCTCCTTGGAATATCTCTTCCGGTTGTAAGTGCTGCATCCAGTCCTTATCTTTATATTCACCAGTATAATGTGCACGGTCGCAACGTCCGTACCAAGGTTCGATGCAGACGAAAGGAGCATTCTTTGCAGGTGGAGACCAAAGACCGACTACCGGAGCGTTAAAATGTAAACTAAGATAAGCCTGTTTCTCTTTATTATATAAGGTAACTTTACGGACCTGTTCATTCTCCAGTATCAAAGCATCTTTATCAAACGTATGCGTGTCCAGTGGTAATAATCCGTCTGTCAACTCTAAAGAATATTCTGTAGAAGGATCAGCGCATCCCTTTTCTGAAATGAGAATATATTTCAAACCGTTTTCCTTGTCAAATCCGAAGAACCCTCTTTCAGAATTGCTTGCATCGAACTCCGGCCAATAGAAAGCTGGATGTGCCCCAATCTGAAAATGCATATCCTTTTTACCGCTATTCTTTACTTCCCACATAACCTCAATTTTCTTTCCCTGGATGCGATAGCCTATTTCCAGACAGAATGGAAACGGATATTTCTTTAAAGTCTCTTCATTACTAACAAGACGGTAACGCACTTCATCCTCTTTTTCAGCAACAATCATAAATTCCATGTCACGGGCAAAACCATGTTGAGTAAGCGTATAGGGAATCCCTTCATTCCGATACTCATTTTCCCATACGCTTCCGACAATTGGGAATAGGACAGGAGAGTGGCGTTTCCAAAAAGCAGGATCGGCTTGCCACAGATATTCTTTTCCATTGGCGACGATACTGCAGAGTTCAGCTCCGTGAGGAGATACTTGAATCGTGAGTTGTTTGTTGGAGATTGTTTTCATGTCGTTTATTTATTGGATTATTTTAGAGTTAATCTTTAAGTTCATCTTCCGATCCTTCTTTCGAGATGTTTTCAGATTTACCTTTCAGTAGAATACCACTTTTTGCATTAAGAGGAGAGATTACTCTCTTGCCCGTTTTAGCCTCCAGTTCCAGTCGGGCATTGCGGGCAACTTCTCCACCTTGTTGAGCAATATCCATGTGGTCATTGAATGTTTCGGGATCGCTGATTTCGGATATTTCTTTAGTAGAAAGTTCGGCAAGCATATTTAATACCAATTCTTTATTGGTCATATTATCCCGTAGGTTTTCTTTTTTCAATCCTTTAAATTGTTTGTACTCTTTAGATGTCATATCTGACCAAGTCTGATAAATAATATCTGTGAGTGTAGCGAATTGAACGCCTTCTTGCAATCCATGTTTCTTCCACTCATCAGTCAAGTCTTTACGGATTTCTATTGATTTCAGACGTTGGTTAATCCAGCTATCAGAGTATCCCATACGTTTATAATCCATTAAGGCCTGATCAATTGATAATTCGGGGTCTTGTATTTGGTTGAGCCGTTCGCTGGCAACCTTAGCCATCCATAGTTTGAAAGGTTCTGCCTTAAGAGAAGGAATAGATTGGATAAGGCGGAGAAGTTGTTCGGTATCGGCAACATCGGTAAGGCGCATTTTACCATCCGCTGCCTGCATTTTCAAACCGTTACAATTTGTAACGGTTTCGTTTCCTTCCGCTAGCAGTCTCTTTTTTAATACACGCCAATAAGTTTGAGGGTTACTGCTGTCTGTCAGAACAGCCACCACATCTACTATCGAAAAATACCACTTCTCTTGTTCATCATCCCATACTGTACGTACTCCTCTTTCTTCAAAGAGTTTTAAAGCTTGTTGCTTAGTCATGAATCTTATTTTTAGAGTTTATTATTTAATGAAGAGTCGTTCTTTCTTTGGGCTCATATCACTATACAAAGGTAGCGTTTTCTGCGATTATAAAAGAATATGAATCCAAGAATTCCCATAATGAAAGAAAACATGTATAAAACCCTATAAAATAGCGTTCTATGCAACAAATGTTATAGCCTTTGAAACATTTTTTTTAGTCGTTTGATATAAATCAACCGTAATTTGCATCATCGATAAAGATAAAATTCGTACTTTTAAATTAATAACATCAAACTAATGCATCGTATTATGAAGAACAAAAAACTTCTTTGCAGCGTTTGTTTCCTGTTTACTTTCATGTCAGTCCTTTGGGGGCAAAGCATTACGGTGAAAGGAAACGTTACTTCTAAAACGGACGGACAGCCGGTCATCGGCGCCTCTGTTGTTGAAGCTACAGCTACTGCTAATGGAACAATTACTGATTTAGATGGTAATTTCACCCTTTCGGTTCCGGCTAACTCTACTTTAAAGATTACGTATATTGGTTATAAACCGGTGACCGTAAAATCGGCTGCTATCGTTAATGTATTATTGGAAGAAGACACTCAAATGGTAGATGAAGTGGTTGTAACAGGTTATACCACTCAACGTAAAGCCGACCTGACCGGTGCTGTTTCCGTAGTGAAAGTAGACGAAATCCAGAAGCAAGGGGAGAACAACCCGGTGAAAGCACTTCAAGGCCGCGTGCCCGGTATGAACATTACAGCGGATGGAAATCCGAGCGGATCGGCTACCGTACGTATTCGCGGTATCGGTACGCTGAACAACAACGATCCTCTTTATATTATCGATGGAGTTCCTACCAAAGCCGGTATGCACGAATTGAACGGAAACGACATTGAATCCATTCAAGTACTGAAAGATGCTGCTTCAGCATCCATCTACGGTTCGCGTGCTGCAAATGGCGTTATCGTCATTACTACCAAACAAGGAAAGAAAGGCCAGATTAAAATCAATTTTGATGCTTCGGTTTCAGCTTCCATGTATCAAAGTAAGATGGACGTGTTGAATACGGAACAGTACGGACGTGCCATGTGGCAAGCCTATGTAAACGATGGTGAGAACCCGAACGGCAATGCCTTGGGATATAACTACAATTGGGGTTACGATGCCAACGGAAATCCGGTACTACACAGTATGAGTCTTTCCAAATACCTGGACTCGAAGAATACAATGCCTGTGGCAGATACCGACTGGTTTGATGAAATTACCCGTACAGGTGTTATCCAGCAATACAATCTCTCTGTCAGCAACGGTTCGGAGAAAGGTTCTTCCTTCTTTTCTCTGGGATATTACAAAAACCTGGGTGTAATTAAAGATACGGACTTCGACCGTTTCTCCGCCCGTATGAACAGCGATTATAAATTAATAGATGATATCTTGACTATCGGCCAGCATTTCACCTTAAACCGGACTTCGGAAGTACAAGCTCCCGGCGGAATTATTGAAACTGCTTTGGACATTCCTTCCGCTATCCCCGTTTATGCTTCGGATGGTTCATGGGGAGGACCGGTAGGCGGATGGCCGGACCGTCGTAATCCTCGCGCCGTACTCGAATACAACAAAGACAACCGATACACTTACTGGCGTATGTTCGGTGATGCTTATGTGAATCTAAGCCTCTTCAAAGGATTCAATGTTCGTTCTACTTTTGGTCTGGACTACGCAAACAAGCAAGCCCGTTACTTCACCTATCCTTATCAGGAAGGAACACAGACCAATAACGGCAAGAGTGCAGTGGAAGCCAAACAAGAACACTGGACCAAATGGATGTGGAATGCCATTGCCACTTACCAGTTGGAAATAGGCAAACATCGTGGAGATGTTATGGCAGGTATGGAGCTGAACCGGGAAGACGACAGTCATTTCTCCGGCTACAAAGAAGATTTCTCTATCCTTACTCCCGACTATATGTGGCCCGATGCAGGTAGCGGCACAGCACAGGCTTACGGTGCCGGTGAAGGTTACTCGCTTGTCTCTTTCTTCGGTAAAATGAACTATTCTTATGCTGACAAATATCTGCTTTCATTGACGCTCCGTCGTGACGGTTCTTCCCGCTTCGGTAAAAACCATCGTTATGCCACTTTCCCTTCCGTTTCTTTGGGATGGCGCATCACACAGGAGAGCTTTATGAAGGAACTGACTTGGTTGGACGATCTGAAACTGCGTGCTTCATGGGGACAGACCGGTAATCAGGAAATCTCCAACCTTGCCCGTTACACTATCTACGCTCCTAATTATGGAACAACAGATTCATTTGGAGGTCAAAGCTACGGTACGGCATACGATATTACAGGTTCTAACGGAGGTGGTACTCTGCCTTCCGGATTCAAACGTAACCAGATTGGTAATGACAATATCAAATGGGAGACAACCACACAGACGAACGCCGGTATCGACTTCAGCCTATTCAAACAATCTCTGTATGGTTCATTGGAATACTATTACAAGAAAACCACCGATATCCTGACTGAAATGGCAGGAGTGGGAGTCTTGGGAGAAGGTGGCAATCGTTGGATTAATTCGGGCGCAATGAAAAACCAGGGTTTTGAATTCAACTTGGGCTACCGCAACAAGACTGCCTTCGGACTGACTTACGACCTGAACGGAAACATCTCCACTTACCGGAATGAAATTCTTGAACTGCCGGAGACAGTGGCTGCCAATGGAAAGTTTGGTGGTAATGGAGTAAAAAGTGTAGTCGGTCATACATACAACTCACAAGTGGGCTACATTGCCGACGGTATCTTCAAATCACAAGAAGAAGTGGACAATCACGCTACGCAGGAAGGTGCAGCCGTAGGCCGTATCCGCTACCGCGACATCGACCATAACGGTGTGATTGATGAAAAAGACCAGGAATGGATTTACGATCCGACTCCTGCTTTCAGCTACGGATTGAATATCTATCTGGAATATAAGAACTTCGACCTGACTATGTTCTGGCAAGGCGTTCAGGGAGTAGATATTATCAGTGACGTGAAGAAGAAAAGTGACTTCTGGAGTGCATCCAACGTCGGCTTCCTGAACAAAGGAACCCGCCTGCTCAATGCCTGGTCGCCTACTAATCCGAACTCTACGATTCCGGCATTGACCCGCAGCGATACCAACAATGAACAGCGTGTCTCCACTTACTTTGTTGAAAACGGTTCTTTCCTGAAACTGCGTAATATCCAATTAGGCTATACAGTTCCGGCAGTAATCTCCAAGAAGTTGAGAATGGAACGTTTACGCTTCTATTGCAGCGCACAAAACCTGCTGACGATCAAGAGTAAAGACTTTACGGGAGAAGACCCCGAAAACCCGAACTTCTCTTATCCGATCCCTGTGAATATCACCTTCGGACTTAACATCGGATTTTAATTCACTTCATTTATAAAACGAACTATCATGAAAAAGATACTATACATAGCAACCATCGGATTAACCTTGCTGACAAGCAGTTGTAACGATTTTCTGGATCGTCAGGTTCCGCAGGGTATTGTGACCGGCGATCAGATCGCTTCTCCCGAATACGTGGACAACCTCGTGATTTCAGCCTACGCCATTTGGGCAACAGGTGACGACATCAACTCTTCCTTCTCGCTTTGGAATTATGACGTACGTTCCGACGATTGTTATAAGGGCGGTTCCGGTACGGAAGACGGTGGTGTGTTCAACGCACTGGAGATTTCTAAAGGTATCAACACCACCGACTGGAATATCAACGATATATGGAAAAGACTGTATCAATGCATCACCCGTGCCAACACAGCCTTGCAGTCACTCGACCTGATGGATGAAAAGACTTATCCGCTGAAGGACCAGCGCATTGCAGAAATGAGATTCCTGCGCGGACACGCCCACTTCATGCTGAAGGAACTGTTTAAGAAGATCGTCATAGTGAACGATGAAAACATGGACCCGGATGCTTACAACAAGCTTTCGAATACTACCTATACCAATAACGAACAATGGCAAAAGATAGCAGACGACTTCCAGTTTGCCTACGACAATCTGCCGGAAGTGCAGATAGAAAAAGGACGTCCCACACAAGCTGCCGCTGCCGCTTATCTGGCAAAGACTTACCTGTTTAAAGCCTACCGTCAGGATGGAGTGAACAACAACCTTACCGGTATCGACGAAGAAGACCTGAAGCAGGTAGTGAAATATACCGATCCTCTCATCATGGCCAAAGCCGGTTACGGATTGGAAAATGATTATAGTATGAACTTCCTGCCTCAATATGAAAATGGCGCAGAGTCTGTATGGGCGATTCAATATTCTATCAACGACGGAACATACAATGGTAACCTGAACTGGGGAATGGGACTGACAACTCCGCAGATACTAGGCTGCTGTGACTTCCACAAACCGAGCCAAAACCTGGTAAACGCTTTCAAAACCGACTCGCAGGGAAAACCGTTGTTCAATACCTACGATAATGAGAACTACGAGGTTACGACAGATAATGTAGACCCCCGTTTATTCCACACGGTAGGTATGCCGGGCTTCCCTTATAAATACAACGAAGGCTACCTGATTCAGAAGAATGATGACTGGAGCCGTAGTAAGGGACTTTACGGATATTATGTTTCGCTCAAAGAGAATGTAGACCCGGACTGTGACTGCCTGAAGAAAGGTTCTTATTGGGCAAGTTCCCTGAATCATATCGTCATCCGTTATGCAGACGTATTGCTGATGCGTGCCGAAGCCCTGATACAGTTGAACGACAGACGCATTGCCGATGCCATCTCACTTATCAACGATGTACGCAGCCGTGCAGCCGGAAGTACAATGCTGATCTTCAATTACAAAGAAGAGTACGGAGTAAACTTCAAAGTAACTCCTTATGAACTGAAAGCATATACACAGGACGAAGCCATGAAAATGCTGAAATGGGAACGCCGTATAGAGTTCGGTATGGAAAGCTCACGTTTCTTTGACCTCGTAAGATGGGGAGAAGCCAAAGACGTTATCAATGCTTATTATGTGACCGAAGCAGCCCGTTGTTCTATTTACAAGAATGCAGGTTTCACGGAAAATAAGAACGAATACCTTCCAATCCCATTCGAACAGATCAGTGCCAGTAACGGAAATTATACACAGAATTTCGGTTGGTAATCATCAATCTTAAAACAAAGAATAAAATGAAATCAATCATAAAACAACTCTATACCATCCTGTTGGTGACTGTAGCATGTCTGACAGTTGCGGGATGTAGCGATGACTTCAAATCCAATCTTCGTCTGGACGGAGATGTATGGGTGAACTCTATCAAACTGGATGAATACGCAGGGACGATCGATTATCAGAATAAGACAATCGTAGTGGGAGTACCTTACGACTATGACGTTACCCGGATGGCCGTCAGTGAAATCAATCTTTCCGAAGGTGCTACGGCGAGCATCGCTGTCGGTGAAACAATCGACTTTTCTCTTCCCGTATCTTTGACCGTGAAGAATGGCGACGTACAGATGAACTATACGATTACCGTGAAGAGAGACGAAGCAAAGATACTGACCTTTAAGTTGAATGATACTTATGTAGGAAAAGTAGACCAGCTATCAAAAACAATCTCTGTAGTTGTTCCACTGACAGTGGATATTACCCAGTTGAAAGGTACATTCACCGGATCAGATGGAGTCACTGTGACTCCGGCATCCGGCAGCATCCAGGACTTTACCAACCCTGTCACTTATACGGCAACTTACCGTTCGGCAGTGACTTCTTATGTAGTAACAGTTACTCAAGGAAATGTAATTCCGACTGCCTTTATTGGCACAGCTTCTTCTGTGAGTCAACTGACAAGTCCTGAAGAAAAAGCCGCTGCCCAGTGGATGATGGATAATATATCCATGTCCGAATACGTCTCATTCAAAGATGTAGTAGACGGAAAAGTAGATTTAGGTAAATATACTGCAATCTGGTGGCATTTCCATGCAGACAATGGCGATAATCCTCCTTTGCCGGATGATGCGAAAGCTGCCGTAGAGAAATTTAAAGTCTACTATCAAAACGGTGGTAACCTATTGCTGACCCGCTATGCAACTTTCTATATTAAGGACCTTAGCATTGCAAAAGACGAGCGTGTACCCAACAACAGTTGGGGAGGAAACGAAGACTCACCCGAAATTACGTCTTCTCCGTGGAGCTTCCCGATTACCGGTAGCGAATCGCATCCGTTGTTCCAGGATTTAAGATGGAAAGATGGCGACAAATCGACAGTATATACTTGTGATGCCGGCTATGCGATAACCAATAGTACAGCGCAATGGCATATCGGAACAGACTGGGGAGGTTATGCCGACTTGAACGAATGGCGTAACCTGACTGGAGGAATTGACCTGGCACGTGGAGGTGACGGTGCGGTAGTCATTGCCGAATTCGAGCCGCGCGCCAACAGCGGACGCACGATCTGTATCGGCTCCGGTTGTTACGACTGGTACGGTAAAGGCGTAGACGCTTCTGCCGACTACTACCACTACAACGTAGAGCAAATGACTCTGAATGCAATCAACTACTTATGTAAATAAAAGAATAAGCAATAATTATGAAAAATATGATCTTACATATAGCAATCACCACGCTGTTGGCCTCAATGAGCGCTTGCAGTGATGAGATGGATCCCGTATTGACTCAAAGAGACTGGGACGGTACAGCCACTTACTTCCAATCGGCCGACGAGCATGGCTTCTCGATGTACTATAAACCGCAGGTAGGCTTTGTCGGTGACCCGATGCCATTCTATGATCCGGTTGCCAAAGACTTTAAAGTGATGTACCTGCAAGACTACCGTCCGAACCCCGAAGCTACTTACCACCCCATTTTCGGGGTGGCCACCAAAGATGGTGCTACTTATGAATCTCTCGGCGAACTGATTCCGTGTGGAGGTCGTGACGAACAGGATGCTGCCATCGGTACAGGAGGTACCATCTATAATCCGGTTGATAAACTCTACTACACCTTCTACACCGGCAATAAATTCAAACCTTCTTCTGACCAGAATGCACAGGTAGTCATGGTAGCTACCTCTCCCGACTTTAAAACATGGACCAAGAACCGCACTTTCTATCTGAAAGGAGATACGTACGGCTATGACAAGAATGACTTCCGCGATCCGTTCCTGTTCCAGACCGAAGACGGCGTTTATCACATGCTGATTGCCACCCGTAAAAATGGAAAAGGACACATTGCCGAATTCACCTCTACTGACCTGAAAGAGTGGGCGTCTGCCGGCACATTTATGACCATGATGTGGGATCGTTTCTACGAATGTCCGGACGTATTCAAGATGGGAGACTGGTGGTATCTGGTCTATTCGGAACAAGCTTCCTTCATGCGCAAGGTACAATACTTCAAAGGCAGAACACTTGAAGAACTGAAAGCAACCACCGCCAATGATGCCGGAATATGGCCGGACAATCGGGAAGGTATGCTGGACAGCCGTGCATTCTATGCAGGCAAGACTGCTTCCGATGGAACCAACCGTTACATCTGGGGCTGGTGTCCTACCCGTGCCGGTAATGATAATGGAAACGTAGGGGATGTAGAACCCGAATGGGCTGGCAACTTGGTGGCACAACGCCTCATTCAGCACGAAGACGGTACGTTAACCCTTGGAGTTCCCGATGCAATCGACCGTAAATACACTTCTGCACAAGAGGTAAAAGTGATGGCTAAAGACGGAAACGTAACAGAAAGCGGTAAAACCTATACGTTGGCCGAAGGAGCTTCCGTTATCTTCAACCGGTTGAAAGTGCACAACAAGATTTCCTTTACCGTAAAAGCATCCTCGAATACAGATCGTTTTGGAATCTCTTTCGTCCGTGGAACGGACTCCAAATCATGGTATAGCATCCACGTCAACGCTGACGAGGGTAAAGCCAACTTCGAGAAAGACGGTGACAATGCCAAATACTTGTTTGATAACAAATTCAATATCCCGTCCGATAATGAATACCGGGTGACGATTTACAGTGACCAGTCGGTTTGTGTGACTTACATCAACGACCAGTTATCTTTCACGAACCGCATCTATCAAATGCAGAAGAATCCGTGGTCACTCTGCTGTTATAAAGGCGAAATCACTGTATCAGATATTCAAGTGAGCACCTATTAATAGAAAAGTAACATCTTTTACAGTGTTTGAAACAAAAGTGATAGGCGTTTCATCCCGGAGCGCCTATCTTTGCACTGTAACAACCTTAATACCATAAAGCATGAATTTAAGACTCTCTTCCAAACAAATTCAAACCTTCGCGGTTTTATTTTGTATGATTGTGATGAATATCTCTCTATCCGCCCGTGCGGACAACTCTCCTTTATTAATTAAAGATTTAGGAGAAGGACATTGCCTCGTACGTGTCAACACTAACCAGAAGTATCTGTTGTTGCCCGTAGAAGATGCATCGCCCGATGTGCGTATCAGCATGATTGTTAATAATAAAGAGGTAAAGAACTTCGATGTCCGTCTGGCCATCCATAAAGTCGATTACTTTGTTCCGGTAGACCTTTCCGACTATTCCGGCAAACTAATCTCTTTCAAATTTAAAATGAACTCCAACGACCCGGTTCGTGTCAATCTTTCGCCGGACAACACTGCTTGCTGCAAGGAAATGAAATTGTCCGACACGTTCGATACAAGCAACCGTGAAAAGTTCCGTCCCACCTATCACTTTTCTCCCCTCTACGGATGGATGAACGACCCGAACGGAATGGTATATAAAGACGGCGAATACCACCTTTTCTACCAATATAACCCTTATGGCTCCAAATGGGGAAATATGAACTGGGGACATGCAATCAGCAAAGACCTCGTAAACTGGGAACATCGCCCCGTGGCAATCGCCCCGGATGCATTCGGCACTATCTTCAGTGGCTCCGCCGTGATAGATCATCATAATACCGCCGGCTTTGGTGCAGGCGCCATCGTCGCCATCTATACACAAAACGGCGACCGTCAGGTGCAAAGTATTGCTTACAGCACCGACAACGGACGTACCTTTACCAAATACGAAAACAATCCCGTCTTAGTCTCTGAAGCACGTGACTTCCGCGACCCGAAAGTATTCTGGTACGAAGGTACCAAACGCTGGATCATGGTATTAGCAGTAGGGCAGGAAATGCAATTCTTCTCTTCCCCCAACCTGAAAGACTGGACATTTGAAAGCAGCTTCGGCAAAGGACACGGCGCACACGGAAACGTTTGGGAATGTCCCGACTTATTCGAACTCCCGGTAGAAGGAACAAATGAAAAGAAATGGGTACTGCTTTGCAGCCTCGGCGACGGTCCTTTCGGTGACTCGGCTACTCAATATTTTGTAGGCTCCTTCAACGGAAAAGAGTTTGTAAACGAATCACCCTCCAAAACCAAATGGATGGACTGGGGAAAAGACCATTATGCCACCGTGACTTGGAGTGATGCTCCCGACAATCGCCGCATCGCTATCGCATGGATGAGCAACTGGCAATACGCAAACGATGTTCCTACCTCCCAATACCGTAGCCCGAACTCCGTTCCCCGTGACTTGAGCCTGTTTACCGTAGATGGTGAGACTTACCTCCAATCAGCTCCCTCTCCCGAACTGCTGGCTTTGCGTGATGCTTCCAAGAAACGCTCGTTCAAAGTGAACGGAACACGCACAATTAAAGAAATGATTCCCGGCAATGACGGTGCATACGAAATAGAACTGACGATCGAAAATCAACATGCAGACGTAATCGGCTTCCGTCTCTACAATGACAAAGGCGAAGAAGTGGATATGCAATATGACATGAAAGAAAAGAAATTCTCGATGGATCGTCGCAAGAGCGGAGAGGTCAGCTTCAATGAGAATTTCCCGATGTTGACCTGGACAGCTATTGAAAGCGGAAAAGATGCATTAAAACTTCGCCTGTTTGTTGATAAATCCAGCGTTGAGGCCTTTGGAGACGGTGGACGCTTTGCGATGACCAATCAGGTATTCCCTTCGGAGCCTTACAATCATATCGACTTTTACAGTAAAGGAGGAGCTTATAAGGTAGACTCATTTGTAGTTTACAAGTTGAAACCATAAGCCCGTTCTATTCCGCTCCATGCGTTCTTTCCCTGTTTCCTTAGGGCAGAGTTTCTCTTTCCCAATGAGAGAGTACCCATAAAGCGGGGATATAGTTGCTCTAAACTTAAGCTATTGGTAATTCTTCACGGCCGTGACGAGATCCTACCACGGCCGTGGTAGCTTCTTCCCACAGCCGTGAAGAGAAGTCACCACGGCCGTGGGAAGGTAACAATAACGTAGCTTTAGCACAACAAGGAACGGGATATACACCAACTATATAAAGGGCTGACGTGTACATTGAACTGATTTTACGATGAGGCGATTGACAATGTACGATTGATATTACTATTGAAATCATAAACGCCTATGTATACACGGCTAATTCGTAATACTGACTTCAATTGTACATCGTAAATCATCTGATCATAAATGAAACACTCTAATCGTACGTCTGATGATTTTTAGAATTACTACTTAATATAAAAGATAAATCAATGGAAAATAGTAAAAACTCTTCCCTTTCCAAACTAATCCCGGTGATGCTTTGCTTCTTCGCCATGGGATTCGTTGACCTGGTAGGCATTGCCTCCAATTATGTGAAGGCAGACCTCGGTCTGTCGGACTCGCAGGCGAATATCTTCCCTTCACTGGTATTCTTCTGGTTCCTGATTTTCTCCGTACCCACAGGCATGCTGATGAGCCGCATCGGTCAGAAGAAAACCGTGTTGCTTAGTTTGATTGTCACTTTTGCTTCTTTGTTATTGCCGGTTTTCGGAGACAGCTATATGCTGATGCTGATTTCTTTCTCCCTTTTGGGTATCGGAAATGCATTGATGCAGACTTCCCTGAATCCGTTGCTTTCTAACATCGTACGTGGCGACCGTTTGGCAAGTAGCCTGACTTTCGGCCAGTTTGTGAAAGCCATTGCCTCTTTCCTTGCTCCTTATATTGCCATGTGGGGAGCAACACAAGCCATCCCGACTTTCGATTTAGGCTGGCGCATCCTGTTCCCGATTTATATGATTGTAGCCGTCATTGCTATCCTGTTGCTCAATGTCACACAGATTAAAGAGGAAAAAGAAGAAGGTAAACCGTCTACTTTCGGACAATGTCTCGCTTTGCTTGGCAAACCGTTTATCCTGCTTTCTTTCATCGGTATCATGTGTCACGTTGGAATTGATGTGGGAACAAATACCACTGCCCCCAAGATTTTGATGGAACGTCTCGGCATGGGCCTTGATGATGCGGCTTTTGCAACAAGCCTTTATTTCATCTTCCGTACGGCAGGCTGCTTCCTCGGTTCTTTCATTTTACGTAAGATGTCACCGAAGTCTTTCTTCGGCATTAGCGTTGTGATGATGCTGATAGCGATGGCAGGTTTGTTTATATTCCATGACAAGACAATGATTTATGTATGCATCGGTCTGATTGGTTTCGGCAACTCCAATGTGTTTTCCGTAGTCTTCTCGCAGGCATTGCTTTACCTGCCGGGTAAGAAAAATGAAGTTTCCGGTCTGATGATTATGGGACTGTTCGGCGGCACGGTATTTCCGTTGGCTATGGGAGTAGCATCCGATGCCATGGGACAGAGTGGGGCAGTAGCCGTAATGACAGTGGGCGTGCTTTATCTCTTGTTCTATACGTTCCGTATTAAAAAATAATTTTATAACTTTGGAAACAATAAAATCCGTAGATCATGAATAATATAATCGTAGGAATGGGCGAGGCACTTTGGGATGTGTTGCCCGAAGGAAAGAAAATAGGTGGTGCTCCGGCAAACTTTGCCTATCATGTATCACAATTTGGTTTTGACAGTCGCGTGGTGAGTGCCGTGGGCAAGGATGAGTTGGGAGACGAGATTCTGAACGTATTCAACGAGAAGAAACTGAAAACGCAGATTGAACAAGTGGATTATCCTACCGGTACGGTACAGGTGACACTGGATAACGAGGGAGTGCCTTGTTACGAAATCAAAGAAGGCGTGGCATGGGATAACATACCTTTTACGGATGAACTGAAACGTTTGGCATTGAGTACGCGCGCCGTTTGCTTCGGTTCCCTAGCTCAACGTAATGAAGTGAGCCGTGCCACTATCAACCGTTTTTTGGATACAATGCCCGACATAGACGGACAACTGAAAATCTTTGATATTAATCTCCGCCAGGACTTCTACACCAAAGAGGTATTGCGCGAATCTTTCTGCCGTTGCAACATTCTGAAGATAAACGACGAAGAACTGGTGACCATCAGTCGTATGTTTGGCTATCCCGGCATCGACTTACAGGATAAATGTTGGATTCTGTTGGCAAAATACAACCTGAAGATGCTGATTCTGACTTGCGGAATTAATGGCAGTTATGTGTTTACCCCGGGTGTTGTCTCTTTCCAGGAGACGCCGAGAGTTCCGGTTGCCGATACGGTGGGGGCAGGTGATTCCTTTACGGCTGCTTTCTGTGCTTCCATTTTGAATGGAAAACCGGTTCCCGAAGCTCATAAACTTGCCGTTGAAGTTTCTGCTTATGTCTGCACGCAAAGCGGTGCAATGCCCGAACTTCCGCAGGTTTTGAAAGACAGACTGATGTAATTTCTCTATTGATGTAAATGTAGGGACGAAAAGAATCCTAAAGTGAAAAATCCTTCTTACTACGGTATGTTGTAGTAAGGAGGATTTTTTTAATTCAAATCTTTGCGAATATCACCTCTTTTCTTCTCTTTTTATTGTTGGATTTTTAGCTAATTGTATATCTTTGCACGATTCACAAGATAATAACTAAAAAGAGAATGTCACATTATGAAACACGTTTCTATTTTATTCCGCTCGAAATGCTGGAATGTATTTTTGCTTCTATGCATAGCCCTTCCCTCATTAGCACAAAAAGAGTTTAAAATCGATCAGGTATCTGTCGTTAATGTAGGCGACGGAAGATTCTTGTACCGAGACTTGATGACGGAAAAACCGCTCAACGGCGAACATCGTATCATTGACGGTTATCACTCTGCGTATATACTGGCCTCTTTTAAAGATGGTTTTTATGATGGCAAATATGAAGAGCATTTGGATAACATTCTGATAAATGAAGGCGTCTACAAAGATGGACGGAAGAATGGCTTATTTAAAATCTATTCTAAGTTTGACGGTAAACTGAAAGAAGAAAAGTCTTATAAGGAAGGAAAGTTGAACGGTACGAGCAAAACGTTCTTTACTGACGGAAAAATAGAAAGTGAGAAAAACTACCGGATGGGCAAGGAGGATGGAAAACATTTGTCGTATGATTATGACGGAACTCTGCGGATGGACCATAATTATAAGGATGGTAAACAAGTAGGGAAACAATATACTTTCATGAAGGGTACTTATGAACTATACGAAACGGTTTATTATAATAACGAAGGGTTGAAGGATGGAGAATATTCGTCCATCTTTACTTTTGGAGCTCCTCATGTATTGGGTAGTTACAAGAATGGGCAGAAGAACGGTCGTTGGACAGAGATTGCAGAGAGTGGCGATACCATTGTAATTGAAACTTATCTGAATGGAAAAGAAGAAGGCCTGCACGTTTCATACAGTGGTGAGACAGGGATGCGTACCAAAGAATATTATCTGAAAAATGACCGCAAGGACGGAATCTATCGTGAATATGACTTGAAAAATGGCGAATTGAAGTACGAGGCAACCTATCAGTTTGGCAGACTGCACGGAAAAGCACGCCAGTTAGTGGTGGACAATCGCTTTGATTATTGGGAAACTTCTACATACGTCAACGGACGGCAAAACGGTCCTTTTGAATCTCGTTATGTGAAGAATAACAAGCTCCGCGAATGTGGAGAATATAAGAACGGTCACCGGGTAGGACGTTGGAAACTTTATACCATTGATGGCAAACTGGAAAGGGAATGGGATGAAAACTAGGTCTTATCAACTGTCATATAGGTTGTAGGTGTTATACAGAGTGCAAGGCGTAGCCGTACAGACATAAAAAAAGGAGCAACGCCTTGCTCCAACCTTTGTTAACCTTAAATCTAATACTATGAAAAACACATTGCAAAGATACGGACTTCTGTTAAATCTGCAAATAATCCAAATAAAAAGAGATGTTTTATAACATTTATTGAGTGTTTGTCTTACGCTTTATACTTTTGTTAATAGTTTCCGGTTGAATATTGGGAACTGTTTTGCATTTCTTTGGAGGGTAATGATGAGAATAATTGGGTGATAGATAGCATACTCACAGTTTTATTTCTTATTTTTGTTCTCAATCGTCCATTTGGGTCATAGAAAGAAATACGAAAAAAATGAGAATGATGGGATATACAAAGTGGATAGCAGTCTTGCTCTGTCTTCTTGGCATGACGGCTTGTCGGCAGGACACACACCGCTTCCGTATCGGGGTGGCGCAATGTAGTGATGACTCCTGGCGGCATAAGATGAATGATGAAATTCTTCGCGAAGCAATGTTCTACGATGGGGTATCGGTTGAAATCCGGTCGGCTGCGGATGATAATCGCAAACAGGCGGAGGACGTTCATTATTTTATAGATGAAGGGGTTGACTTATTGATTATTTCTGCCAACGAAGCGGCCCCCATGACTCCGATTGTAGAGGAAGCCTATCAAAAGGGAATACCTGTCATCCTGGTAGACCGGAAGATTCTTTCTGATAAATATACTGCCTATATCGGTGCCGACAATTATGAAATAGGACGTGCGGTAGGCAATTATATTGCGTCAAGCCTGAAAGGAAAAGGGAATGTGGTGGAACTTACTGGACTGGGTGGCTCAACTCCTGCCATGGAACGCCATCAAGGATTTATGGCTGCTATCAGTAACTTTCCGGATATCAAACTGATTGATAAAGCGGATGCTGCGTGGGAGCGTGAACCGGCGGAAGTGGAAATGGATAGTATGCTCCGTCGGCATCCGAAGATAGACGCCGTGTATGCGCATAATGACCGTATCGCTCCGGGAGCTTATCAGGCTGCAAAGAAAGTGGGACGGGAGAAGGAAATGATTTTTGTCGGTATCGATGCTCTCCCCGGCAAAGGCAACGGATTGGAAATGGTGCTCGACAGTGTGTTGAATGCTACTTTTATTTATCCGACCAATGGCGACAAAGTGATGCAACTGGCAATGAATATCCTTGAGAAAAAGCCTTATCCCCGGGAAACGGTCATGAACACTGCGGTGGTCGACCGTACGAATGCGCATGTCATGCAACTTCAGACAACTCACATCTCGGAACTGGATCAGAAGATTGAAACATTGAACGGACGTATCGGCGGATATCTGTCTCGGGTTGCTACACAGCAGGTGGTGATGTATGGCGGTTTGGTTATTCTTCTATTGGTGGCAGGCTTATTATTGGTAGTCTATAAATCTCTCCGTGCTAAAAATCGTCTGAATAAGGAACTTTCCGAGCAGAAGAAACAGCTGGAAGAGCAACGGGACAAGTTAGAGGAACAACGTGACCAATTAGAAGAACAGCGGGACAAATTGGAAGAGCAACGGGATCAGCTCATCCAGCTTTCTCATCAACTGGAAGAGGCAACGCATGCCAAACTGGTGTTCTTCACAAATATATCTCACGATTTCCGTACTCCGCTTACATTGGTTGCCGATCCGGTAGAACATTTATTGGCCGATCATACACTAAGTGGAGATCAGCATCGAATGTTGATGCTGATTCAACGAAACGTGAATATCCTCTTACGTCTTGTCAATCAGATTCTGGATTTCCGTAAATACGAGAACGGTAAGATGGAATATACACCTGTTCAGATAGATGTTCTTTCCTCTTTTGAGGGCTGGAACGAATCATTCCTTGCAGCGGCCCGGAAGAAACACATTCATTTCTCTTTTGATAATATGCCGGATACGGATTACCATACATTGGCGGATATGGAAAAGTTGGAACGTATTTATTTTAATCTGCTTTCCAACGCGTTCAAGTTCACACCGGAAAATGGAAAGATAACGGTTCGTTTATCTTCCTTAACGAAAGAGGATACTCGCTGGATTCGTTTTACTGTTGCCAATACCGGTTCAATGATTTCCGCCGAACATATTCGGAGCATTTTCGATCGTTTTTATAAAATAGACATGCACCATGCCGGTTCGGGAATCGGGCTTGCATTGGTCAAAGCTTTCGTTGAATTGCATAAAGGTACAATTTCTGTGGAAAGTGATGAAAAGCAGGGCACTGTTTTTACCGTTGATTTACCGGTACAGACTTGTGAAACTATTCTGGCCGAAGATTCTCTAAAGTCATCAATCTCTGCAGTTCCTTTAAATCCTGCTTCTCCCGGATCTCCCGCCTCTTCCGACCTGAATGGAACTTTAGCTGCCGAAGAAGAGGAACTGGAAAAAGGCTATGATTCTTCCAAACCTTCCGTTTTGGTAATTGATGATAATGCAGATATCCGTTCGTATGTACGCGGATTACTCCATACCGATTATACTGTAATTGAAGCAGCAGACGGTTCGGAGGGCATCCGCAAAGCAATGAAATATGTTCCGGACTTGATAATCTCTGATGTGATGATGCCTGGTATTGATGGAATAGAGTGCTGTCGTCGGCTGAAAAGCGAACTGCAAACCTGCCATATCCCTGTCATCTTATTGACAGCCTGTTCTTTGGATGAACAACGGATTCAGGGATATGACGGAGGTGCGGATTCTTATATCTCCAAGCCCTTCAGTTCGCAATTGCTGTTGGCACGCGTTCGTAATCTGATAGATTCACATCGCCGCCTGAAACAGTTCTTTGGTGACGGACAAACGTTGGCGAAAGAGGATGTCTGTGATATGGATAAAGATTTTGTGGAAAAATTCAAGGCTTTGATTGAAGCAAAGATGGGAGACTCAAATTTGAATGTAGAAGATTTGGGTAAGGATATGGGATTAAGTCGTGTGCAGCTCTATCGCAAAATAAAATCCTTGACTAATTATTCTCCGAATGAATTGCTTCGTATCGCTCGTTTAAAGAAAGCTGCTTCCCTGCTTGCTTCGTCGGATATGACAGTGGCAGAGATTGGTTATGAAGTCGGTTTCAGCTCTCCTTCTTATTTTACCAAATGTTATAGAGAGCAGTTTGGAGAAAGTCCGACAGATTTGCTGAAGAGGAAAGGATAGAATCAAAACTATTCACGTTAGAATACAATAAATCCCGGTAACTTGAATTTTCAATGTTTGCCGGGATTTATTGATATGTGTTAGTTATGAATCAATAAACTTTTATCTGCGTTTCCTTGATTATACCAGTTTTGTTCGTTTTTGCCACTACTTTGCGCCCATTTTGCAAATCCTTTATAGGCTTCCAAGAAATTAGCTTTTTCAATAGCATGCGCTGCGTTGCCTGGTACTCTTAATCCCCAAATCAGGCGTCCTGCACTAAAATAATAATTATCATCTTCTTCGTCCCCGTTTGTATATACCGGTAGCAGATTTTTATCATTGAATGGATATTGGTAAGTGATCGGTTCAATACCATTCATATGGATTTCTGTTCCGCTATCATTACGTTTTAAATACAAGTCGAATTCATCGCCTTCTAATATTTCCTTTACTTCTTTTCTCTTCTTTAGGGTGATCAGAATATTGATCTCCGGTAAATCACTTGTTGCTACCAAAGCATTCTTTTCTGTATTATAATATTGGCTGCCTGCAGGTTTAGCCAGATTCTTAATTAAAGGGCTGTAATCAATGATAAGATGTTTATTGGGGACAAGTTCTACTCCGTCGATCGCAGGAATCACGTTTTTAGTTTCATAAACTTCTATACTTTCCACTTCGTCAGAATCTATTTCTTTCAGTCTTAAATAAGGGGAATAAGGGAATATTCCTCCGATAGCTTTTAGACGTAACCCTATTTGTATATACTGCGCAGTGTATTTTTTGTCAACCTTTCTAATACCTTGGAACTGCACCTTATAATTGACTACAAAATCATTAAAGTCATAATCTCCTAATGATGGAAATTGGTCTTCAAACATGATTGTTCCCCAACCATCTTTGGGATGAAAAATGACTCCTTTTGACAATTGGATGTCATCTTCTATATCATGCCCACGAGTGATTGACCGGGTGGTGTTAGATTTGGATTTGGCATCATTAGCAATGTTCAGTGAGAAACTTCTATCTGCATTTACAGGTATGGCTACTTTTTTGGTTTCATTGGTGCTGGTTTTGTACTGGGCATACAATGTATTTACGTAGGTTGGGATGCTCAAAGGGAGACTTGAAATTTCTGTATCTACAGGAATGTCGGCTATTTTCTCTTCTTTACTACATGCTTCATCCAAAAAGAAGGAAACCATAGTGGGGGTAGTAGCAGCTACTGTTCCTGCGGCTACTTGAGTTAATTTCCATTGAAAGCCTGCGGGTATATCCAGGTCTTTTACTTGAATTTCTTTTTCAGGTTGCTTGCTTTCATCATAAAGGTTCTTCTCACAGGAGCTGAAAGCGAATACTCCCAATAAACAAGAAGCGAATAGAATTGTCTTCTTTTTCATAACAGCAGTGCTTGTTTTGTTAATAATAGGGTTGCTTTTAATGGGTACAAAGGTCGGGATTATTTGTAAATAAAGCAAATAAAGTTGCATATTTTATTTGAAATGCTTTTGTTATTTGCAAATTCTCTTCTTTTTATCTAGCTTTGGGAATGAAATAAATAAAGTCCAGGCGATGAAAGATTATAAAGTAGATAAGGCAAGCCTTTCCACATCCTTTTGTCAGGAGGTGTATCAGGTTGTTCGGGAAATTCCGGTAGGTAAAGTTTCTACCTATGGGGGAATTGCCGCATTATTGGGAATGCCTCAATGTTCCCGTATGGTGGGGC
>OGSD01000949.1_pt1 | contig 28787 bp, 23 predicted proteins | sample 1553571 | NCBI WGS metagenome assembly OGSD01 (sample SAMEA2580072, study PRJEB22360) | human gut metagenome | biome: human gut; feature: human-associated habitat; material: faeces | place: Denmark | collected 2008/2010 | reverse complement strand
CACCAGATGTGGTGCGCCGCCCCGGTTGTTTTATTTAATTCAGACGCTGTTCGCGTGATAGGAATTCAATTCAGACGCTGTTTGTGAACTCGGAATCTCAAAGAGCGGAATATGCCGGCGAGAAAGTGTCGCCCTGCGAGGGATCTCCGGTCGACAGCCCTTTCCGCAGCCACCGTTCGCGCTGCTCCGAGGTGCCATGGTTGAACGAATCGGGCACCGCGTAACCCTGGGCTTTTTTCTGCAGATAGTCGTCACCGATTTTCGAGGCCGCATCAAGCGCCTCCTCAATGTCGCCTGCCTCGAGCGAATTGAAACGCCGGTTATCATTGTTTGCCCAGACCCCGGCATAAAAATCGGCCTGCAGCTCCAGGCGCACACTTATGCGGTTGGCCTCCGTCTCGCTCACACGCCCCATCTGCTCGTGGGCCTTGTCGAGTGTGCCGAGCAGATGCTGCACATGATGCCCCACCTCGTGCGCAATCACATAGGCATAGGCGAAATCGCCGTCGGCACCGAGCTGCCGCCTCATATTCTTGAAAAACGAGAGGTCGAGATAAACGCTCTCGTCGGCCGAACAATAGAAAGGACCGGTCTGTGAAGTGGCACCTCCACAACCGCTCTGCACGGCATCGGTGAAGAGCACCAGCTTGGGCGGCCGGTAGGTCAGACCGTTCTGCCTGAAAATCTCGCCCCACACATCCTCCGTTCCCGCAAGAATCTGCTTGGCAAACACTGCCAGCTCCTCATCTTCGGCCGAAGGAGTATAAGTCTGCCCGGTGGTATCGCCCGAAAGGAGCGCCCCGCCCTGATTGGTAAGCACCTCCAACGGGTTTCCGCCCGAAATCCATGCAAAAACCGCTGCCACAATGACAGCCACAATCCCTCCACCGGCAAGTTTTCCTCCGCTCAGGCGTCTTCCGCGCCTGTCGTCCACATTGTTGCTCTGCCGTCGTCCGTCAAGTCTCATAAATTCAGTGTCTAAATTGCGCGTAAGGCGCGGTTAACATTTATCATCTCCATAAATACAACCTGATTTGCATCAACTTTGTTGCATACAGTCTATATTTATCATGCATCGGGCAAGCGTTGCAGTCCAGAACAGGCTTTATGCCGGTAAACCATACAGCATTCCGGACAACACTGGCTCATGCAAATTTAAGGTAAATTTTGTATCTTTGCGTTGACCAATCTAACATTTCTTACCAGAACATGAAAACATCTGCTTTGTGGCTTGTGGCAGCTGGCTTGACGGTCGTGTCCGCGCATGCCGACAATCTGACACTGAAATACGATGCTCCTGCCAAATATTTCGAGGAGACATTTGTGATAGGCAACGGCACTCAGGGTGCCGCAATCTACGGCGGACGGACGGACGACCGCATTTCGCTCAACGACATCACCCTATGGACAGGCGAGCCTGAAACCAACGCTCCTGCATCCACCGACCCACGCCCGATAATCCGGGATATACGCTCGGCCATCGACCGTCAGGAGTTCGCCAAGGCCGACTCTCTGCAAAAACTGCTGCAGGGCCATTACTGCCAGAACTACCAGCCACTCGGCACCCTCACCATCACCTACGACAACGCCCCGGCCGACAGTTCCTATTACCGGACCCTCGACCTGCACAAAGCCCTGGCCACGGTAAAGGCCGGCTCGCGCACGGTGAATTATTTCGCATCGATGGCCGACTCCGTGATGGTTATCCATATCACCGACCCGGCAGGCATCAACGCCACCATATCGCTCGACAGTCAGGTGAGATCCACCACCACTGCCGCAGGCTCCGCCTTAACTACAACCGGCTATGCAGCCTATCACTCCATGCCCGGATATTCGGAGGACGCGGAGAAGCGTTTCAGATACGACCCGGAGCGCGGCATCCATTTCACCACCATCGTGGATGCCTCGGCTAAGGATGGAAAAGTTACCGTGGAGGGCAACACCCTGCGCGTAACCGGAGCACACGATCTCACGCTCACCGTTGCCGCCGCCACGAGCTTCAACGGATTCGACCGCAATCCCGTCACCGAGGGACGTGACCACAACAAGATCGCTACCTCCCGCATAGCAGCTGCAAAGCAGATGCCGTGGACACAACTGCAGCAACGTGCCGAACAGGCCCACCGCCGTCTGTTCGACCGCGTCACACTCGACCTCGGCACCACAGCCCCGGAAATAGCCGCTCTGACCACCGACCGCCAGCTGTTGAGCTACACCGACAACTCCGACCGCAACCCCGATCTCGAGGAGCTTTACTTCCAGTTCGGCCGCTATCTGCTCATCAGCTGCTCACAGACGTCAGGCGTACCCGCCAATCTGCAGGGCCTATGGAACGAAAAACTGCTGCCGCCCTGGAGCAGCAACTACACCACAAACATCAATCTCGAGGAGAACTACTGGGGTGCCGAGACCACCAATCTGCCCGAGCTCCACATGCCGTTGCTTCAGTTCGCCGCGAATGTGTCGAAGAACGGCACACACGCCGCAAGGAACCACTGGGGTGTGGACAGCGGATGGTGTCTGGGACACAACACCGACATATGGGCGATGGCCAACCCCATCGGCATGGGCAACGATTCGCCGGAATGGGCCAACTGGGCCATGGGCAGCTGCTGGGTGGCAACCCACATCTGGGAGCACTATCTGTTCGGCCGCGACAAGGAGACCCTGAAAAAATATTATCCCACACTGCGTGGAGCCGCCCGTTTCGCCCTTGAATGGATGTTTGAGCGCGACGGCGAGCTCATCACCTCCCCCTCCACCTCCCCCGAAAACCGCTTCATCGCCCCCGACGGCACAGACTGGCCCACCGCCCACTGCTCGGCATCCGACATGGCCCTGATACGCGAATGCCTGATTGACACCCGTGCCGCCGCGCTCGAACTCGACACGGACAAGGAATTAGTTGCCGAAATCGATGTCGCCCTGCCGTGTCTGCATCCCTACAAAATAAAAGCTGACGGAAGCCTGCTCGAATGGTGGGACGAATATCCCGACAAGGACCCGCAGCACCGCCACCAGAGCCATCTGATCGGCCTCTATCCCGGCCATCACATCTCGGTGGAAGCCACACCTGAACTTGCCGCCGCCTGCGCACGCACGCTCGACATAAAGGGCACCGAAACCACCGGATGGAGTGCAGGATGGCGCATCAACCTGCTTGCCCGTCTTGCCGACGGCGAAAAGGCCTACCGGATGTACCGACGTCTGCTGCGCTTCGTGACACCCGACAAATACAAAGGTCCGGACCGCCGCCGTGGAGGAGGCACCTATCCCAACCTCCTCGACGCACACACCCCATTCCAGATTGACGGCAACTTCGGCGGCAGCGCCGGCGTGGCCGAGATGCTCGTGCAGTCCACACCGGCCGCCATCACCCTCCTGCCTGCAATTCCCGCGCAATGGGAATCGGGCAGCGTGAGCGGACTGCGCACTCGCACAGGTCATGAAATCAACATGACGTGGAGCGACGGCAAAGTGCAGACCGTCACCCTCACACCCTCGGCAACCACGCTCCCACCCGACCCCGTCACACTCCGGGCCAACGGCACCGAACGCACCGTTACCCCTTCGGCCGACCCTGTCACCATCGCCTTCGACTGACACGGCCGTACAATGGATTTGCCGCTATCGGGGAAAAATAGTAAATTTGCATAATATACTGCGCAGTGAAAACGTAAAAGCATGTCGAACATGAGCATCAAACCGTCTGTCATAGTGCGTTTTGCCATCATCGGCCTGTTATGGCTGCTGGTGTGCGGATGGTATGTGGCGGCTCTGAAAAAGAGCGGCAACCCCATCACGCTCATGTCGCTGTTCCCGCTAATAGCCTCGGCATTCATCGTTTTCATCCCTTTATACAAGAAATACATCCGCAATGACGGAAAACAAAACAAACGATAACAGCAATCTGCAGACTGCCGCCCCCCTGCTCCCCGGCATCGACTCTCCGGCCGACCTGCGCCGGCTGAGTGTGGACCAGCTGCCGCAGGTGTGCACGGAAATCCGCGATTTCCTTATCCACTCACTCTGCGACAATCCGGGGCATTTCGCATCGTCGATGGGAGCGGTGGAGATTACCGTTGCACTGCACTATGTGTTCCGCACCCCCTACGACCGCATCGTATGGGACGTGGGGCATCAGGCCTACGGCCACAAACTCCTCACCGGTCGGCGCGACCGCTTCGCCACCAACCGCACACTCGGCGGCCTCGCGGGCTTCCCCAACCCTGACGAAAGCCCCTACGACACATTTGCCGCCGGACATGCCTCCAACTCCATCTCAGCCGCTCTCGGCATGGCGGTGGCCACCGTACTCAACAACGAGCATCCGCGCCGCAACGTGGTGGCCGTGATAGGCGACGCCTCGATAAGCGGCGGTCTGGCCTTCGAAGGCATCAACAATGCCGCCAACACCCCCAACAACCTGCTTATAATCCTCAACGACAACGATATGTCGATTGACCCCAATGTGGGTTCGCTGCACCGCTATCTGGCGCACATCACCACATCCAAGGGCTACAACGACATACGTTACACCATCTACCGCGTGCTGCGCAAGCTCAAACTTGTGTCCGACAAAGGAAAAGGGAAAATAATGCGTTTCAACAACAGCCTCAAGGCGCTGCTGTCGAACGAACAGAACATCTTCGAAGGGCTGAACATCCGCTATTTCGGACCGGTGGACGGCCACGACATAGCAGGACTGGTGAAAGTGCTCAGCGACATAAAGGACATGAACGGCCCCCGGCTGCTGCACATCAAGACCCAGAAAGGGAAGGGCTTCACGCCTGCCGAACTCGACCCGGCCACATGGCATGCCCCCGGCCGATTCAATCCGGAAACAGGCGAGATTCTCTCCGGCAACAAAAACGGACAGCGGCCGGCCGCACCGAAATATCAGGATGTGTTCGGCAACACCCTGCTCGAACTCGCGCGCGACGACAGCAAGATTGTCGGCATCACAGCCGCGATGCCCTCAGGCACATCGATGAACATACTGAAAGAAGAGATGCCACGGCGTGTGTTCGACGTGGGCATTTCCGAGGAACACGCCGTGACATTTGCCGGCGGCCTCGCCAAGGATGGACTGAAACCATTTGTGGCCATCTACTCATCCTTCCTGCAGCGCGCCTACGACCAGATTGTGCACGACGTGGCACTCACGCGGCTTCCGGTAACGTTCTGCGTGGACCGTGCCGGCCTCGTCGGCGAGGACGGTGCCACCCACCACGGCGCACTCGACCTGATTTATCTCACCTCGGTGCCCGGCATGACTGTGGCAGCCCCGCGCGACGAAATCGCATTGCGCAACCTCATGTACACCGCTGCAACCACCGAACATGGTCCGTTCGCCATACGGTATCCGCGCGGCAGCGGCCACACTCCCGACTGGCGACGCCCCATGACGGCCGTCGAAATCGGCAAAGGCGAAGTGCTTGCCGATGGAACCGACATAGTGCTGCTTTCCACCGGCACCATAGCCTATGAAACCGAGCAGGCACGTATGGAAGCTGAAAAAGCCGGAGTGTCAGCCGCCCACTACCATTTCACGTTCGTAAAACCGCTCGACACGGCGCTGCTTGAAAAGGCCGCCGCGCTCCATGTGCCGGTGATAACCGTGGAGGATGGCTCGGTGGCCGGAGGATTCGGTTCGCTCGTGGCATCATGGTTTGCCGAGCACCATCCGCAGGTGCAGGTGACACGCCTCGGCATCCCCGACAAATTCATCCCGCAGGGCACCGTGGCCCAGCTTAAAGCCATTTGCGGCATCGACGCCAAAGGCATTATCGGCAGCATAAACGCCGTCCTGGGCAACCACGCCGCCGTTCAATCTAATTGCTCCGTATTATGCGAATAGTGATTGCAGGCGCAGGCGAGGTGGGCTCGCATCTGGCAAAACTGCTCTCGCGCGAAGAACAGGATATCGTCATTCTTGACCGCGAGGCATCCAAACTGGCCGAACTCGACGCCAACTACAACCTCATGACCCGAGTGGGTTCGCCCACATCATTCCGCGACCTCCGGGCTGCGGGCGTGGACACATGCGACCTCTACATAGCCGTCACCCCGTTCGAGAACACCAATCTCGTGTCGTGCGAGATAGCCAAACGCCTGGGCGCAAAGAAAACAGTGGCCCGCATCGACAACCACGAATTCCTCTACGGCGACAACCGAGAATTTTTCGTGCAGAAAGGGGTTGACCACCTCATTTATCCCGAAATGCTCGCGGCCCAGGAGATTGTCACAGCCCTTCGCCGACCCTGGGTGCGCAACTGGTTCGAGCTTCACAACGGCGAACTGATTGTGGTGGGAGTGAAACTGCGCGACAACGCCTCGCTGATAGGCCGCAAACTGCGCGACCTCACATTCGATCAGCACAACTACCACGTGTCGGCCATACGCCGCCATCACGAGACCATCATCCCGCGAGGCGACGACGAAATACAGGAAGGAGACATACTCTATTTCACCACCACGCGCGATTATGTGGACGAGATCCGCAAGATTTGCGGCAAACGAGCCTACAAAATCAGGAAAGTCATGGTGATGGGTGGCGGACGCATAGCCGTGCGGCTTGCGCATCTGGCATCGGGCGAATACAACATCACCATCATCGACAACGACATCGAAGTGTGCCGCAAACTGCCGGAAAAATGCTCCGGCTGCGATGTGAACATCATCCACGGCGACGCTCGCGACAACGACCTGCTCACAGAGGAAAACATCGACACCATGGATGCCTTCCTGGCCCTCACCGAGCACTCCGAAACGAACATTCTGGCATGCCTCACAGCCAAGGAATTCCACGTAAGCAAAACCATTGCCGAAGTGGAGAACATACAGTTCATCTCAGAAGCCGAGGGACTGAACATCGGCACCATCATCAACAAAAAGCTGCTGGCGTCCTCGAAGATTTTCCAGCTGCTTCTTGCAGCCGACGAGAATTCATCCAAGTTCATGGCACTGGCCGACGCCGAAGTGGCCGAACTCGAGGCCCGCGAAGGCTCCCGGATCACAAAAGCCAAGGTAATGGACCTCAAGCTCAGCAAGGAAATGACACTCGCCGGCCTTGTGCGCGACGGGAAAGGGATGCTAATCGACGGCCGCACCCAGATTCAGCCCGGCGACCACGTGCTTGTATTCTGCCTTACGGGCTACATCCATAAGGTGGAGAAAATGTTCGTCTGAAAGCCGCCTTACGCCAATCAGCTCATGAAAGCCATAAAATCAGGAATCAACTTTTTGATGCTTACACGCGTCACCGGCCTCCTCGTCATGATCGAGGCCGTGTTCATGCTTGTGCCGCTTGTCACAGCCGCCATCTACGGCGACGGCGACCTCGTGCCGTTCGCCATAAGCGCCGGTATCACTGCCGGTGCCGGAGCACTGATGACATTCGGAGTGCGGCCGTCGCGCACCAACATGGGCAAACGCGAAGGATTCCTGCTGACGGCCTTGGTGTGGGTGGTTTTCTCGCTTTTCGGCATGCTCCCCTTCATTATCAGCAGCGCGCAGTTGTCGGTAAGCGATGCATTTTTCGAATCCATGTCAGGATTCTCCACAACGGGAGTATCAGTAATCGACGACATCGACAACCTTAACCACTCCATCCACATGTGGCGCGCGCTGATGCAATGGATAGGCGGTATGGGAATCATACTGTTCACCCTCGCCGTGGTGCCCATGCTCAACTCATCGGGCGGCATGCAGATGTTCAATGCCGAAGTCACCGGCATCACACACGAAAAGCTGCGTCCGCGCGTAAGCTCCACGGCCAAACGCCTGTGGCTTATCTACGGACTGCTGACCATTCTGCTCATCGTTCTCTACTGGGTGGGACCAATGAATGCGTTCGACAGCATATGCCACGCATTCTCCACCATGTCGACCGGCGGATTCTCCACCCGTCAGGAATCCATAGCGTCGTGGGATTCGCTGTATGTGAAGATCATCACAACGGTGTTCATGTTTATCGGCAGTGTGAATTTCGCGCTTATCTACAAGGCATCCACCGGACGCTTCGGCACCGTGTGGCAGAACCAGGCGTTCCGCGCTTTTGTGAAACTCATAGCCGTGCTGTTCATCATCTTCGATGTGGCCCTGTGGTTCAACCCCGAGGTGCCGCGCACCATCGAGAGTTTCACCATCGACCCGCTGTTTCAGATTGTCTCGGCCATGTCGTCGACTGCCTATATGGCCAACGGATTCCAGCACTGGGGTTTCCTGCTGCTTGGACTGACTTTCATCATGATGTTCTTCGGCGGATGCGCCGGATCAACCTCAGGCGGTGCCAAGATTGACCGCGCCATCTTCCTGTGGAAAAACTCATGCAACGAGCTCAAACGCTGCATACGCCCCAACCATGTGCTCAGCGTGCAGTGGAACGGAGCCGCCGTGTCGCCCGAACTGCTCAACAAGGTGCTGGTGTTCATCACCATATATCTTGGAGTGATTGTTGGCGGCTCACTTTGCCTTTCAGCACTCGGCGTGCCTCTCACCGACGCCTTTTTCTCTTCACTGGCTTGCGTGAGCAATGCCGGATGTGAACTCGGAATGCCCGGCTACGGCGAAGCCTATTCCGCCGTCCCCGACGCAGGCAAATGGGTGCTCTCATTCCTTATGCTCACCGGCCGTCTGGAGCTCTTCACCGTCCTCGTTCTGTTCCTCCCCTCTTTCTGGCAGAAGTGAAAGCAGAAAGTTCGGCGGCAAGGAACGGAGCTGTGGGCGATGTGGTGGAAGCCACCTCTTCGGGAGTGCCCTGCGCTATGATGCGGCCGCCGTTTTTCCCGCCGGCTGGCCCCATGTCGACCACATAGTCGGCACATTTCACCACATCGAGGTTATGCTCTATGACAAGAACGGTGTTCCCTTTATCAACCAGACGGTTCAACACGGCCAGCAGCACTTTGATGTCCTCGAAATGCAGTCCGGTGGTGGGTTCGTCAAGCACGAAAAGGGTTTTGCCGGTGTCGCGTTTGGCCAGTTCGGTGGCCAGCTTCACGCGCTGGTTCTCGCCACCCGACAGCGTGGACGACGGCTGCCCGAGCTTGATGTATCCAAGCCCGATTTCCTGCATTATCTTCAGTTTCTTGAGAATTTTAGGCTGATGCTCGAAGAACTCCACTGCCTGATTTATGGTCATATCGAGCACGTCGGCTATGGATTTCCCCTTGAAACGCACTTCAAGCGTCTCACGATTGTAGCGCTTTCCACCACACGCCTCACACGGCACGAGCACATCGGGGAGGAAATTCATCTCGATGGTCTTATATCCGTTCCCCTTGCACACCTCACAGCGGCCTCCGGCCACATTGAATGAAAAGCGTCCGGGCTTGTAGCCACGTATGCGCGCCTCCGGCAGCCCTACGAAGAGCGAGCGGATGTCGGAGAACACCCCCGTATAGGTGGCCGGATTGGAGCGTGGCGAGCGTCCGAGCGGCGACTGGTCCACGGTCACAATCTTATCGATATGCTCCACTCCCGTCACTTCCTTATAAGGGAGCGGCTCCTCAAGCGAATGGTAGAACTTCTGCGACAACAGCGGCTGGAGCGTGCCGTTGACAAGCGAGGATTTGCCGCTGCCCGACACTCCGCACACACAGGTGAATGTGCCCAACGGGAGCCGAAAATCCACCTCCTGAAGGTTGTGGCCGGTGCAACCGGAAAGTTCAAGCCACTTTCCGTTGCCGGGACGGCGCACCTGCGGAACATCGATACGCAAGGTGCCGTTGAGGTAACCGGCGGTGAGAGTGTCGGTGCGCAGCATCTCGGCCGGAGTTCCTTCAAACACAACTTCCCCACCCTTGCGGCCGGCTTTGGGGCCGATGTCGACCACATAATCCGCCTCAAGCATCATGTCCTTGTCATGCTCAACCACTATGATGGAGTTGCGCGCGTCGCGCAGACGCTGCAACGAGGTGATAAGGCGGCGGTTGTCGCTCTGATGGAGGCCGATACTCGGCTCGTCAAGGATATAAAGCACGTTTACAAGCTCGGAGCCGAGCTGCGTGGCCAGACGTATGCGCTGGCTCTCTCCGCCCGACAGAGTGGCGGAATTGCGGTTAAGGGCAAGATAGCCAAGCCCCACATCCACCAGAAACGCCAGACGCGAACGTATCTCCTTCAGAATCTCGCTCCCTATGGCTCGTGAGCGGTTGTCGAGACGTGTCTCCACGGTCTTGCTCCACTCCCACAGGTCTGAGATGTCGAGGCGCGACAGTTCGGCGATATTTTTTCCGTCCACAAAAAAGTGCAAAGCCTCGCGGTTGAGCCTGTCGCCATGGCATTCGGGACACACGGAGCGCGAATAGAATTTCTCGCTCCATCGCTGCGCCTCGGCCGAGGCATCGTCGGTCTGCTGCATCTCGATGTACTTCACCAGTCCTTCGTACGACATGAAATAATTCGAGATGGAGTGGGTTTCCGATTTCACCTGCAGGCGGTCGGTGGTGCCGTTGAGAATGTCGTTGAGCGCCTCTTCGGGGAGCTGCGACACGGGCGTTTTCAGATCGCAACCGTATTTTTCGCAAATGGCTGCAATCTGCCAGAAAATCATGGCGTTCTTATATTTGCCCAGCGGTACTATCGCGCCGTCGTAAATGGATTTTTTTGTGTCGGGTATGATCTTAGCCACATCGATGATGTTGACCACACCAAGCCCCTTGCAGCGCGGACACGCCCCCAGGGGCGAGTTGAACGAGAAGTTGTGCGGTGCAGGCTCGCGGTAGCTCAGCCCCGTGGTGGGGTCCATGAGTTCCTGACTGAAATGCGACGTCTGGCTGTTGTCAAGGTCGTAGACCATCATCTGCTTGCCGCCCTGACGCATGGCGGAGGCCACGGATTCGCGCAGGCGCTGCAGGTCCTTGGGGTTCACTTTCAGTTTGTCCACCACAAGCTCTATCGAGTGGTTCTTGTAGCGGTCGAGTTTCATGCCGTAGGTTATCTCGCGCATCTCGCCGTCGACGCGCACGTTGAGGTAGCCCTTTTTCTGCAACTGCTCGAAAAGGTCCTTGTAGTGCCCCTTGCGGTTGTGCACCAGCGGCGCGAGCAAATATACCTTATGGCCTGCATAGCGGTCGAGAATCATCGACACGATTTTCTCCTCGGTGAATTTCACCATCGGCTCGCCGGAGAGGTAGCTGCGCGCCTGGCCGATGCGGGCGTAAAGCAGTCGCAGAAAATCGTAAACCTCGGTGGTGGTGCCTATGGTGCTTCGTGGGTTGCGGTTGATGGTTTTCTGCTCGATGGCAATCACTGGCGAAAGGCCGGTGATTTTGTCGACGTCGGGCCGTTCAAGCGAACCGAGCATATTGCGCGCATACGAGGAGAATGTCTCTATGTAGCGCCGCTGCCCTTCGGCATATATGGTGTCGAACGCAAGCGATGACTTGCCGCTGCCGCTCAGGCCGGTGATAACCGTCAGGGAGCCGTGCGGGATGCTCACGTCGATGTTTTTGAGATTGTGCACCCTCGCCCCCACCACTTCGAGCCGCGGACGGGGCGATGTTTCTGCATCTGATTTTATCGGATTATTACTCATCTACCTTGTTGGAACAATACCTTGTGGAAATACTTGTTTGCCTGTGCTGTAAATGCCCGAGGTCAGCGCACCCAGTCGGGGTTATATAGATCGTTCTTTCGGAGTTTTTTCGCTGATTTGTACATGCTGCCCTTTTTGGGCACGAGAATTGTGTATGACTTGCCTCCGCTCACGGGCAACGACTTTGCGCGCAGCCAGGGGTTAAGCTCGCGGAGCATGGCGTAGGTTGTACCGTGGTCCTTTGCCCACTGGGGGAGATTGTCGATAGTCGAGGTCACTTCCACCTCAGTGCATTCATAGGGACGGTAAAACTGGTCGGCAAGCAGGTTGAAACCATATTTTACGGGATCCTCCATGATGGCCTTGGCGGCATATACGCGGTAGGGATAGCGGGTGGTCTCCTCCACCAGATAGAGGTCGAAAGCCGACTGCGCGAGCTGGTCGGTCAGTTCGCCGGAAATGCGTCCCTGGCCGCCGTTGTATGAAGCCATGGCCGATTCCCAGTTGCCGTATTTGGCATAGGCCGCTTTCAGATAGCGTGCGGCCGCAGCCGTGGCTTTCTCCAGATTGTAACGCTCGTCGACATAATCGTTGACCTCAAGCCCGTACTGCTTGGCTGTGGACGGCATGAACTGCCATATGCCGGCTGCCTTTGCAACAGACACCGCACGCGGATTCAGCGTAGACTCGATAGCGGCGAGATACACCAGATCCTCCGGCACGCCGTTGCGTTTGAGAATCGGCGCGATGATGGGGAAAACGCGGTTGGCACGCTTGAGCATGAGCAGCGTGGAGGAGTGGCTGTAGCACATCTGTGTCAGCTCGCGGTCAAGACGTTCGTACATGTCTGTGCGGTCGAAGCTCTGTGTCTTGCCGGCGAACAGGATTGATTCGGGTACGGGCGGACTGACCACAGGCTGGAACCATGTGGCATGCGTCACGGTATAGGCCGGCCCCTCGGGCGACGGAAGGGTGCGGGAGGCCGCCTGGTCTCGTGAGGTTGAACTCAGATGGGCGGGTTTCGCCGGTTGTGGAGTGTGTTTTTTGGCCTCTGCAGGTAAAATGGCCATAAGGAGAAGCGCGCACGCTGCGAGTGTCTGTTTCATTGCTGGGGCTGGATGGTGGTGTTATTGTTTTTGTAATTCAGGATGTTGATGTCGCCGGCGAGCTTATATTCCTGCCCGTCGGTGCCGGTGGCGGTAATCACATAATAATAAACACCTGAAGGCACCAGTTTTCCCTTATAGCGACCGTCCCAACCTTGCGACGGATGCGTAAGATGCGCCATTTCAAGCCCCCAGCGGTTGAAAATATGGCAGTCGAAATCGATGATTGACTTATACGAGACCTTCCACTCGTCGTTCACGCCCTCACTCGCTCCGGGCGAAAATGCATTGGGGCAATCGAGGTGCGATTCACCCACATACACTTCATAGGTCTCGCCCGTGTAGTCGCACGAATTGTCGTTGTTTCCGGCGACGAAGCGCACGTAGGTGGTGCCGTAGTCGCTGAACACATGCGTCACCTCATTCTCCTGAATGCGAAGGTCGATGAGGTCGAACTCGCGGTCGCGCGCGAACTGCCATTCGCGGTAGACCACGGCATCGGATGTGGCTGCGGTGAAAGTCACCTCCACCGGGCCGGAACCTCCCAATGCCGAGGTGTTGTCCTTCTGCTCGTTGTCAATGTCACGTCCGGCGGGTTGAGCCGATGTGACCACCCCCACAGCCGTGGCTGTAAACGAGGGTGATTCAATCTGCACGCCCTCGCCCCACTGAGTGAGAAAACGGTCGCCCGACAGGGTGAATCCCGTGTCGCACAGCGGCGCCTCGGTGCGTATCACATCCGATGCGTATTCAAGCACGTTGTCGGCCACGGAGGAGACGTAGGAAAATGACTCCTGGTCGAACACCAGTGTGTTATATGTCAGATGAAGCTCACGCGACAAGGTCTGCCCCACACCGTTCACCGAGAAAAACTGGATGCGGTCGGCGGTGCCTCCGAACTGCAGGGCGGTGCGGTCGCACTCCTGCTGGCCAGGCACAACGTCAAGACTTTGCATAGAGCATGGATGATTCATATAATTCACCACCCAGAAACAATAGTTACGGCCTCCGGCACTGACGATATAACCCATGTCGGCGGAATTCATCGTGATTTTCGATTTGCCGTCCTGTACGAACGACACCATGTCCTCGGCAAATCCGCCGCCAAGATTACTGAACCGCTGCCAGCGCACTTCGGCAACCTGTGAAGGAACATCCGGAGTGAACACCGCCGTGGCCGAGCCGGCATAGCTCACCACATACACCTTTTCAAGCCCGGTGGAGGCCGCCACATCTACAGCTATGGGCGCACGCGCCGCGTCCACCCCCTCGAAGGTCAGATCGGCAGCAGCCACCCGCCCAAAAGCAAGCAGGCATGCCAATGCACAGAGCCGACGGCAATATATCATCAATTTGTTTCGCATTGTTTTCACTATCTCTTTATTACCCCCGATAAAACCGTGGGCGCCAATCCACAAATTTACGAAATTATCCCCACTCCGCCAAGCCCCCTTGCATTCAGTGACTAACAGAAAATCCGATTATTCCTGCGAAAAATTACCGAATAGATGGCATGGCAGATTGCAGATTTTTATTAAATTTGAATTCTTTCATCCCCAAAAACAGATTCATGAAATACAACCGATGCGGAAACAGCGGCATTGAGTTGCCTGCCCTCTCGTTAGGGTTATGGCACAATTTCGGTGACGTCGACGATTTTGCCACTGCAAGAGATATGTTGCTCACGGCTTTCGACAACGGCATATGCCACTTTGACCTCGCAAACAATTACGGGCCATCGCCCGGAAGCGCCGAAATTACTTTCGGCAAGGTGATGAACAACGAGCTCGCTTCCCATAGGGACGAATTGTTTATCTCTTCAAAAGCAGGACATACCATGTGGCCGGGAGTGTACGGAGGCAATTCCTCTCGCAAAAACCTTATAGCTTCATGCAATGCCAGTCTGAAAAGAACCGGCCTTGAATACTTCGATGTATTTTATAGTCACAGATATGACGTGGTCACACCGATTGAGGAAACAATGCAAGCTTTGATCGACATTGTAAGAAGCGGGAAGGCCCTATACGCCGGCATATCGAAATATCCGCCCAAAGAACAGGAGTACGCATACCGTATTCTTTCTGAAGCCAAGGTACCATGCCTCGTAAGTCAATACCGATACTCGATGTTCGACACAGACTCGGCTAAAAATAATTTTGAAGTTGCCGCATCAAACGGCAGTGGAATAACAGTGTTCTCCCCGCTTGCACAAGGTCTGCTGACAGACAAGTATCTGCACGGAATTCCGGCAAATAGCCGCGCTGCCAAAAGCACAGGCTTTCTCCAGCTTTCGCAGGTAACAGACGAAAAAATGGGACAGCGGCAAAAGTCCGTGGCAGAGGTTAACCAAATATCCGTGATACACGGTACATGAAGAAGGTCAGGTCGGATACTCCGCGCAACAAGGAACGGAAGCCTTTGATCTTGGAGTTGAGCGATTCTGCCGAAGCGTTGGTATGCCGTTCCTTGAAATAGTTGAGCACATGATCCTGCCTTGATTCAATTGTGTCGGCAGCGTTGACCAGAGCCTTGAAACCGGAGGCTTCTGCCTGGGCGAACCATTTTTCAAGAGCCGAGGCGGCAGTATCCTTTGTGTGGTTCTTGTTTTTGAAAATGCTTCTTAATTCATTGACAAGCTCATAGGCAGTAAGCATGTCTGGATAATGCTCGAAAAGAATGGCGGCACGTTTTTTCTGAGAATCAGTCCATTTCTCGCGGCTTTGCGAGATGAAGTAGCGGCAGCGTGTCAGCAGCTCCACTTCGGTGTCGCCATTTTCAAGACGCACAGGCGCATAGGCTTCGTTCTTACGCCCGGGCTTTCTTCCGCACTTTGATTTTTCTATGCCTTTGGCCTTACGCTCGCGCTGGCGTTTCTCGTTCTGTTCACGATTGCGTCTGAGACGCTGTTTGTGCTTCTTTCTTTTGCGTGCGTCTTCCGCCATTGCCTTTCGCTTGTGCCTCATGCGCATTTCATTCAACGCACTTGTGGCCAGCTGAACGACATGGAAACAGTCTATGGTAATCTGTGCATTTGGAAACGAGGCAGTGGCGGCCGCACACATGCTGTCCGAGAAGTCCATGGTTATCTCTCTGACCGACAGACGTCTCTCCAGCGGTATGCGGTCAAATACCGCTGAAAGCTCCTCGCTTTTTGTTCCGCGGACGGTGGCGGCTATGGTGCCTTTCCGTCCATGCCCTTCCTTGTTGCTTAGGATAGTGAACAGATCACCTCGTGAAGGAGCGGTCTCGTCCAGACTCATGTGCGGCCCGATGTTGTCCTCCATCAGAATCCACTCCGTGGCATGATCTTTCTGTTCCCAGACCCGAAAGTCGCTCAACCGTTCCTTGTACGCTTTGCCCAGAGAGGAGGCGTTGATCCGGTAGGTATCGGCTACGGACTTGACTGTGACAGGGTTGTTCTCAAGGATATGATTTTAAAAAAGTCGCGAACTCGCGGGATAGTTTTGTGCCTTTGGCTCCTAAAAGCTCTCCGTAGTCAAGCACCTCGTTATGGCCGTCCGGAGTAATCCACCGGCGGCGGCGCACGTGCAGTATCGCCTTGCGGTCACGTATCGGGAAGTCATGCACGATGCATTCCTCTGTGAAGCCATTGGATTTGTAACCATCTTCATTGCGATGCATCATATCGCTCTCGTCCAGATAGATATGAAGCTCTTTCTCGGGATAGCCATTGAGGATTGTCCTGCCCGTTTTCACTTCCCTGAAGTCAACGACATCGAAGAAGTTGAGAATTTCGTCCGGCAATATCATGCCGACCAATGACTTGTAAATATCTTGCGGGGACTGTTTCATGCCCCTAAGTTACTAAATTTTCATGTACCGTGTATCACGGATATCGGTTAGCCTCTGCCACGGACTTTTGCCGCTGTCCCAAAAAAATTGCTAAAGCCCGCAAGTTAAACGAAATTGCCGCCCGGCGCGGACAAACCCTGGCTCAGATGGCCATTGCCTGGATTCTAAATGACAAAAGAGTAACATCTGTTATAATCGGGGCATCATCGGTCAATCAATTGCTGGCAAACCTGCAGGCTCTTGACGCCCCGTCATTCTCACCTGAAGAGCTAAAAACCATAGCATCCGTTTTAGGTGAATAGCGAACTACGGTGATTGCTTTTGGGTAAAGATAGCGAAAGCGGTGCGTCCGGGATGGGCGCACCGCTTTCGGTGGTATGAGTGATAACGGGGAAAGTCTCCCCGAGGGGAGCCGGCCGCTACGTCATCAGGATGTCTGCAGCTTGAAGTTGATGGGGAGGGTGTACCACACGGACACCGACTGGCCGTTCATCTTGCCGGGGATAAACTTGGGCAGAGTCTTTACAACTCGCACAGCTTCCTTGTCAAGATCGGGGTCTTTGCCGCGGAGCACGACAACTTCACCTACGTTACCATCTTTCTTCACAACGAATTTCACAACCACACGGCCCTGGATGTTGTTCTCGGCTGCCATGGGGGGGTATTTGATGTGAGTACCGATGTATTTGAGAAGTTCGCCTTCACCGCCGGGGAACTGGGGCATCTGCTCTACGGCCGTGAAGATTTCCTCTTTCACGGGTTCGGGCTTCTTCTCCTCCACGATGATTTCCTCGCGGTATTCGCGCACCACGTTGAGGTCGTCGGTACCCTGGTCGAATGTTGTCGAACCGGCTGCTGCAGTCGATTCGGCCACATCGTCCTTCGAGGTGATATCCTCTGTTACCTCTTCGTCGGCGGCGATGGCGATTTCAGTATCCTTGATGGTGTTGAGAATCTCCTCGGGGAGTGCCTCTTCACGCTGGGGTTCTTCCACAGCCTGCTGCACTTCCTCTTCGGGTTCTGCCTCGGCTTCGGCTTCCATCTGAGCAAGCTGCTGCTCAAGCTGAGCCTGAAGCTGAAGTTCACGCTGCTCGCGGCGATAGTCGGAGTACATTCCGTAGAAGTACCCGCCTATAAGCACCAGTATCAGACCGATGATTACAATGACCATGGCGCGGTTGTGACGCTTGTCGCTTGCGCGGCGGAGCTGATATGCGCCGAACTCCTTGTTTTTACCCTCGAACACGAGGTCGGTCCATTCTTTTGATGACAGATCTACATCTTTTGCCATTTCTTTTGCGTCTTTTTCAGGTTAATAAATATAGTCGATCATCACTTATCACTTTTTAGCATGCTTGATCTTGTAGTCGCCAACCATGGCCTCGTCGACGTCGGTCAACGTTCCGAGCTGGTAACGCGAGATCTGGTTGATCTGCATCTCGTCGAGAGCAGAAATCACGCTTTCCCAGGATGCGCCTTCCATAGGCTTGATAATCACCACAGGGCGTTCGTATTCGTCGCTGTTACGAATCTTCTTGGCAGCTTCCTGGAACTGCTCTTCGGTGATTTTCTTGTCGCGCCATTCCTGTTTCTTTTTCTCCACATCGGCAAGCACGCCCTTGTTGCGGTCGTGCAGGATTTTGCGGATACCCTGCTGGGTGGCACCGTCGTTGCCGATGAATTCGGTCATCTGGAGGTTCGACGAAACCACGTCGGTTCCGTTGAGTTCCATTTCGGGCTTACCTGTGTAGTAGTACACGGTGTTGCCTTTCACATTTCCGTTGTCATCGTAGTCGGTGTCGAGGATGAGCGTAATGGCTTCCGATTCCTTAGCTTTCTGTAGTTCCGTCTGCTCGAGCTTCTCGTTGGTGGGGAGCGCGATGCTGAGGGTCTGCGATTTGATCATCGTGGTACAGAGCATGAAGAACGTAATCAGAAGCATGTTCATGTCCACCATGGGGGTGAAGTCCACATGGATAGCCATTTTTTTCTGGGCGCCTTTTTTCTTTTTGCCGCCCGATGATTGTTCTATCTGTGCCATAATGATTAATCAGCTTCGGTTTTGAGGGCGGTCATCACAGAGAATTTGTTCATCTTGATGGTCTGAAGGTTGTCGAGCACCCGGTGGATGGTCTCGTACTTCGTGCCACGGTCAGACTTCACGGCGATGCCCTCGCCTTTCTGGATAGCTTCCTTGATGTTAGTGTTAGAGGAATTGTAGATGGCGCGCATCCAAATCTGGAACTCGTTGGTCGACAGGGGTGTTCCGTTTTCGTCGGTATAATTGATATCCTTGAAGGGAATGCCCACGTCGCGGGGTTTCAGACTTCCAATCAGTACGGGCTTGTCGGCGGTCTGGCCGAGGAACTCGTCCTGCTTGGTGGTTTCAAGCATGAGGAACTCATGCATTTTTTCCAGGGGTACGCCAAACGAAGCGTTCTTTGCAAACTTTTCGATATCCATCGCGGTCAAACCGAGTTTTTTCCCGGTTTTCTTTTCATAGTCGGCGGCTGCGCTGCGAAGCACCTCACGGCGGAGGGCTTCCGAGCCCCATTCCTCGGCGTTGTCGGGATCGGCGTCACCAAGGAGCGACATGAAAACGTTTCCTTGGGGTGACACCAGCACCTGCGCAACGTTGGAGGTGGGAACCTTGATCTCAGAAACAGACGACGGTGTGATCACCGTTACCGGCTCTTTCTGGAGGAAGGTCGAAGTCAACATGAAGAAAGTAAGCAAAAGAACGGTTACGTCGCTCATCGCGGTCATGTCGATGAGGGTACTCTTTCTTTTAATTTTTACTTTTCCCATATTTTCCTTTTGTTATAATTGTGAATAAACTGTTGTTGAGGAAAACAGGGGATTAGTGGGTAGCTGCGAACGACTGTACGATTGAGAAACCGATTTCGTCGATAGCGTAGGTTAGGTTGTCGATCTTGTTGGTGTAGAAGTTGTAGGAGATTACAGCGAAAGCACCGGTGGCGATACCGAAAGCGGTGTTCACAAGAGCCTCAGAGATACCGGTGGAGAGTTCCGACGAGTCGGGGGCACCGGATGCGGACAGAGCCTGGAACGATTTGATCATACCGAGCACGGTTCCGAGAAGACCGACGAGAGTACCGAGAGTGGTGAGGGTTGCCACGATGGGGAGGTTCTGCTGCAGCGAGGGCATCTCGATGGCGGTAGCCTCTTCAACTTCTTTCTGAAGTGTGGCGATTTTCTGCTCTTTGGAGAGAACGGTGTTGCGGTCCATCTCCTCGTAACGGTTGAGGGCGGCTGCTACGACAGCTGCTACAGAACCTTTCTGCTTGTTGCAGAGAGCCTGAGCGCCCTTGATGTCGTTGGTGGCAAGGCATTTTTTAACGGCCTCAACGAATTTTGCGATGCTGCCGGTGCCTTTGGCGCTCTTCAGAGCGATGGCGCGCTCAACAGAGAGAACGATAACGGTGAGGAAGAGGGTCTGGAGGATAGGCACGATGATACCGCCTTTGAACACTGTACCGATGAGGTCAACGGGGTGTGCTTTGGCGAATTCGTCACCGGCGAACCACATGGAGATACCGTCGAATCCTTCAGCGTCGAAATGACTGGGGTGACCAAACACGAAGAGGAACAGGCAGACTGCCACTACAAAGCAGGCGATGATTACCAAGAAGGCATTCTTGATACCACGTACGTTGCTACCGGGTTTCACGTTCGGTGTAGCTGTTTTGGGCTTTTGAGCTTCCATAATTTTTTAAATAAGGACTTTTTTGTTAAAGATGTTATTAATAATGATAGTTTTGTCTAAACTGTCGTTGTCCCTCCCCTTGATGTCAGTATGCGCGGACGCCCTTCGAACCTAATGTCCCGTCCGAGACGGGAGCACCCGGGGCAAAGGGGAATATTGCAGGAGTCTGAATGTCGATGTAATGCCTATTACCGAAAGTGGAACTGTTCGACCCGCGATACTCGGGGAAGAAACCAATGCAATTTCATAACGCATTTCATGGCACTAAACTGATAGGATGCCGCCGTGACGCGGCAAGACTGACAAGGATCTCCATTGCAAAAGCTAAATGCAAAATTATCATTATATTTTATTCTGACAAAATTTTTAATGATGATTTTAAACATATGCGGTTTTGGCAACGGCATCTCCACAGGCTTGCGCCGCCACACCGGCAGGGCGCGGCAGCACCGCGGGAGGTGCGGCAGAGGGATAACAGTATTTCAATTTTCTACGCGGCTGTAACAGCAAGTTGATTTTACAACGGGGTATTTGCCGTTTAAATATATTGCCTTGCAAAATCGGGCGATTTTTTTGCACACTTTAATAAGAAGTGACAAAAATTATAGCTACCTTTGTGGGCATAAAACCAATTGTGGAAATTTTTCCTTAAATAGAAAACATCACACCTTAATAATAAATACACCCAGAAGCTACGTCAATGAGTATCGGGATAAAAGTAAAAAAGGGTCTTGACCTCCACCTGGAAGGCGCAGTGTCCGACCCTCGCGACATTACAGTAAAACCGGTCACCACCGTCGCCATAGTGCCCGACGACTTTCAGGGCATAGTGCCAAAGATGGACGTCCGCGAAGGCGACACAGTGCTTGCCGGTCAGGCCATTTTCCACTCCAAGACACATCCGGAGCTCAAAATCGTATCGCCGGCACAAGGCACAGTGAAAGCCGTGGTGCGTGGCGAACGCCGCAAGATTCTCCGCGTGGAAATCGCCGTGGAAGGCGAACAGGCCGCCCGCTTCGACACCACCGGAGCCCTCACCGATGCCGCAAAGGCCAAGGCCCTGCTGCTTGAATCGGGACTGTGGGCGCTCACATCTCAGCGTCCCTACGCCATCGTGACAAATCCGGAGGCCGACATCCGCGACATCTTCGTAACCGGATTCGACTCCGCCCCACTCGCCGAAAACCGTGTTGAGCTTACCGACGACGAGCAGAAACAGCTTGCCGCCGGTGTGAAACTGCTCTCACTGCTCACGAAAGGTAAGGTATATGTGTCGCTGCGCCCCGACCAGGAATTCCCGCAGGGCACCGAGGCTGAGGAATTGCGTGTAAGCGGCCCTCACCCTGCCGGGAATGCAGGCACTGTTATCGGGCTTGTCAAGCCCGTCAACAAGGGTGAGACCGTAATGACCCTCACCATCGACACTCTCCGCCGCATCGGCACGTTCGCACTCACCGGCACAGTGGCCGCCGACACGGTTGTGGCCCTCACCGGATCGGAAATCGTCGAGCCTAAACTGGTACGCACCCTCATCGGTGCCTCCATCGCACAGCTGCTCGACGGGGAAATCCGACAGGACAACCGCCATCACCGCATAATTTCAGGCAACGTGCTCACCGGCATCAACGTTGGTGCCAACGGCTGGCTGCGCGCCCCTTACACCCAGGTGACCGTCATCCCAGAAGGCGACGACGCCGACGAGTTCATGGGATGGGCATCCGTATCGCCGTCGAAAATGAGCGTGAGCCGCTCGTTCCCCGGCCACTTCCTGCGCAACCGCCTGTTCAGCCCCGACGCCCGTCTGCTCGGCGGCCGACGCGCCATGATCATGAGCGGCGAATATGACAAGGTGACCCCCATCGACATCCTCCCGGAATATCTCGTGAAAGCCATCCTGGCCCGCGACATCGACCGCATGGAGCAGCTCGGCATCTATGAGGTGGCGCCCGAGGACTTCGCGCTGGCCGAATATGTGGACACCTCGAAACTCGAGCTGCAGCGCATAGTTCGCGAGGGGCTTGACTATCTACGCAAAGAACTTGAATAAAATTCCGCCGCAACAACCCAAATATGAAAGCTTTAAAGAAACTTCTCGACAAAGCGCGTCCGGCCTTTGAGGACGGAGGGAAGCTGCATGCCTTCCGCTCCGTGTTCGACGGCTTCGACACGTTCCTGTTCACACCCAACGAGACCTCGCGTTCGGGCGTGCATATCCACGACAGCATGGACTCCAAGCGCACCATGATCATTGTGATCGCAGCGCTCGTGCCCTGCCTGCTCTTCGGCATGTACAACACCGGCTATCAGCACTGGCTGGCGTGCGGCGCCACCGAATTCCCGTTCTGGTCGCTGATGCTCTACGGATTCCTGGCAGTGCTGCCGCGCATCGTGGTGTCCTATCTTGTAGGTCTCGGCATCGAGTTCGCCGTGGCCCAGTGGCGCAAGGAGGAGATTCAGGAGGGATTCCTGGTGACAGGTATCCTGATTCCGATGATCTGCCCCATCGAGACACCGCTGTGGATGATTGCCGTGGCCACCGCCTTCAGTGTGATTTTTGTAAAAGAGGTGTTCGGCGGCACGGGCTACAACATTTTCAATGTTGCTCTGGTGACACGCGCGTTCCTCTTCTTCGCATACCCCGCCAAAATGAGCGGCGACGGCGTGTTTGTGGCTCTCAACCCCGCTTTCGGATTCGGAGGCCAGGTGGCCGACGGATTCACCGGCGCCACCCCGCTGGGACAGATTGCCGCCTCGGGCGCAACCGGCCCTGCCGAAGTGGCTCAGGCCATGACAACGCTCACCCATGAGCCCATCTCCACCCTCGACATGTTCCTGGGCCTGATTCCCGGCTCGTTCGGCGAGACATCCGTGCTCTGCATCCTGATTGGCGCCGCCATCCTGCTGCTCACAGGCATAGCAAGCTGGCGCATCATCCTGTCGGTGTTCGTTGGAGGCGCATTCATGGCATTCATAGCCAACACATTCGCCACCCCGACCTATCCGGCATCGTTCCTTTCTGTGGCCGACCAGCTCTGCCTCGGCGGATTCGCGTTCGCTGCAGTGTTCATGGCATCCGACCCCGTCACATCGTGCCGCACCAACACAGGCAAATATATCTACGGATTCCTCATCGGCGTTGTGGCCATCCTGATCCGCACATACAACAACGGTTATCCCGAAGGCGCCATGCTCGCGGTGCTCCTGATGAACGCGCTTGCCCCGCTCATCGACTACTGCGTGGTGGAGGCCAACGTGCGCCGTCGCCTCAAACGAGCACAGAACTAACAGTCAACCCCAAATCACAAGACTTTCATCAAACCGCAATATGATTAACAAACAGAGCAACGTCTACACCATCGTCTACATCGTGGTGATGGTAGTGATTGTTGGAGCGGCTCTGGCATTCACCTCACTGTCGCTCAAAGACAGGCAGCAGGAAAACGCCGATGCCGACAAGATGAGACAGATTCTGCAATCGGTGCATGTGGCCACAGAGCGCGCCACAGTGGTGGAGACATTCAACCGCTGCATCACACAGCAGCTTATCGTCGATGCCGCCGGACAAGTGACCGACAACGGGAACGCTGCCTTCTCGGTAAACGTGGCGGAAGAGGCCAAGAAGCCCTACGACCAGCGCAAACTTCCCGTGTTCGTCTGCACACTCCCCGACGGAGCAGTGAAATATGTGCTCCCGCTCGCAGGCATGGGCCTGTGGGGTCCCATCTGGGGTTATGTGGCACTTGACGCCGACGCATCCACCATCTACGGAGCATACTTCGACCATCAGGGCGAAACCCCCGGTCTGGGCGCCGAAATCACAAAACCAGCGTTCACCGACCAGTTCGAAGGCAAACAGCTGTTCAAACAGGGACAGTTCCTCCCCGTGGCCGTGCTGAAAAAGGGCATCAAACCCGCCAACGGCGAGGACTATGTCGACGGAATTTCCGGTGGCACCATCACATCGAAAGGTGTAGGCGCCATGCTCGACGACTGCCTGCAGCCCTATAAAGCCTATCTCCAAACCATCAGCAAATAACCCCCTACCCCGCCATGGCAGAAAAAATAAGCAACAAAGACATATTTTTCAATCCGTTCTCCAAGGACAATCCCGTGATTGTGCAGGTGCTCGGCATCTGCTCGGCACTGGCCGTCACCGCCAAACTCGAGCCGGCACTCGTGATGGGTATATCGGTTATCGCCGTCCTCGCGTTCTCGAACGTGATAATCTCGCTCCTGCGCAACACCATCCCCACCAACATCCGAATCATCGTGCAGCTCGTTGTGGTGGCCGCCCTGGTAATCATCGTCAACCAGCTCCTCATGGCCTACGCCTACGACGTGAGCAAGCAGCTCTCGGTATTCGTGTCGCTGATCATCACCAACTGCATCCTTATGGGACGCCTCGAAGCCTTCGCCATGGGCAACAAGCCCTGGCCGTCGTTCCTCGACGGTGTGGGCAACGGCATCGGCTACACCATCATCCTTGTCATCGTGGGCTTCTTCCGCGAACTGCTCGGCAGCGGCACGCTGTTCGGCTATCAGGTGGTGCCCCAGTGCTTCTACGATGCCGGCTACGCCAACAACGGCCTCATGATTCTCCCCCCGATGGCGCTCATCGTGGTGGCATGCATCATATGGGTACACCGCTCGCGCAACAAGGACCTTCAGGAAAAATAATCTGAAGCTCTCCCGGCGCCTGCCCCGGCCAGCCCCACGGCATGCGCAAACCAACCAACCGCTAAACAAAACACAACACATAGCTTCCACAACAAGCTCAGATGGAAAATTTTAACTTGTTCATACGGTCGATTTTCGTCGACAACATGGTGTTCGCCTACTTTTTGGGCATGTGTTCCTTCCTGGCCGTGTCGAAAAATGTAAAGACAGCCTTCGGCCTCGGAGTGGCCGTGACGTTCATGCTGGTGATCACCCTCCCCATCAACTATCTGCTGCAGACCTACGTGCTTCAGGCCGGGGCACTGAGCTGGCTCGGCCCCGATTTCGCCGATGTCGACCTCAGCTTCCTGTCGCTGATCATGTTCATCGCTGTAATCGCCTCCATGACGCAGCTGGTTGAAATGGCCGTTGAAAAATACTCGCCGTCGTTGTATGCCTCGCTTGGCATCTTCCTCCCGCTGATTGCCGTGAACTGCGCCATCCTCGGCGGCTCGCTGTTCATGCAGCAGCGCGGCTTCTCGAGCGTGGGCACAGCCATATGCGCAGGTGCCGGATGGGGTCTCGGCTGGCTTCTGGCCATCGCCGCCATCGCCGCCATCCGCGAGCGCGTGGCCACCTACTCCAACGTGCCCGCTCCGCTGCGCGGCATCGGCATAACATTCATCCTTTGCGCCCTGATGGGTATAGCCTTCATGAGCTTCCTCGGCATAAAGATCTGACAACAAACAACAGCTGAAACAAAACACAGACATAACACTCACGCCATATGACACCACTCATAATGTCGCAAATGGGAGCCACCCTCTTGTCGGGCATAGGCATCTTCCTTGTCATCACACTCCTGCTGGTGATCGTGCTGCTCGTGGCCAAGCACTATCTGGTAAGCTCCGGAAAAGTAACCGTCACCATCAACGACGACCGCAAGGTTGAAGTAGAATCCGGCCGCCCGCTCCTGTCGGCTCTCGCCACCGAAAACGTGTTTCTCCCCTCGGCCTGCGGCGGCAAAGGCAGCTGCGGCCAGTGCAAGGTGCGTGTAACCGAAGGCGGAGGCGAAATCCTCCCCACCGAGGCCGTGCATTTCACCCGTAAGGAAATCAAGGACAACTGGCGTCTGGCCTGCCAGGTAAAGGTGAAGAACGACCTCGACATAAAAGTTCCCGCCGAAGTGCTCGACATCAAGGAGTACGAATGCACCGTGGTGTCGAACAACAACGTGGCCACCTTCATCAAGGAATTCATCGTGGCGCTCCCCGAGGGCGAACACATGAACTTCATCCCCGGCTCCTACGCACAGATCAAGATTCCCCCCTTCCACATCGATTACGACAAGGACATCGACAAGGCTTCCATCGGCAAGGAATATCTTCCCGCATGGGAAAAGTTCGGGCTGTTCAACCTCAAATGCGTCAACCCCGAAACCACCGTGCGCGCCTACTCCATGGCCAACTACCCTGCCGAAGGCGACCGCTTCATGCTCACGGTGCGCATAGCCACCCCGCCGTTCAAGCCCAAACCCGAAGTGGGATTCATGGACGTGAACCCGGGTATCGCATCCAGCTACATCTTCACGCTCAAACCGGGCGACAAGGTGCTCATGAGTGGCCCCTACGGCGATTTCCATCCCATCTTCAACTCCAAAAACGAGATGATGTGGATCGGCGGCGGCGCCGGCATGGCCCCGCTCCGCGCGCAGATCATGCACATGACCAAGACACTGAAAACCACCGACCGTGTGATGAACTACTTCTACGGCGCACGTGCACTCAACGAAGTGTTCTATCTCGACGACTTCCTGCAGCTTGAAAAGGAGTTCCCCAACTTCAAGTTCCATCTCGCGCTCGACCGTCCGGACCCGGCTGCCGATGCCGCAGGCGTGAAATACACCCCCGGTTTCGTGCATCAGGTGATCTACGACACCTATCTCAAGGACCACGAATCGCCCGAGGATATCGAATACTACATGTGCGGCCCCGGCCCGATGAGCAACGCCGTAAACAAGATGCTCGATTCACTCGGTGTTGACCCCGCCAACATCCACTACGACAACTTCGGCGGCTGACGCACCCCTCACTCCGACAATGATCAGAATCCACACAGATTTCAACCTCACACCACTGACCACATTCGGCCTTCCGGCCGGATGTGGCCGTTTCATAGAGTTTGAGAACGCCGACGACCTCCGCCAGCTCCACCGTCAGGGCGAACTTGACGGGGCTCTTCCCATCGGCGGGGGGAGCAACCTGCTGTTCACCCGGCCGTTCTTCAACGGGACCGTCATACACTGCACTGCCGACCGGCCTACGTTCACCCCGGCAGACCCTGACACCGTGCTGTGCCACGCACCGGCCGGTGTCACCCTCGACCGGCTGTGCGCACAGACATGCGAGATGGGGCTGTGGGGACTGGAGAACCTTTCAGGCATCCCAGGAGAGATAGCTGGCGCATCAGTCCAGAATGTGGGCGCCTATGGCACCGAATTCACCGATGTGGTCGTGGAAGTCGAGACATTCGACACACTCACCGGAACCACCCGCACATTCACCCGAGAGGAATGCCGCTACGGTTACCGCGATTCTGCATTCAAGCACTCACCGCTGGCGGGTCATACCATAGTGTTCGGCGCCACCATAGCGCTGAGCCGCACTCCACGTCCGCGCCTTAATTATGCAGGACTGGCATCGCGTGTGAACGATATCCCCATGGAACAGCTCACCCCTTCCCTGCTGCGCCGGGAGGTTCTCGCGCTGCGCGATTCCAAACTTCCCGACCCCGCCGAGACCGGAAGCGCCGGGAGCTTTTTCAAAAATCCTGTTATCAGCGGTGCCGAATATGACAGTTTGCGTTCCCGGCTGAACATCGACCTGCCCGGGCATGTTCTCAATTCAGGGGATGTGAAACTTTCGGCGGCCTGGCTCATTGACCATGCCGGATGCAAACAGCTCACATGCGGTGGAGCCGCATTGTGGCCATCACAGCCATTGGTGCTGGTAAATGCCACCGGCAAAGCCACCGGAGCGGATGTAACGGGGCTTGAGAACCTCGTTATCCGGCAGGTGCATGAGAAGTTCGGAATCAGGCTGAGTGCCGAAGTGGTCCACATCGGTTAATACCGGGTCCTTTTCACACATCCGGAAGGCTTTATCCGCCCGCCCACTCCAGCACTCTTTATCCACATTCATCCCTCTACCAGTCACACCTCAAAATTACCCCCGACATGAGTTCATTCATTATCGAAGGAGGCCGCCCGCTAAGCGGCGAAATCGTACCGCAGGGAGCAAAAAACGAAGCGCTTCAGGTTATAAGCGCCACCTTGCTCACATCCCGCGAAGTCCTTATCGACAACGTGCCTGAAATCAGCGACGTGAAGAACCTCATAGAGCTGCTCCGTATGATGGGTGTGAAAGTGGAACGCCATGCAAGGGGGAGCTATTCGTTCTGCGCCTCCGACATCGACACTGACTATGTGCTGAGCGCTGATTTTGTACGCCGTTGTGCGGCCCTGCGCGGCTCTGTACTTGTGGTCGGCCCCATTCTCGGCCGTTTCGGCAAGGCATATTTCCCAAAACCCGGAGGCGACAAAATAGGGCGCCGCAAAGTGGACACCCATATCCAGGGGTTTGTAAATCTCGGCGCCACCTACACATACGAGGCCGACAAGAAAGCCTACCTGCTTGAATCAGCAGGCCCTCTGAAAGGCACCTACATGCTTCTGGACGAGGCGTCGGTGACCGGTACGGCCAACATCATCATGGCAGCCGCCTGCGCCGAAGGCACATCCACCATCTACAATGCAGCCTGCGAGCCCTATGTGCAGCAGCTCTGCTCTCTGATGGCTCAGATGGGCTACAGACTCGGAGGCATCGGCTCGAACCTCATCACCGTGGAGGGCAATCCTGACCTGCCGGCTCGGGCAGGCTCG
>OGSD01000913.1_pt1 | contig 29346 bp, 28 predicted proteins | sample 1553571 | NCBI WGS metagenome assembly OGSD01 (sample SAMEA2580072, study PRJEB22360) | human gut metagenome | biome: human gut; feature: human-associated habitat; material: faeces | place: Denmark | collected 2008/2010 | reverse complement strand
GTCCTTCCGTCGGCGGGGCCTAAAAATAAACCCGCCCCCCGCCGCCGCCGCGCTTTTTGCCTGATCGATGCTGAGCACCGTGCCGGCTCCGACGAGCATTTCCGGAAAGGCATTTCTGATTCTGAAAATTGCCTCCGCCGCGCACTCGGTTCTGAAGGTGATTTCGGCAGCCGGCAGACCTCCACCGATCAGTGCATCGGCAAGTGGCACAGCGTCTGAGAGATCTGCGATTCTGATGACGGGGAGCAGCTTCAGCTCCGCGATACGTTCAAGTGCATTCATATTTGTTTCTCACAATCGGTTTTATTCAGGTATTTTTTGTTAACTATGTACTTTTCGGAGCCGTGTCTTCCTTCAAGAACCGCAAACAGGTTATCCGTTGACATCTGCATCATCGCCTCGACAGCCTCGCCCGTGTGCGCGCCGCTGTGCGGAGTTGTAATTACGTTTTCAAATGAGTACAGGCGGTGTGGCCGCGGCGGCTCGGCTTCAAAAGCATCGATTCCCATGCCGTATATTTTTCCGCTTTCAACATAATCCGCTGCGGCGTCTTCATCAATAAGCCCGCCCCGTGATGTGTTTATGATTATGACTCCGTCCTTCATTGCCGCGATACGCTCACGGTTGATAATGTTGTGGGTCTGTTCGTTGTGCGGAACGTGGAGGGATATAATATCCGATTCACGTATCAGCTCATCAAGAGCCGATATCCGTATGCCGTTCGATTCAGCCCATGTCCTGTCAGCGAACGGGTCGTAGGCGACGACACACATATCAAAGCCCTTTGCTCTGACGGCAAGAGCCTTTCCGATGGCGCCGAGTCCTATGATTCCGAGCGTTTTTTTGTAGATTTCCCTTCCGTTTTTTCGGCTCCACCCTCCGGATTTTACATCGGAATTCAGAGCAGGGATCATCCTTGCAGAGGCAAGAATCAGCGAAAACGCAAGATCGGCAACCGACTGGGTGTTGGCACCGGGCGTATTTGTGACAACTATCCCGCGCTTACCCGCCTCGGAAATATCAACTCTTTCAAACCCGACGCCGTATCTTGAAATGACCCTGAGCTTTTTCGCGTTCCTGATCACATTGCCCGTAATATCGTCAAGCCCCGCCAGGTATCCGTCAATATCGCCGACAAGCGGCACCAGCTCATCCTCGGAAAGGGGTCTGCCCTTTGTGTTGATAACGGTATCGGCCTTCTGACTGATTTTTTCAAGAAAAGCGGTGTTTTTGCACAGCGATGTGGGCGTAATAAGAATTTTCGGCTTTTTCATTTATCTGACCGTGGCTTTTGCTTCGGCAAAAGCATCCTTTCGTCGGAATTGCGGCTGTTTCTGCAGACGCTGCAATCATCTCTTCAGTCCCGGCTGCCGCGCCACTTCCGGTTTTCGACCGCTTCCGGCCTGCCGTTTCTGCAAACGATCAGCTTCCGGTATCCTTTCGTTTCGATCGTTCCGTAATTGTGGCCTGCGTCGCCGCGGAAGACAAAGAAAGTGACAAGCGGAGAGCTTCCGGTGTTTATGCTTCGATGGGCATAACGCTCCGGAACATACAGCGCGTTTCCGGGAATGAGTTTTTCGATCCTTACGTCCCCCTCGGGGTTTTCCATCATCATGTATCCTTCCCCCGACAGGCAGTAATACACCTCCGCCGTCGCAAGAACCGTATGAAAATGACCTTTTGTCATGTAATACTCGTTTCCGACGGTGCCCGGATAGGTTATGCTTGTGCCGAACGCCAGCTGCCCGGATTCCTCGGGACAGCCAAGCTCGTAGAACTCGTAAACAAGTCTGTCTCCTTCTGCGAGAGCTTTTTCATACGCATCGTCGTCGCAGAACATTCCCCTCATATCCGACAGCATTCTCTTTGTTGATACCGCCGTTGACGACAGTCCCGAAATCAGATTGAAATCGACCTGAAACGGAAGTGTAAAATCAAAACTGTTCACCTTGCTGCTCCTTATCGCTTTCTTCCGCAGATCTCCGCGGATTTCTTTTCAATTTCGCTGAAAATTTCCGGTGTGATTTCTATATGAAAGACCTCCGCAATGACCTGAGTCCAGCCGTGCAGAAAATAAATCCAGCCGTCCTCGACATGAAGTCTGCGTTTTTCCGCCTGCTCAAGCGCCTGATGCATGAACCTGAGGTCGCCGCGGTAATTGAACTCCCAGACACAGCTTCCCTCCGGGAATATGCAGGCATCCGACAACGGGGAGCCGGGACGGTCTTTTCCGAGACCGGTCGCATTTATTATCAGGGAGTTGGGCGGGAGCGACTCAAGAATGCGGTCTGCCTGCTCCGCTTCCGGCGCAAGGTAATATTCCGTTTTTGCATCCGGGGCAATCTTTCCGAACATTTTTTCAATTGCCTCAAGCCTGCCGGCAGACCGGTTGGACACGACAAGCCGTCCGGGCTGTTTTTTCTGTCCGAGAATATATGAACCGACCGATATGGCGCTTCCGCCCGCACCGATTATGTATGCGTCTCCGCCCCTGTCCCAGAAATCCCGGGGCAGGAATGCTTCAAGTGCAAGTCCGCTGGTAATGGGATCCTTCGCATATCCTTCGAGCCTCCCGTCCCTTTTTGAAATTGACGATAGCTCCGAGAACATGACGGCATACGGATCAAGATAATCAAACATATCCCCGGCGGCATTGCAGATATCAATCTTGTGCGTGGTCACGAGCGCGCCGAGAGAGAGCGGATCGTTTTTGATAAAATCCACAACCGCTCTGTAATCTTCCGGGTCGGCGTGGATCGGGAGATCAATTCCTTTGATCACGGCATTGATCCCGAGAATTTTTGCCCAGTGCGGGAAGAGAGTCATTATGGAAGACTTTCCGGTTGTCACACCGATAAAATACATGGTCGGCAAAGTTGCCTTTTCAGGGAGAATCATTGTTTTTGTCCTTTTCTGTTTTTTATTGTTCCGGAGTGAAAGAAAGCGCCCCGGCGGGATTGTGCTTCATGAACATATCCACCGTCCCGGCAGGAATGCCGCTGCCGATAAGCTGCGGTATGAACCTTGTTATTATGTAGTCAAGTCCGGGAGCGGAGGGGTCGCCGTATGACCTCAGCCGCTGCCTTGTGGTGTCAAGCCCGAGAAGAAGTCTGTCGGAAAAGCCCGCATCGCAGACCGTTTGTATGAGCTTTATCTCATACCCGTCACTGTGGTACTTCGGCCGTGCGACCGTGTCAAACTCCAGATAAACCCCGTGTCTCAGCACCGACAGGAGAACAGCGCTGTCCGGAACTGCGCGATCGCAGTGACACAGTATAAGCGATTCCGGAGAAACACCGTGCTCCCCGTAAAATCCGATAATGTCAAAAGGATCGGCTCCCCGCTCGACATGACAGATCAGGCGCGCCCCGGTCTTTAATGCCGCTGACGCTGCGGCAAGATGAAGAACCGCATAACGTCCGCGGAACGTGTCACGGTCTGCAGCCGCCTTGATTATGCCGCATCTTCCGTCCCGGATGTCTTTGCAAAATTCCTCCGAGAGCTCCCCGGCGCTTTTTGTGAACACCGGGCTATCGTCACGGTAGAAGCACAGCTTGTGAAACCCGGTCGATGCAATGACGGACACGCCCGCGGCGGCGCTCAATTCAGCCAGCACCCGCGGCGATCCGCCGGCATTTACCGGCTGGGCATCGACCAGCATTTCTCCGCCGAGGCTCCGGTAGCATTTCAGCTCGTTCTCCGATGCCTGAAAGCTGTCTATCGGGAGGACCGGCGATGACCCTCCGAGCATTTCGGGAGAGATCCATATATGCTCGTGACTCTGACAGTATCTCGGCTCCGGGGGAATGTCCCTTAAAACCGTTCTGATTATTTTTATCGATTGCACCTCCTTTATTGCGCTTTGCTTTCATTCGCTCTAATTATACACCGCATTTTCGTATTTGTCAACATCAAATGATTGCAAAAAATAAAAAACAACAAAAAATATCGCTTGAAAACGGGCGGGGGAGGGCTTGCGGATACCGAGCCGCCCTTTGTATGTTCTTCAAAACGCCGGAGCACAATCTGAAATTATCCAAAAACGGACTATTAAAAAAAGATCCGGATTCAGTAAAGAACAAGTCAAATATGTTTTTAGAAACGAACGGAAGACAGTTGCAGTCTGTGTTGCAGGCCGGATCGGAAAGAAACAAGAACAAAGCAATTTAAGGCGGATAACGGACATACCCCGCACGTGATCTGTCTCTTGCAAAAAAACCGGGAGTGTCAGGAACATTTCTCAATACTCACGGCTGCCGCAGAGTGCGCACGTCTGTTTACGCATCCAATTCAAAACAAAACTGACACCGCCTGAAAAGCGATGTCAGCTCGTTGTCTGTTTTTTATTCTTTCCTGCTGCCGGGTGTTTTTGTACTATCCGTAAGTCCAATATGAAAGGACTGTTATTCCTGATTGTCAGCATTGTTATGAGTAAGTCCGGGTGCCGGGAAGGCCGAGGGGCGACCGACAGCCGGGGCAACAGCATCAGACACGCCTTCTGTGCTGAGCAAATTGCCGGCAAGGAACGTTACTGTGTTGCCGTTCTCTTGTTGCGCAGGGTAATCCGACTTTGCCGAAAAATCACAACTTGGGAGGCGGTGACAATCGCAGCAAATACAGCCAGGAGTTGTCTGAATGAGTTTTGGCCGCAGTTGTTATTCTGTAATACTGCGGTTTGCAAAAGCCTTTTCGGTGCCGCTGTTTACCGCCTGAATTACCAAATCGCATTTTTCATATGCTTCTTTGAATTTTTCCTGTCTGAACATGACCGCTGCTTCATCAATTGCATTGATAATCGCATCATACTCTTCTCCGAGAAGATATTCGGATTCAGCATAAAGCTTTTTCATTTTTCCATTAACAATTCTTCTTTCAAGAAATGCCTGCCTGGCATCTGATAAGTTGTTCGCATTCAGTGCATGCGCCATGGCATCTCCATAGCACATATACGTCACGACATATTTTGACATAGAATCAAGCTCGTCTTCCGAAGCATCCGGAAAAATCTTCGAAAAACCGTTTCTTGCAATGCTCTGTATCTTCCCGGTTACGGCATTGTACGCAACCGCAAGTCGATACTTTGTCATAACGATCTGATTCGCCTTGACAAGCAGTGATTTATCAGCAGATGTCAGCGTCATTCTCAATCCATAACCGGACGGAACAACGACATTAATTCCCTCTCTTAATTGTTCTGCAGAATACTTCTTTCCCTGTTCTCCATCAATGGTCAAAAAATAACTTCCGTCTTGTAATTCCCTATGAATAAAGTTCACCGAAACTTCTTTATCACCGGGATTATATAAAACGAAATTGCGCTTTGCTCCGGTAAATGCGTCTTCCGGGTTGCCGTGAATATCTGTACACAAAACCATTATTTCCGGGTTGTCGCAGGTTCCGTAAGCCTCAAACATAAGGTAATTCCAAAGTGATAGAGATGACATATACAACGCACCATAATCCCCGTTTCCATTACCCAGCGTATTGTAGAGCGGCTCTGTCGGTATGAACAGAAAATCCTTTTGATTGTATGCTGTTTCCCTCCCAAAAAACTTTTCATTCCACACAACAGGATAAAAATTGAACGCACTGACCCTTTGGCAGTTCAGTATTCTCAAAATCAAATCATTGAATAAATAATCACCGGTTGAATTCAGTATTTCCGTAAGCGGTAACAGAGCTTCAATCGTCTCCCACGGGCAGGCATGACTTGCCCCTCCGTGCGGCTCAAATAACCCGTAGAGGGTACTGTCCTTTGCGGCATCCGACAAATTGTCATCGCACCAGAAGGTCAGTTGCGCAAGCATACCAAAGAAATCTTCCGAGTATTTAAGATACTTTTCCTCTCCGGTGAGCTCAAATAGTCTGTATGACGCATATGTTCCATTAGCGGTGCCAAACAACTCTGTAATCGGAAATTCAGCACTGTCAGAATACTTCTTTGTATAATATTTGTTCTTTACCGTGAATTCAAGCTCATTTATAACCTTGTCCAGTGCAACCGATGCCCTCTTTGTATATTCCTCGGAACCTGTCACATCCCTGAGCTTCAGGCATACATAGGCATATGTTCCTATCTGCCACGGCTCATATACAATATTCAGATCCGGCACGTCCTGCTGAATTGCCGGAGTTTTATTTACCGGGTTTACCCACTGCGAAAGCAGATAGCCGTTCTTCTCAACAAGCTCTGTCAGACCATCTGCGGCAGAGATCAGATTTGATAGTGCCGCCGGGTTGAAATCGGAAATATCACTGTTGATTGAAGACCGGTATGTTTCCGCATGATAAAACATATTCTGCCACGGCATTTCAAATTCACCGACCTGATTATTACATCTGAACCCGTATCGGATTATGTTAGCCTCGGGATCATAGTAAAACTGAAGCGCATCCATTTTGGATGACAAAAGATCTGACACCTCACTGCGTCCGTTAAGCCTGTTGAACATCGCAAGAGACGAGAGCCAGTTATTATTGCACGAAAAATCGGAGGAGGCATAGCGTTCCTGACTTTGTCTTGCATACCCAACGTAAATCATGTTGCTGCGTTTCTCGGATGTCAGCATAGGTTCCTTAAGATTCATTGCGACCTTGTTGAATGATAGCGGATTCAAAAGTGCATCAACTGTTCCGTCAGAAAAGGTTTTCCAGCTAAGGTTCACGTTCCTTGACAGATCCGCCCTGACCTTAGGATACGGAGCCTGCACAGGATGCTGCGAAGAAACCACCTCCACCTTTCTCGCCATACAATCTGCGCCGCTTCGTTTCGCAGATAATCCTGACCAAAGCACAAATTCAATGTGAATATTCTCGCCCGCCGGAACACTTCCGGGTCTCATCGGTTTGCCGTTTCTGTCATTGCCATAGCACAGACCGAATACCGTATTGTCTTTTCTTACCGCTGCCCTGACATATCCGTCACGTCCGGGGAGAAACGTTCTCTGAGACATCCATGTCATATCCGTATAGTTCATAAGGATCACGGCTTCTCTTCCTTTATCCCAAAGATAAGCCGCGGGCATTCCTATGCCTACGGAATCGCGCCCGAACATATTTCCATAAATACTGACAGGCATCTGACCATAAGACACTTCCGCCTTGCCGTTCATTATAAGACCGAAATCACGCTCAATAAGTCTGTATTCTTCTTTCGGAACAGCATTTGCAGAAAACTTTATCAGACCTGTTTGGGAGAGTGCGGTACACATCAGGGAGAAACTGTTGCCGTCCTTCCCGCCTTTCAGGACGCAAAATGCATCCCCGTCTTTTATGCCGGTCTCATATTCAGAAGGATATCCGAAGCCGGGTATTATTTCTTTGCCGGCTACAAACATCGGGATATAGTCTTCTCCATTGACAATATATACTCCGACATCATATGTTCCGTCATTGCGTTTATTGAGGGCTATTATCTGTTCACCGGACTCAAGAACTATATTATCCGGTTTTGACGTTTTGATCGATGCGTACAACGCTTCGACATTTCTGTCTGTTTCTTTTCTCTCAATATCGCGCGGAGAAAACAGTTTTTCCTCCTTCATCCAGAAATCATCTCCATATCCATCCGTATTATCAGAATTTTTATTGCACGAAACCAGTGCAAACACCATTCCTATGACCAGAAATATCTTTAACATCAGCAATAATCTGTTTCTCATGTATCCGTCCTCGTTTACGTAATGTTCAATTTCATTTTGGCCGCGTGTTTGATTTCTGCCTTTAAGCATTCTGTTTCGGTGTCATAATCATTTGCAGTCATCAACCCGACAGCCAAGATTTACTCCGTTCCGGTTTTACTTCTGATTTGACAAGAAGACCCGCGATACCGCAAAAGAAGCATCACGGGCCTTAGTCGGAATGTTATCTCGATTCAGCGATTAAATTCTGCGTTTGCGAATTACGGGAAGTGCTGTCACTGCGATTACACAAACTGAAAGCATAATTAACTTATTGTCGGAAGTCGGAGGGGAAGGAGGGTTTTGATTCCCTCCCGAAAGCTTTGGCAGACTTTGGATCGCGTCAATGTCATTTGCAGAAAGAACTCTGTCATACACACGCACATCGTCCATTTCACCTTTAAAGTTTGCGCTTGTTCTGTCGTGCATTGAGCCAAGCGTAAACCAATCCGTCATCGGTTCGATCTCAAACTTTGAATCAGCCCACTTGGCATCAGGGGCAGCTGTTCCTTCATAGAAGATACCGTCAATATAGATGCCCACCTGTTTTACATTAGAATCGTAGGTTATGATGATGTTGTGCCATTTTTCGGATACCAGCAAATTTTTGGCATTGGCGCCCCATTTATCTTCCGAATAATTCCACGCGTAAGGATAACCGGTTTTTGTCTGAACTCCGAGATTTGATGAACCTGTCTGAACAAATATTCTGGTATAATCAGTTGTGGCACCCCAACCCACAAGAGTATTATCAGTAGTACCGTCCTTATCAAACTTTGCCCACAGAGATATGGAAAAAACGCCCTTTGTGTTGATTTTTCTCAGATTGGCATTAATGCCCATGTTCGTCTGGAGCACCTGCGCATCAGTTCCATCGAACGATATCGCGCCGGAGCCTATACAACCCTTAACCCGTCTTGAAGCATTGTCAAGCGTCAAATCGTTTCCGCCCTTAGAATCTTTAATTGATGTTCCGGAACCTTCATCAAAAGTATAATGAATGATAAGCCCGTCGTCAAGCGAGTCGGCGGCAGAAACCGGAAGAAGGTGTACAAGGACAATCGCTGCACAAAACAGCATTGTAAATAGTTTTTTCATATCATTCCGTATCCTTTCACTTGTTTCTCTTTTTTCCGACGATTACGCCGGCAATAATGATGCCAACAACTATGATCGCCGCAATCACAACGACCGGAACCATCCATTCGTTGCCCTTTTCTCCTGCAGAATCATTTTGCTCTGTTGATACCGGAAGCTCTGTTACACTGGTACTGTCTTTGTTGTCCGGAATGTTTGAAGACTGCGGCACGCCAGACGTTGCAGGCGGGTCGGTATCTACGATAGGCTCAGTAGTTTCAGGCATTTCCGGCGTTGTACCTTTCATTGCATAAAGCTCCTGAAACTCATTTTCCGAAAGGACACGTGTATATACGCGAAGATCATCCATGTCTCCTGAAAAAGCATCGACTACAAGGTCATTCATTGCTCCGAGGACAAAATAACCGCCGGTGGGATCGCCAAGAAATTTGCTGATTTCGGGATCATTTACGGTATCATAAGGCTTCCCGTCGATATAGAACACCGGAACACTGCCAATTTCTGCAGTAAAGCCGACATGATGCCAATTGCCGTCGCGGAGGTTAACTCTCCCATCCTCGGGATATGAGATCGCATACGTATAGTTTGTGCTCTGAAAGTAGAAATACAGAGAGCTGTCTGCCGGATCAACAATGAATCTGAAATAGTCATAATTGGCTCCGGTACCAAAGCCGAGGATTGTGCTCCATCCCGATTATTTTGCCGTATCAAGCCTGATCCAAAGAGCGATTGTCAACTTATTGTCATCAAAAAACGGACCGTACGCATCTGTTGTGATAAGCGCAAGAACATCGTCAGCTCCCTTGACCGAAAGGAAGCCTTTGCCGCACGGTGCATTTTCATTCACAATCTGTTCAGGCCTTTCAGGTCAAGATTATTGTTGTCAAGAGCATCTGACGCATTGTCATCAAAAGGATAATAATCCCACAAGCCATCATTGATCGCAGCTGATGCCGGCACAGCCAATATAGCGACCATCGCAGCCAGCATTGCAATGAACGCGATTTTTCTAATTTTCATTTTCAATCGTTCCTTTCTAATTTTTGTATTGTTTTTTGTTGTTTGCGCGCGTTTTGTTATTAATATTATTTCATTTATTTTGAATTTGTCAATAGTGTTTTTTGCTTTTTTTGCGTTTTGCGTGGTTTTTTCAATGTTTTTTCATTGAATTCGGTTCAGCGCGAATTCAAACAAAGTTTTTCAGTGCCCGCCGGATCCCGAAAACCTACTGCCTTGCTGCCAGCTCAATGTGGATGCCGCTGTCCTGAAACTCCGAGAGGAGGGTGCTGTCGATTCCGTCGTCGGTAATAATCGTCCCTGCATCGGCACAGTCAAGGATCTTGTACAGTGACACTCTTCCAAACTTTGACGAGTCGGCAAGAACCACGATCTCGTTGGAAACCGCGACCAACGCTTTTTTTACGTCTGCCGTGACATCGTTGGGGGTGGTGAGTCCTTTCGGCAAGGAGATCGAATTTGTCGCAAGAAACAGCTTGTCAACGCAAAGGCCGTCAAGACACCTCAGGGTAAGCGAGCCGTACACGCTTGAATAATTTCTTCTCACCTGACCGCCGAGCATGATAATATTGGCGGAGGTGTTTTTTTCAAGGGCAAGCGCCATTTCAATATCGTTTACGACAACGGTGATATTCTTTTTTTCCGACAGGAAAGGAACCATTTCATAGGTTGTTGTCCCCTGGTCGATCGCAACGGTGTCGCCGTTTTCGATATAATCGGCTGCACGGCGGGCAATTGCGACCTTTGCCTCGCGGTTCTCGCTCCTGTCGGAACGCAGCGGTTCGTAGCTGGTTTTTGTCGTCAGGATAGCACCTCCGTGAGTCCTTTTGATCGTTCCCTGCTTCTGGATCTCGTCAAGATCGTTCCGCATCGTCGCCGGTGATACCCCGAACTTTTCGCAAAGCTCGGTAAGAGTAGCGCGTCTGTTTTTTCTGATATGCTCGAAGATGTTTCTCTGTCTCTCCTCGGCAAACATTTTTTTGTCATCCATTTTCACAAACCTCCGTCTGATTTTGTCTTTGTTAAAATTACCGGCTGCGTTTCCGCAGCATTCCGCTCATCTCCAGGATGTGCAGATATTCCTCCGCGCGGCTTTTGTATAAGTCGTGTCTGCCCGGATCTGCCTTGTAAGTACCGGCGATACCCGTAAGCCTTTTTGCGGCGGATGCCAGATCAGGATATATCCCCGTGCCGTATCCGGCAAGAAGAGCCGCGCCGAACGGCGCAGTATCCTTTCTTTCCGTAACCGAATAATCCATGCCCAGCACATCTGCCTTGATCCGGTCAAAACAGGGGCTTGCGGATCCGCCTCCGGTTCCGAAAACCGTTGACGGTCTTTTCATGCCGCACCCGCAGAGTATATCAAGATACATCCGGTATTCGTACGCTATCGACTCCATCACCGCTCTGAACATGGCGGCGCTGCCGTGCGAATAATCAAGCCCCCAGAACATCCCTTTGACATCCGGATCGTTGGGACAGGTGCGTCCGCAGAAGTGCGGGATAAATATCAAGCCGCCGCACCCGGGCTGAAGCATATCTGCCTCATCCTCCAGCTCCCTGTAGGTCTTTGTCCCTTCAAGCACGGTATCTCTGAACCATTTCAGGCACAGGCCTCCGCCGGAGATATATGCCATGGGTTGGAAAAGACCGGGGATAACGTGTCTCGGGTACAGTAGCGTTCTGTGCTTTATGTCCGGCGAATACACGGAGGTGCAGCAGGAAAACACCGACGCGGTCCCCGCGCCGTCAAAGCACTCCCCCTCGCATGCAACACCCGCGCCGAGAGAGGTCGCCGCCTGATCGCCGCATCCCGCGACAACCGGGATTCCGCCGTTAAGCCCCATTGCGGATGCGGAGGACGCAGACAGCCTTCCCACGATTCTGGAGGGCTCTGTGATATCGGGAAGCTTCCCCATGTCAATGCCGAATTCACGGCACAGCTCATCCGACCAGCACAGTCCGGCATTGTCGGAAAACCCGGAAAAATGGAGGTTGGTATAGTCAATATACGCCTCGTCCGCAGCAAGGCCGCAGATCTTTCCGACCACATATGTAACCGGCTCAACAAATTTCGACACCCTGCTGTAGACACCGGGGAATTCATTTTTCAGTCTGAGGATCTTCGGACCGTGCGCATAAGTGACCGGGCACCCGGTCAGGCGGATCAGATCGTCCCCGGCAGTCTGCCTCATAAACTCAATGTAAGGCTCACATCTTCTGTCGAGCCAGGAATCAAGCGGCGTGACGGCATTGAAGCCGCTGTCGATCCCTATGATCCCTGCCATCTGACCGTCCATACCGATTGCCGCCACATCCGACGGCGACGCGCCGGATTTCTCCATAACGGCTCTCACGGTTTTTATGACCGATGCCAGAATATTGTCCGGGTCCTCCTCCACCGCGCCGACGCAGGGAGTGATCAGCACCGACGGCACAAAATCCGATGCGAGCTGCTCGCCCGAAATGCTGTACAGAGCGGTTTTTGTCCCCTGGGTGCCGATATCGACACCGATAATCAGTTGTTCGTTTTTATTCATAATATCTGTCAGTAAGCATTGTTTTCAATGATTCTGTCGACCGTGTCCTGAACCGATCTCTGAACACGTTCGCCTTTTTTGCGCCATTCTCTTGAGAAGGAGCTGTTCCCGGTCGCGACCATGCTTCCGACCGTCAGAACACAAAAATATGCTTGAGCTTCTCGCCGCGCCGTGCGGCGGTTATGGCCTTTTCGTAATCCTCAAGAGGGTATTCGGCTGAGAGTATTCCGTCGATGCCGATAATCCCTGACTCTACAAGCCGCATACAGGTTCGGTACTGTCTGAGCGAGGCTCTTGCGCTTCCTGTCACAACCAGCTGTTTGTAATGTATGAGATTTGTTGAAAGCTCCACCCTGTCCCTTCCGGCAGGCAGACCTCCGAAGAAATTGACCTTCCGTTCATTGCCAGAAGCTCAAGAGCCATTACCTGTGCCGCGGGAGCCGGGCAGGCGGTAATGCACGCATCGACTCCGCGCCCCTCCGTCTCCGCCATTATATACTCCTTCAGGCCGTCTCCGTGATATGTTTTGAAAAACGGATCAAATGCCGAAACAGCCGCAAGTCTGCTTTCGTTCAGATCGTTTACAATAACTTTTGAGGCGCCTCCCATTTTTGCAAGAATGGCGTGCATGATTCCTATCGGACCCGATCCGATGATCAGAACGGTGTCGTTCGGGCGGATATTCAGCTTTTCGAATCCGTTGTATACACAGGACAACGGTTCAACCATCGCTGCCTTCGCATAGCTCATTGTTCCGCCCGTGTTGATTTTCACAAGGTTCCCCTGCCTGACCGCTTTTTCGGGAATAATGACGTATTCGGCAAAGCCGCCGTCCATATTGATCCCGAAAGCACGGTAATCGGCACAGAGGTGGGTGTTGCCGGACACGCACATATCGCAAACCCCGCAGCCGATATTCGGTGCGACAGCAACTGAATCTCCCGGAGCATAACCGGCGTCGGCAACATCCTCTCCGACCTGCTCTATTATCCCCGCTATCTCATGACCGTATATCCTCGGTGTTTTCCTGCTGACGCCCGCATACCCGTTCGCAATCATCCGTATATCGCTTCCGCAGATCGCAGCCGCCTTGACCTTCAGCAAAATGTCCCCGGATTTCGGCACCGGCTTCGGTACGTCCTTCAGCTCATATTCATCCGGACCGTAAAACAGTAACGCTTTCATTTTTGTTCTCCGTTCACTTTAAATCGATTATTCTGTGCTCTCTTATCGAGCGGTTTCCCTCTATAACGACCTTCACCGCCATTTTTCCGTCATGACCGGTAACCGCAGGGCTTTTGTCATTCAGAATGCAGTCGATAAAATGTCTGTCCTCTTCAAGATAAGCCTGTGCAAAGAGGCTTTGCCATCCGGTAACGTGAGTCGCGACCGCGCTTTTGTCCTGCCGGAACAGCACAACGCTGTCGGCATAGGTCTGACCGAGAGTAATCAGCCCGTCGGTCCCGAGGATCTCCACTCTTGCGTCATATCCGTATTTTACATATTGGGCGCCGTCAATCTGCCCCTGCATCCCGTTTTCGAACTCGCAGCTCATTATTACGTTGTCATAAAAATCGGGATAATTCTCAGCGGCATCGGGACAGCGGAAATTGCCGCCGACCGCATATATGCGTTTGTATTCGCTGCCCGTAAACCAGCGCAGGGTATCGATGTCGTGACTGCAAACCTCCGCAAGCGGACCGTTGCTCTTCTCTATGTCGTACATCCAGGGCTGCGGTCTGTTTGGTCCGCGCGTATTTGACCGAACCATAACCACCTCGCCGATTTCCCCGGCATCTATACGTTCTTTTGCCGCCCGGAACCCGGCGTCGAATCTTCTCATAAAAGCGACCTGGAGCTTTACCCCGTGCTTTTTGCAGGCGGATATCATGTCGTCGCACTCTTCGACAGTCATTGCCATCGGCTTTTCGCAAAGAATGTCTTTTCCCATCTCCAGATGTCCGGGTGAAATTTTGTCGGGGTCGCAATAATCACAGCGTCGATCCCGGGATCCTTCAATGCCTCTCTGTAATCACTGTAGCCGGACGAAACGCCAAGCTCCTTCATTGCCTCTTCTCTTGTCCCGTCAAACGGATCCGACACCGCCCTGATTCTTGCAAAGGGTACGTTTGCAATAAAATTTCTGGCATGGATCATCCCTGCCCGTCCCGCTCCGATAAGACAAACTCCGATTTCTTTTTTCATCAGTTAACCTCATTCTTTATGTAATATTGTGAATATAACACCGGCCTGCCGTGTTTTTATCCGATGACAGCATATATCTCATATCCAAAACTGTTGAATGTTATTCCTTCTCCGCCGTCAACCGGTACAATGTCCACACTGATATCGCGACTGTTTCCGATTGCATCCGGCGGGATACAGTATTCGTCTTCAAGCCATCGTTTTATCTTGTTGCTGTCAGCCCGATACCATGGCAACCAGCTGATTTCATTTCCGTTCAAAATGACCCTCGCCTTTTGCCGTCCCCTGCCCTGATCGGATATTCTTCTGATTATTACCTGTTCGGTATTATTGGGCAGTCTGCAGTTCAGCCTGACAGCAACACCGTATTCGCCGGAAAAAGTCAAAGGACAATCATCGTCATCACCTTCAAAATACGATGTAAGGACGGTCGGCGTTCCGACGATGCTTCCTCCCGGATACTCCGCCAATCTGATCAGGCGGGAACGATCCGATCCATACCAAAATACCATTCCGGAATGATCCATCTGCCAATCGTTGTTCCCTCCTGATTCTATTCCGAAACGCAATGAGGAGAAAAAAGGATTTACATCTCCCATCATTAACCTTGCTTCCGACCATATTTTGTAGTCAGATGTGCTGTCATAACCTCCGGCGGGGTTGAATTCCGGACCGGTCGGAAACCCCCAACCGTAACAGGAATAGCTTTCTGAGCCGTCACTTTCGATACCGGGTGTGCGCAAACCGTCAATATGAATCCTGACATCTCCTTCGCACGAAGCGGCGAAGCCACCGCGACCGTATCCGGTAACGACCGCCGCAGCCATATGACCGCTTCCGCGCAATTCTGCAATAATGCTGTCTTTTCCCTCCGTGTATTTACGTTGGTAATATTCAGATGTGCGAAATACGCCGTAAGGATTGTCAGCGTAGAAATCATTGTACTCATGTGTGTATCTGACTGAGGCATAGTCAACGCGAACGCACCGGTCGCCGTCATTTCTGATTGCAATTTTTGCCCCACGTGAATAAGGCATTGGAAAGTTGTTATAATATTCTCCGTTTGCATCCATTCCGGCAAGAAGGTACCTTGTTCCGTGTTTCCCGAGTTCATTGGCAAAAAAGCAACCGAAGTTACTGTCAACCGCCGCGGTTTCATCCCCGTTCCAAAAAGCAGTCAGATTGAGTTTTTTAAGATGAGCCTCCGAAAACCCGTTTGTAATAATCTTTATCCCCGACACAAGACCTGCACCGCTGTCAGAAAACAGAATTCTGCTCTCCCCGGGTGCAAGCGTAAAAGAAGAGACCGACTTCATCCCGCAAGAAAACGGAATGATATCAGTTGAACCGTTCTTTTTCCAGAGTGAAATAACAGATGTCAGATCATCGGCAGGATCAAATGTTTTAATTTCCCCGGGCTTACAGGAAAACAGATGACAGACAATATGACCCCACCCGCCTTCTCCTTTTTCCTTGTCAAATCCCGACAGCTTGACATCACTGGTCACGCGGCAGCTTTTCGAAAACGGCATCGGCACAAAACTGCGGACAACCCTGATCGGACCGCGTCCTGAGTCAGCGGGACCGATATAGCGAGAAGCAACAGGCTCGACAAACGGATATTTTTCTCCGAATTCCGAATGTCGTATTGTAAACCGTGGTGTTTTTTCTCCGTCAAAATAGAACCTGAATGTAGGCTCTTTGCTTGATGGGTATCTGTGCTGAACAAAATTATAGATACATCCCGGCCCGACCGCATCAAATATTACCCACTCGTTGTTTCTTTCGGGGTCACGAAACATGAACCAATCCCAATCTGCATTCCCTCCCTCCTTATCTATGCTGCCCTCATAGAACGCCCTTGTTGCGTTTCGATACAACGGCAGATACAGCAACTCAGTCATGGCTTTGTTTCCGTAAATCATTGGTTTGCCTCCGAATAACCGACTGTCATTGTTTGTATTATATCATATTGTTTCTCTTTTGTCAATGCTTTTCTTTGTTTTTTATCGTTTGCTATCATTTTCTTGGCTTTTTCGCCAGATAATCTTGACAACTCATTCATTGTCTGATAAAATGATAGCGATGTGATCTGTAATTTTGACATTCAGTTACGGATTCAATCCTATCGAAAGGGAGCTTTCTTCAAACGAAAGCGCAAATAAGACAATGAAAGAATTCAAAAACAGTCTCGATTACATTGAGCGCAAAAAACACCTGAACCCGGAAAAGTCACCGTTTGGCAAACAAATTGCCGTTGATTTATTACCGGACCGTGATTTCCCTCGCCCCGCATCTGAGACGATCAGCCTTGACGGGATCTGGGAAATGTCACTGAGCGGTGATGGGATCAATGCTGAATTTTCCGATGCTGTCCCCGCAAAAATTCCCGGGAGCGTACACTGCGCGCTGATCGCATCAGGAAAAATGACAGATGAAAACGGCAATATAATAAGTGATCCTTACTACGCCCGTTCAGATAAATATGCTCGCGCCGCTTCAATCAGGGATTATACATTCCAAAAAGATTTACAGTGCCGGATAATATGGCATCGGAAAAGCTGCTTCTGACATTTGAAGGTGTATGTGAGCATTGTAGCGTTTGGCTAAACGGCATTTATCTCGGAGACCATCGCGGAATGTTCGGAGGTCCGGAATTTGATGTTACCGGTATCGTCCGGAGCGGAGATAATACACTTATTTTGCTGCTTCACGGGGCTCCCGACCGTCAGAGAAATCCGGGAGAAATGCCGACTTTTTTCGGCGGCGGTAACCCTTGGCTGAACCTCGGATGGATCGACACCGCCACGTTCAATTGTACATACGGTTGGCACTACGCAGACATTCCCGGTCTCGGAATATGGAGATCGGTGAGTCTCAGAAAGGTTTCCGGGGCAGAATTTGACTCTCCTTTTATTACAACCCTCTCCACCGACGGTGATATGCTGCTCTCCTGTGATATAATTACCGACAATAAGGCAGAGTTGACGGTTTGCGCCCGGATTTCGCCCTACAATTTCGAAGGGCAGGCATACTCATTCGTTTATTCGCATGAAGCAGACGCAGAAAAAAACAACCTGACGTTCGCATTCACCATTCCGGAACCGCATCTGTGGAATCTGAACGGTGTCGGCAAAGCAAACCTGTACACCCTTGAACTCACACTCCTTTCAGACGGTGTCCCTACAGACACCTTCAGTACAAGATTCGGAATCCGGACAATTGAAATGCGTCCAATCGCAGACCCTACAGGAAAAACCGAAGGGAACACCTCGCAATATAACTGGATTTTTGTAATCAATAACGAACCGACATTCATGAAGGGAACGGGCTGGTGTACGCTTGATGCCCTTATGAGATTTACCCCCGACAGATATCGCCAGTTTATTTCCGCAGCAAAAAACCAAAATGTCAATATTCTTCGTGCGTGGGGCGGCGGTCTTGTCGAGACAGATGAATTCTATGATCTTTGTGACGAATCAGGCATCGCCGTGTTTCAGGAATGGCCAACCGCATGGGACTCTTATGTCTGTCAACCGGAGAATGTTCTTCTTGAAACGGTCAGATACGGCGTTAAAAGGTTGAGAAACCGCCCATCATTGATACTTTGGTGCGGAGGAAACGAAGGCGCGACTCCGCTTGAATCAAATGACCCGAATTTCGACCCTGCTGTTTTGAATCTTATGGGCAAAACAACTCTTGAACTCGACGGAACACGTCCCTGGCACAGGCAGGAACCCTTCGGCGGCAGCATACATGACTACATCTCAAGTTGGGGAGGACAGCATCCGTCAAAAAGCATGACACTTTGCGCCCCTTTTATCGGTGAATTCGGCGTGGATTGCTGGCCGTCATATGAGTCCGTCAAAAAATATGTTCCTGCAGAAGAACTTAAACAGATCGATGACATGCTGCAATCCAAAAAGACGATTCCGGATGGTTCTTCGCTCGCGCATCACACACCGCTGTTCAATAAAGCCGGTGATGTTGCGCGTCTGCAGCAGCACGTTGAATTGTTTCTTCCGGCAACCTCCGTCAGGAATTGCATACTTGGTTCTCAGCTTGCACAAGTCGTTGGTGTCAGACATACGCTTGAACGGGCAAGATCTCGTTTCCCTCTGTCAACCGGTGCGATAATGTACAAGCTCAACGATCCTTTCCCCGGAGCTTCCTGGTCAACCGTTGACTGGTATGGCGCAGAAAAACCCGCTGCGTTTTTTGTCGGTGATGCATTTGCACCGCTGACGGCAATCCTGATTGCAGACAAACTCAACTATTACGGCGAAAATGCACAGTTCCCGATTTTTGTTTTGAATGACCGGCTTGAGGATTGCATTCTCGTGCGGATCAGGGTCATAAACAGCAGCGGAAAAACCATCAGGGAAATGTGCGTCGATATCACCGGCGATCCGCAAAAGATCATGGAAATCGCAGTCCTTTCGCTTTCTCCGGAAGAAACGGAAACTGCACCGATGCTTATAGTGCTGGATGCAGATCTCCGCAGCGGAGGTCATGCAAGGAACTGGTATTTCTTTAACTTTGAAAACAGTCCGGGGGCTTTGTTTTCGCTTCCGCGTACCACTGTCGAATGCAGTATTATTTCAGATCACGCAGTAACAGTAAAAAACATCGGTTCCGAACCGGCAGTCTGCGTTTCTCTGTGTGCTCCGGGATTAAATAACCTGTTACGGGCATCGGACGGTTGCATACTGCTCTTCCCGGGCGAAAGCCAGACAATCGAATGCAATTTTACAGACGGCATATCCGGAGCTTCCGGTTGGAACTGCTGACTGTTTGTTTTAAATCAAAAATTGTTCCATTTTGCATTGCTGTTCCTTCGTCTGAGACTCTGACAATCCGATAACAGCGGTTTCCCGCAAACTGCAGCATCCCGGAGGTGCAAAACTCGGTTAGGTTTTCCGACGACGCCGGAAGCGGCAGGTTGTTTGTACGTTTTTGTACCCGCGCGCTTTCGGCAATGAGATAAAAACCAGAAAGCACTCCGGCGGCGAAATTCATCTGTCCGTTTTTTGCTGACTTGTGCCGCCCCCCGCCACCGCCCCCACATCCGGCCTGTCCCGGCGGATGAAGGGGCGGTTTCCGTTTTACCCCTGCGGTAATCTGCTGCGCTTCACGCATATCTCGCCTGAAATGCGCGCTGTCGGATCTGCCGTTTGCGCGCCCTCCCTGTCCGTCGCGACCGGCAGATCATCCCGTCCGGAGGGTCGTCGCGGGCGCCCGGTTTTTTACCCTTTGCTCCCGCAGGGATCGGAAAACTGCCCTGACAAGCCGGCTGACCGGACAGAAAAACGCAGAATTCTCCCGTTTTCGACTTTTCAGGCGTTTATCCGGCAGAATTCTGCACAAATTTTGATTTTGGTGTTGCAATTATTGAGCAAATAGTGTACAATATAAATCAGCCGATATAAAAGCCCGGTCTGATGCGGTAACTGCCGCGCCGTATTGCCGCGAAAAAATCAATTATTACTGGACAGGATTATTTATGAATATTCTCAGAACGATCAATCTCATTATCGGGGCAGTGTTCCTGCTTTGTTATCTCTATCAGTTTGTTTACATCCCGGTGGTCATTTTCGGAAAGAACAAAAAGAAATATCCGAAAGGAACACCGCATAAATTTGCCTGTCTTATCGCGGCAAGAAACGAGTCTCTTGTCATAGGCGACCTCCTTGACAGCATAAAAAAGCAGACATACCCCGCCGAGCTGATAACCGTGTTCGTCATTGCCGACAACTGCACCGACAATACCGCGGAGATCGCAAGGGAACGCGGTGCTGTCGTCTATGAAAGGCAGAACAGGGAGCTTGTCGGAAAGGGATATGCCCTCGACTCGCTTATGAGCTCTATTGAAAGCGATTTCGGAGACGTCTTTGACGGTTATCTGATCGTCGATGCCGACAATGTCCTTGACGCGCATTTCATCGACGAGATGAACAACACGTTTTCGGACGGCTTCGATATCGTCACGAGCTACAGAAACTCCAAGAATTACGGAGACAACTGGATATCCGCCGGGTACGCCCTCTGGTATCTCAGGGAATCGAGATATCTCAGCCATGCAAGATCCATTCTCGGATCAAGCTGCGCCGTCTCCGGCACCGGATTCCTTTTCAGCCGAAGAATAAAGAACAAAATCGGCGACTGGCCGTACCATCAGCTTACCGAGGATATCGAATTCTCCGTGGATCAGATCATCGACGGCGAAACAATCGGCTTCGCGCCGGATGCGGAGCTTTACGATGAACAGCCCGTCAGCTTCAGACAGTCATGGCATCAGCGCCTCAGGTGGTCAAGAGGATATTATCAGGCGTTCGGCAAGTACGGGAAGGGGCTTCTCAAGGGTGTCTTCCGCGGCAATTTCTCCTGCTACGATATGGCTATGGCAATAATGCCGGCGGCGATCCTGACGATTGCCGCGGTCATATGCAACATCGTCCTCGGAACCCTTATAGCCATAAACCACGGAGCCACCCTGGAGCTTCTGCAGCTGATATTCAATATGTTCTGGGGACTGTACGGAGCAGCCTTCATCGTCGGGGCGATAACGACCCTGACCGAGTGGAAAAAGATCAACCTTGACCCGTTCCGCAAGATATTCTATATGTTCACGTTCCCGCTGTTCATGCTCACATATATCCCGATCACGATAGTCGCGATATTCAAAAAGGTCAAGTGGACGCCCATAAAGCACCACGGATCGAAAAGCAACCTCCGCGAGACACAGAACGAGGCTGCAGAAGAGGAGGCATGACTGCGCGTTTGACACAGGAGCCGTAAAATAACTCATATTATCGGGGTGCCGGAAGCTCGGAATAAGCTCCTTCGGCACCCCGCGACGTTTTGCCGCCGGAAAAAGTCACGGAGGGCAAAAGGACTGCGTAAAAAAATGCCGGTTTCCCGACCGGCATTTTTTAGTTGCCGTTAAAAAGCATCCGGCTTTTTAACGGCTTTTTTATTTGATTTCCTCCGTGCCGTCAGCCGTCATGCCTTCCCTGAACGGGCGATAGCTTTCGTCCCCTGCGCGTCCGGCGGTTATTGCCGTGCACCGCAGCCATTCATCTGACCCCGTCACCTCTGCATCTGCGGCGGTGAGATCACAGTAGTAAAAGCTGCCGGAAAGACATATCCTGTTCCATGCGTGATCGCCTCCGTCCTTTGTGCCGTCTGTACGCTGACAGAACAGCCCGACCTCACCGCAGAGGTGCTCGAATGCCGAGGCATATCCGCTGCATACCGCACTTCCGTTCACAAGCGCATTATAGGTGGGATACGGCAGTCCGACCGTCGAAAGCGAGCTGTCGTATTCGCACAGCCCGGTCACCGCGGCGGCAAGATAGCGGTATTTCCCGAGATCGGACAGCCCGTCCGGCATACAGTCAATGATGCGCCGGCAGACGGCATCAAAAAGCGCCATCCGATCGGCGATCTCCTCCGTGTCATCGGTCGGGGAATCATAGGAATCGCCCGGAAGAAAATAAACAGGCCGGAAAACCTCCCCTGCAACATCGGGGTAATAATATGCCCTGAAGCGGGGATGATCGGCTCTCAGAGCCTCATCAGCCGCCATAAAATCCGAAAAAGCATCCCCTTCCCCTCCGTATCCGGCGGAATCCCACTCGTATCCGCCGATCTTTTCGACCGCAGAAAAGAGCATATCATATATGCCCTTCGCCGATTCCGACAAGCGGTCACGGCGGGATTTCTCCTCCGGCGCACCCGAGGACACGTTGCCCGCCGGACGTGTGCGCAGACAGATTATTGCGTCCTTTATTGCTCCGTCGGCAATCCGGGAAGCCTGTTCTCCGTGAACTCCCGCCTCGGCGGGCGGCAGAATCACGGCGGTGTTATCGGGTGCCCCTGACGTCGTGCTCTCCCGGGAACCGCTTTCGCGGTCATCACGGGGAAATGTAAAGCAGGACGTCAGCAGAAACAGGGTTAAAACGACCGTGCCGGCAACCTTTGCCGCATTCATTGCTTTCATATCAGTCTGTAAAACTCCTCTCATCGGAATAAAGTGCTTTCAGGGGTTTTGCCCCCCGTCCGCGGGGAGCGTTACGGCTATCGTTGACCCGTTTTCCGAGCTTTCCTCCACCCGGACTGCGCCGCCGTGCAGCGAGGCGATCTCCCACACCAGCGACAGCCCCAGTCCGACGCCGCCGTTTTCCCTGCTCCGGGATTTGTCCACACGGAAAAACGGCTGAAAAATGCCGTCTCTGTATTGCTCGGGTATGCCGCCGCCGGTATCGGTAACCCGGACAACAAGCCGGCCCTCTTTTTCGGTTACCGTGATCCGCACCGTTCCGTCCGGACGGTTGTAGCGTATGGCATTTTCGGTCAGATTGTAAAGCATACGGTATATCAGCGTGTCGCTGCCGGTCATAATGCCGTCGCCCGTGCTTTCAAGGGTTATTCCTTTTTTCTCGGCAAGCGGGGCAAGGTCTGTAAAAATTTCCTCTATCATCGGAGCCAGCTCAATGCGGTCGGTACACGGCACCGTCCGGAGCTCGCTCATCTCAAGCAGGGTTTTTGTCATCTGGGTCATCCGTTCGGTCTGCTCACGCAGCAGCCGGAGAAAATCCGCCGTTTCCGGCAGCACATCGGGATGCTCCGCGGAAAACAGCTCAAGCTGTGCCTGCATCAGAGAAAGCGGCGTGCGCAGCTCGTGGGCGGCGTTTCCGGTGAACTGGCGCTGTGCCGTAAAGCCCCCGTCAAGGCGGTCAAGCATCTGATTGAACGATCTGCCGAATTGCCGGAACTCCGGCAGGACCTCTTCGGTTATCTTCATGTCCGTCAGGTTGTTCGGCTGAACCTTTTCTATCCGGGAGGAAAAGGTGCGCAGGGGCTTCAGCGCGCGTCCGCTCAAAAAATACGCAAGCACACCGCCGAGCAGTGTTACCGCCGCCGTGATATACCGGTTGGTGGTGATAAACGACTCCTGCGCCCCGTGGATGATGATAGTCAGCTCCCGGTCGGTCTTATCCTGTCCGGGTTCGAAAAAATCCGGCTCTCCGGTTTCCGCGGCTCCGCCCGTGATATGGGAACCGATGGAATCCATATAGTGCCTGCCGGAATAGCTGAGCAGCAGGTTCATAATGATACAGGTCACGCCGATCAGAAGTGCGGTCATCAGGGTAATCCGCCATTGCAGGGACAGCCTTTTCACGATTTATCCTCCTCCATTACATACCCCTCTCCGATGCGGTTGCGGATCGGATCAAAGCCGAGTGCGGCGCGCAGCTTTTTGCGGAGAGCCGAAATGTGTACCCGGATCGAATTGCTGAAATTATCCACGTTGTTATCCCACACATGGTCGATAAGCTCCTCCTGACTGACCGGACGTCCCCGGTTGAGAAGCAGGTATTCAAGTATCCCGATTTTCTTCCGCGTGAGAGTCAGCTCCCGTCCGTCAGCCATGGCTGTACGGGTTCTGGTGTCAAAGGAAAGCCTGTCGCAGGTCAGGATCACATCGTCCTGCGTAAACCGCCGCCGTGTCAGACTGCGGATCCTTGCCTCCAGCTCCTCCAGATGAAACGGCTTTGCCAGATAATCGTTTGCTCCGGCATCCAGCCCCTCCACCTTGTCGGAAACCTCGCTGCGCGCCGACAGAATCAGAACCTTCGTGTCCCTGTCGTTTTGCCGCAGCGCTCTCAGAACGCTCATTCCGTCGGCTCCCGGCAGATTCAGGTCAAGCAGCACAAGATCGTACCGCTCCACGCCGAGCAGCTCCGCCGCCCGGTTTCCGTCAAAGCAAAAATCCACACTGTAAGCGAGCCGCCTGAGACTGCGGACGACGGTTTCGCACAGCGCCCGCTCATCTTCAACCACTAAAATATGCATGAAAGGCCTCCCTCTTTTTCCCCGGTTCTTTGATATTCCCATTATACCACGCGGACATAAAATTTCTGTTAAGTTTCTTTTCTTAACGCAGATTTTATATCCTCTGTGCTACAATGACAGCACAAAAGAAAGGGGGGATTCGATTTGATCCGATCGAAAAAAGCCTTGTTTCAGGTTGCGCTGCTTATCTGCGGAGCCGCGATGCTGTGCTTCGGGGCATTGCGCGGGGAGGGAGACACCGTGCTGAGCAAGGCAATACGGCTGTGTCTGGAGTGTGTTGGAATTGGATAACAGAAAACAAAACAGAAAAACCGGCGGCATATCGCAGCTTCTCTCGCGCTTCCGCGGGCTGATTCAGGCGGGAGCCGTGCTTGTGACAAACCTTCATCTGCCCAATTTCCTGAAGGGCAAAATTTATCAGGGCAAAGGAAAAACCGTCTGCGTGCCGGGGCTGAACTGCTATTCCTGCCCGGCGGCATCGGGCGCCTGCCCCGTCGGCGCGTTTCAGGCGGTGGTTGGCTCGTCGAAGTTCAGCTTTTCCTATTATATCACGGGCTTTCTCATTCTTCTGGGAGTTCTGCTCGGACGCTTCATATGCGGATTCCTCTGCCCGTTCGGGTGGTTTCAGGAGCTTTTGCACAGGATTCCGACCAAAAAGATATCAACGAAGAAGCTGAAGCCGCTGACGTGGGTAAAATACGCAGTTCTGCTTTTTGCGGTGGTCCTGCTGCCGGCGCTCGTCAAAAACGACGTGGGCATGGGTGACCCTTTCTTCTGCAAGTATCTTTGTCCGCAGGGTGTGCTTGAGGGAGCGATCCCTCTCGCCGCCGTCAATTCCGGCATACGTGCCGCGCTCGGTGTCCTCTTTTCATGGAAGCTCGGCATTCTGATCACGGCAGTCGTACTGAGCGTGCTGTTCTACCGTCCGTTCTGCAAGTGGCTTTGTCCGCTCGGCGCCTTTTATGCTCTGCTTAACAAGGTGTCGCTTTTCGGAATGAAGGTAGATAAGCACAAATGCGTTTCCTGCGGAAAATGCGCAAAGGCGTGCAAAATGGATGTGGATGTGACGAAAGCTCCCGACCACACCGAATGCATCCGCTGCGGAATGTGCATCCGCGCCTGCCCGACGAAGGCTGTCAGCTTCCGCTACGGCTTCGGCAAGGGAGAGAAAACCGATTGTCCTGCCGACAGGGCAGAAACAATAAACCGTATATCCGACAAAGAAAAGGAGTAATTATTATGAAAACAAAAAGAATCCTGACCGCTCTGACCGCTTTATTACTGTTATTCAGCCTTGCCGCCTGCGGCACAGACAAAGGCGGCGGGAAGAACGACGAAAGAAAGGCTGAGATCGCAGCCCTTATCGCAAAGGAACCGGGTACGCAGAAAGAGGCTGGCGATCTTCACCGGAAGCTGATGGAACAGGAAAATGCCATCCTTTCCGAAAACAGCGCTCTTTGGGAAAAGGTGTTCCTGTCCGCAAACAAAGGCTCGATAATGATCGAGGACGGCAGCAATTACGGCGACTTTCTGCTGAAAACGATCGACGGTGCAAAGAAACAGTTTAAGGCGGACGAGCTGAAGCTGCTTAAAGACGGCGCGGAGCTGATCCGCAGGATCGAAGTTAAGCTGACCGCTCTTGAGAATAAATTCCCCGGCTGCGGAAAAAAGCCGTCCGACGGCGATATGAGCGTTCCGGCGGAAAGCGGCAAGCCGACAGAAAAAGGCGATCTTACGAAATTCCCCGCATTTGACGGCAGGGATCTCGACGGAAACGAAGTGAAGAGCGGCACGCTGTTCGCCGGCAACACCGTCACGGTCGTCAACTTCTGGTTTACCACCTGCAGCCCCTGTGTCGGCGAGCTTGCCGATCTTGATGCGCTGAACAAACGGCTTGCAGAAAAAGGCGGCGCGGTAATCGGGATAAACTCGTTTACGCTTGACGGCGACAAAACGGCGATAAACGATGCAAAGGATATTCTGACGAAGAAGGGCGTATCCTACAAAAACGTCTGGTTTGACTCAAAAAGCGAAGCCGGAAAATTCACCTCCGGACTGTTCTCCTACCCCACAACTTATGTTGTCGATAAAAACGGAAATATCGTAGGCGACCCGATCGTCGGCGCCATAACCGGCAAGAAGCAGGCGGAAGCACTGGAGAAGCTGATCGATCAGGCGATTGCAAACAGCAAAGGCTGACGTAAAACGGTTACTGCCGCAGAATCCGTCATAATGATTTCACAGGGGGCTGCTAAAAAACATCGGTTTTTTAACAGCCTCCTGATTTTTATTTGTCCTCTTTCGGCTCTTCCCTGTGCTTTTCCCTCGCCTGCCGTTCGGGCGACGACTGCATGGCGAGAATGGCGTTGACCTTATCGTACAGGTCCTCGATCATTATCTCGGTTTTCAGGTTGACCTTATAATCATTTTCGGCGCGCCGGCGATCCTTTTCCTCCTGACGGTTCTGACTCATCATTATAAGCGGCGCCTGAATTGCCGCCACACAGGACAGAACCAGATTCAGCAAAATAAAGGGATACGGATCAAATGCCCCTGCCGCCAGCAGGATATTCATGATCATCCACAGGACAAGAACTCCGCAGAAAGAGAATATAAACGCCCAGCTCCCGGCAAATTTAGCTATGGCATCTGCGGCACGCTGACCGAGCGTGTACTTTTCCTTTCCGCTTTCCGGCTTCACCGAGATTTTGCTGCCCGCCAGCAGATTCAGTACCTCCTCGTCGGTCATGTCGTGACGGATATCGTTGAGTACCTCTCTCAGCAGTTTTCTGTTTTCTTTCATGATATGTGTCCTCTGATTCTGTGAGTTATTCCGGATCCTCTGCGGGTTTCCGGAAAAGCGAAAGACTGCTCTTCACCACCCGGCTGACGAAGCGGATGATCTCTTCCTTGTCATACCTGTCATATCCCTCAACCACAACGTGCATCAGACCGTTTGACAGATGGGTATACATCATCTCAAGCTCCGCCTCACCCGCCATAGGCAGCTCCCTGCGCCAGTAAGCAATACTGTCCTTCTTTGCGAGTGCAATCATCCGCTTGAGAACCGTGGAGCCCGTGTTCCCGAGAATCAGCGCCCTGCAGGCCTCCCGGTTCCGGTCGATCATATCGTAAATCGCTTCAATGAGTGCCGTAACGTCAAAGGAGTTGACATAGCGAAGAGACTGTTCAAATGCGCCGATCAGCTCGTTCTCAATGCTCTCCAGCAGAGCAAAGCAATCGCTGTAATGAGCATAGAAGGTTGCACGGTTGAGCTGTGCCAGCTCGCACACCTCTTTTACGGTAATTTTATTGACGGGCTTTTCCTTCAGCAGCTTCAGCAGCGACTGCTTGAGCACCGTCTGTGTATAACGCTTTCTGGCATCCGTTTTCTCCATTCAAATTTCCTCCGAAAAAAATTTACAAAGTTTGGCAACACTTGCGGATGAGCTGTCGGTTTTCTTTCAGATGGGCTGAAATTGCCGATTGAAATCATCCTCCATATCAAGTATACTATACTTGTGAAAGATAGTCAACACCTGTATAACTATCTCAAGGAGGTTTTCTCAATGTATAACAGATATCTGATTACCGGAGCCACCGGATTTCTCGGACGGGCAGTCGTTGACGAGCTGGTCCGGCTCAATAATGTACGTATAGACGCGTTGGTGCTGAAAAACGATCCTTATGCAGACCTGCTCCCGAAAGGGGTCTGCACTGTCATCGGCGATGTGTGCGCAGAGGACTCGCTTGAACGGTTTTTTGCGGATGCCGACGGGAACACCTGCGTAATTCACTGCGCGGGTATCATCTCGGTTTCCAGCAGGTCCGGCTCAAAGCTCTATCAGGTCAACGTAGGCGGGACACGGAACGTCCTCCGTCAGTGTACCGGGCACCGCGTGGGGAAAATGATATACGTCAGCTCGGTTCACGCCATACCGGAAAAGCCGAAGGATTGCGTCATTACGGAGGATTGCGAATTCTCCCCCGGACTTGTTGACAGGGATTATGCCAAAAGCAAGGCGGCAGCTACGGAAATGGTCTTTGACGCGGCGCGCCGCGGGCTGAATGTCAGCATTGTTTTTCCTTCCGGAATTATCGGCCCCGGAGATATCCTGGGAGGGAGCTTTACCTCAATGGCAAAGTCTTTTCTCGCCGGGAAGCTGCCCTTTGCCGGTCGCGGCGGGTATGATTTCGTGGATGTGCGGGATGTGGCAAAAGGAATTCTGGCCTGCGCGGAAAACGGCGAGTCGGGCAAGGGTTACATTCTGTCCGGACATTACATCACCATCCGCAGGATGCTGCAGATCGTCGGAAAGGCCGCCAGACTGCTTTATCGCCCCATCTGTCTGCCCTTAAGGCTTGCAAAGCTCGCGGCACCGTTCTTTGAACGCCGCTGTCTGAAAGAGAAAAAGCCGCTGTTCTTCACGCCGTATTCCGTTGCAGTCCTCGGCTCAAACGGAAGGTTTACCAGCGCCGCCGCATCGGAGCGTTTTGCATACCGTCCGCGCTCGATCGAGGAGACCCTGCGGGATATGACCGCATGGCTTGTCCGTCAGAAAACCAAAACCGGGCATCCCGAACACGCCTGACACAGCGGTTTCCGGAAAAACGGCTGCGGCAAAGGCGGGCGCGGTCAGCCCGGCAGGAGCAGGGACCGATAAGGCAGAAGCTCCCGCTTCAGCATTTGCCGTCTCCTCTTTTTTTCATCAATATCGGAAGCAGGATCAGAACGAAATATCCTGCGGTGCATAAAAGATCGGTCAGCGCCGGGAACAGTCTTGTGCTTTGCGTGAATACGTAAAAGAACAGCCAGCCCGTCTCAAGGCAGAGAAAGGCAAGCGGCATCCACCGAAGAACAGCCCCGATCGTTCCGGCTTTTCGTCCTCCCCATAACACTGCGGCAAGCCCGGTGCCGAAAAGCGCGGGAGGGATGCTGTACCACAGCC